>Ga0302188_10000122_pt1 | contig 61690 bp, 72 predicted proteins | sample II_Bog_E2_1_FD_198783 | JGI IMG/M metagenome (GOLD analysis project Ga0302188, IMG submission 198783) | Peat permafrost microbial communities from Stordalen Mire near Abisko, Sweden - II_Bog_E2_1 | ecosystem: Environmental > Terrestrial > Soil > Wetlands > Peat | place: Sweden: Abisko... | reverse complement strand
TAGAACTCTGGAACCATTTGTCTTTGTCGGAAGTAGGTATCTATCGGGAAGGCGATAAGTACTATTATGAGACTCAGAGTGTTAACTGGTAACATTTACCTCTAGATCGCCTTAAACAAAAAAAAAAAGACTACTCTTAACCGGGTAGTCTTTTTTTTGTGTGGCTTAGATGGGATCTAGAGTAAATCTAGATGGATCAAAACTATTTTTAGTTATTTTCGAAAATAGGCTTGACAAGAATTGAGAAGGTATGCTACTATGTCTCATGCTCAATACGCTAACGTAAGCTACCCTAAAGTAGACACGGTTAGTGCATTGTATTCAATTTCGGTTATAAACGTTAGCAAGCGTTGCCGGGTAGGTCTGGAAGTATGCCGGGGACAGCTATACCCCGTCATGCAACGTACTACACGGTTAATTGCAACAATTCTATAGTTACAGTGTCAACTATATTCGCTTGAATGTGTCTACATGACACGCTAGAGTATAGATCATTGTAAAACTATCTAATCACCACACACACTACACACAAGGAACTTAATCAAATGGCCGTCGCAAAAACATCCGCAAACACTGCAAGCACTGCAAAGTCTACCCTCACTGAGGGTACAGTAATCGAGAATGGTTACATTGTCATTACGTTGCCAGTCAATAAGGTACCTAAACCGTCCGCTAGTGGCAAAAGCAAGATCATTGCTACTACAAGTGGATTTAAGGATGCGGGTATTGAATACGCTGGTTTGGATGTATCAATCAGTGTCAACGTTATCGGTAAGTAGTCTACTTCATGACAGGCTAAACACTAGACTAGTTTAGCCTGTTCTATCCTTAGTCTAATCGCAATCGCAATCACAAAAAGATAGGAACTATAAACAAATGGAACTCATATGGAAAAAAAACACTTCCGGTGGCTATACTGCTGTTGGAAATGCAGGAAAGTACGTACTTGCACTGATTAACGGTCTATGGACAGTCAAGCAGGGTACAAGTGTACTTGGCAAAGTCAAAGGACTAGTCAACGCTCAAGCTAAAGCACAAGCGAATGAACCTGCTGACACTGATGAGGATTTTGATCCCGCTATTAAAGCAGGAATTGCCGTAAAGTCTACTGCACGAACGGCGAAGATACCAGCCGCAAGCATTGCGAAGGGTACACAAACGATTGCAAAACCTACGGTCAAGGCTAAAACTCCAAAAGAGTTTATGACCATTGATCAATGGCTTGAAGATAATCCTACTCCGGCCAAAACACGCAAGCAGACAGCAGAGGAATATGCCAAGGTTGTAAAAGGCCACCGCATGGGGTATGCAAGAGCGAAGGGTGCATACAATAAGGCTAACGGCATTACTGCAACGGCAAGTGCAAGTGCTAGCACTCCGAAGTCTACTGCAACGGCAAGGCAACCTAAAGTTGTTGCCGAACCGGTTTCAAAAGAAGAGCGATACGGTCGCGAAGTTTGGCACAATTTCGGCGAAGGTGATAAGCTACAGTATGCACTATCGCAGATTAACAATGCGATAGGTAGTCTAGCGTACAGCATTGAACATGCTAAGTCACATCCTTACACGCCGATTGGTCAAAACAGCTACTACAAGAGTGTAGAGCGATTGTATCAAGCTGAGGAACGGTTCAGCAAGCAAGTTGAGGATAGCGTAATTGAGGAACCTAAAGACTTTGAATACCAAATCTTCGGTAAGTCGCTAAGTGAACTCGATAACGACGTTTATGACCTTGCCGGGTATGTTGATTACTACTCCGAGCCTGAACATTGGATGCATGCCGACAAGGCTAAGATAGTCAATCCAAAGACTAGCAAGCTAACCGGTATCAACGAAGAACTACTTACTCTGTACCCGGTTGTTAGCGCGCCTAAAAAGGCCGTTCGCAGGGCACCAATTCGCAAATAGCCGACGACGAACCAAACACTATAGCCTACTCTCAAAATGAGAGTAGGTTTTTTTTTGGTCTAAGGGCTTGACAAGGATTAGCAGACTAGAGTATAGTCTTAGGTATTAGTCCATCGGACTTTAAACGAACGGGGTACTCCATGGCGAACTATCTATATCTCGACAATCTACGACGTATTACAATCAAGAAGTCGTATCGCGACTTTGTTTGTGACCATTGCGGCGATAGTAAGGATATCGCAAGCAAGTGCATAGCTGTAATTGACAAACAACTATATCTGACCGTCAAGGCAGAAGTTGAAGCAGAGTATTTTGGTGGTAACACTGACAGTAGTACGTTTTGGAATATGCTTGAGGCGCAAGTGTTAGAACAGGGTAAAGAGTGCTACTGTTCAGAAAAATGCTTCAATGAGCAATACGGCGCAAACTAGACACTACATAGGATTGAACAGAAGGAACTAATCAAATGGTTAGTTCCTTTTTTTTGTCTGAACTATAGACCGGTCGCAATCGGACGCGGACCATATAATTCATTCCCAGAAAAATATCCGCCATTTTTGCGGATGTTCGGATAGTTCGCCAAGTGGACTTGACAAAGATTGTGGAATGGTGTTAGAATGACCGTGTAGCTTGCATAGACGAGCTACACCAGTATTGAACCGGTATTCTGCCACATTGACAATTTAGCGGCTCAGAACCGCAGGAAACAAAGGTAACAAAATGACTATAAAGTTTACGTTTGCACATGTAACATGTGCTCAGTCGTTTTACAATCACATGAGCCAATGTTATACGGATAGATTTACTTGCATAGCGCAAATAGACTATAGTGTAGCATTGGTACTTCGTGAAAGTGATATTACAGAACAGTTTGTAGTGAATACAGCTAAAGGGTATCAATCTGATGTGCAAGTTGACATCACTAGTATTGTTCGGTTTTCGGGAGGTAACTGATGTGGTGAATGCAATGTTGGAATGGTTACTTTCAGGTAGCATAGCAGAGTGTCTAATTAGGATGCTATGCATACTGGCAATAGTGTGTTTGCTAGTCTGGATAATGCAACCACGTAAGTATTGGTTCTAAGGAAAGGTATAGAATTATGAAATCAGAGTACACATGGGCAGTAGGGTATCGGACACTAGGCGGGAAAGTGAGAACATGGAACGTTTTCAATCCTGATGGATCTAAACTGGCGGAGGTAACTAGACTTAAGCAAGCTAAAATGCTTGTCTACGAACTGAATGGTCTGCATAGGAACAATGGGATATGGTTTAGTCAGTACAATGGGGTAGTAGGTATGTACATGGTCCCTACTGGATTGAAAAGGGACTTAGTAGAGATTTCCGCGTAGATTTTTGAGAGAGACGAAAATAGAGATTAGACTGTACTTCGGTACAGTCTTTTTTTTTGTCTGGATAGATGGGCTATAGATGGGATAGGTCATAATGGATATGTCGGGTAGGATTTTGTGGAATAAGGCAGGATTATGGACATGGCTCTACGCGGCCCTGTAGTGCGTTTTGAGACGGGTATAGCGGTTTTGTGGAGTGATTGCCTATACGTAGGTTTTTAGGCATGTGTGCGTTGATTGTAGTGTGATAATGAGCAGAGTTAGTGTATAGTCTACACTTAGTTAGGGTATGGGGTGAATATGGGGTAGTAGACCATACGGTCTAGTTTAGTCTGTACAGAGTAAATTACACAATGAGTACAATATCATGGTTTTTAGGAATAGCCTGTAATGTCTCTGTAGTGACCATACAACTAGTATAGGGTTTAGTGCATACTTTATACTACGGTAGTAGTCACACACTAGCGAAGATAACTAGACACTACAGTATAGTGAGTAGATTAGATAGAACGTGTAGTATAGTTATTAGTAACTAGACTAGAGTGTATAGTATGATTAGTAGGTAGAACGTATAGTCTAGTTAGTAGTAGGCTATAGGATATGCCGGCTTGATTGACGGGTGTTTGACGGGTTAATGTGACACGAATATGAGATAGTTTAATACAGATTGAGGCATTTGGATGGACGCATAGATGGAGTGTCAATAACTATCAATAACTGTTCATAATTCGTTAGAATTATTCGGACTTGACAACGATAGGTTAGTCGTCGTAGACTAGTGATTGTTGAGCGTATCATAGGCCGGCATGATAGGCGCAGGATAGGCCGGCAGTGCCATGGTGGACCATGTAGATAGTTCGTGGATAGGACAAAATAGCGCATAGTTTGGAGTGGTATAACCATCAATATTTTTCTAGAGTTTAGGTTTGATTAATGAGACTATACTCTAGTTTGGTTATTTGTTTCAAGCCCATTGAGACAAATATGAGACACTATTTACCCTAAACTCTAGACTAATTAAGCCTAAACTCTAGCCTTCCCGCCGTAGAGTTTGGCCCTTGCTAGTCCTATAGTATATATACTATAGTAGCTAGACCATAGGGCCAATTAACCCTAAACTATGCAGTGAGTATGCGTAGTAATTACCCTAAACATTAGCATGAGATTAGCCTAAACTCTAGCATGATATTACAGTCACTATAGAGTCTATGGTGGGGGTATCCCCCTTTTCATATGAAGGTCGGGAGGGCAGGTAGGTCCCATACTTATCTAGGGTATAGTTGAAATGTTCTTTACTCTAGACTTTAGGATGGATTTTATAAATAAAACCTTATACATCTAGAGTATACACCAAATCTTTACTAAACTAGAGTTTAGGATGACCCTCATCACAAAAATATGTAAAATTTCCAACTATCAAACTTTCTCTAGTCTAAACTCTAGTCTAACAACTAATCCCTCCCGTAACGAAGGAAACCAAACACCATGACTGACATAAGTAATTGCATCTGTAAACCAAACCATAGATCAAAATGGGTAAAAGCTATGCACAAACTAGCCCCAATAACTTGGTCTGATGCACCAAACTCTGCTCACCAAACAGATTGTCCAGTGTATAGTCCAACATCAACGACATCAACAATAGGCTGGCAGCAATCCGAACCTAACCCTAACCCTAACCCTAACACTGAACCCCAACCTCAACCTAAAGTCTGCAACTGCTCACTAAAGAAAGACCTACCACTAGGAGTAGACAAGACTGTAGCCAAATTACTACCCGGCACTCATCACCTTAAGCTATGCAACATGTTTGTTCACTACATTGTAGTAGATTGGATAGGTTTAGGTCTAGACACTAACCATAATACTAATCAGTACTGTGATTGTAATCACGAACCACAGACTAAAGGTTATGCAGAAACATCAAACCAACGAACATTTGTTGATGATCTAGCTGCAATCATTAACTATCATGGCATTGACACTAAACTAGACACACCAGACACTACACTGGCTAACTTCCTAGTAGGTGAACTACGAAGACTACAGTATGAAAAGGAAAACCCAACTAAACACTGGTCCTATCCAGTAGAACCTAAAGAGTACGGTATTTTTATATTGTCTACCTCAGACAGAGAATACTTAAAGAACAACCCATTAACTCAAAAACAAAAGGCTATACTTGACAGTATACTAGAACCAATCAATAATCTACAGTATGGTGATCATTCAGCAGAAACCTGTAAAGCTAAACAACCCACACCAAACTTTGAAGGTGAACCTCATCTACCTCTAGACCATACGATGTAGTACCACAACCATCACAAGACTAATTGGCCTAGCAATAGGCACCTACGGTTTAGATGAACGATATCTATTTCACCCAACCACAAAGGATACACCAACAATGTCTACTCAAACACCATTGAAGAAAGCTATCACAGGATTGCTTGCAGGTTTCACCTATGTACCTATAGACCTTATGGAGTTTGCCAATTTCAAACAAAAAGCTTACGATGCTCATGTAGGATATGTTTTTGGAGGTAAAGACCCTAACCTTGGGTCTGGCACCATAGGTTTCTCTGGGATAGACTGTTCAGGATGGTTCCGTACACTAGCAGACTACTCTACTCATGGTATACTTCAGAGTGCAGGACTACCAGACGGTTCATACACTCAAGCACAATGGCTTATAGATCAAGGGTTTAAGCACCACGTAATCAATTCCAGCCAACAGTATAACGATGCTGCAACAATCTCACCTACAGACCCTAGCTACAACTTGCTGAGAGTATGCTTCCACTACCCTAATGGTCGTGGTGGTGACAACACTGGACACGTTTGGATGGATACTCATGACCATAGCGTTGAGAGTTATGGTGGACATGGACCCGGCGAAGAACACATCACTGCATCGTGGTTTGAGGAACATTGTGATCTAGTAGTAGTACTAGGACCACTACTATCTAACACAGACTTTAGTTATCCTGTGAGTGGTTACTAGTATAAATCATTCCCAGAGAAAAATGTGGGCCATTCCACTAAACTGTAGAGCCAAACCTCGAAGAGAAGTCTAGATGGATAGCGTAGTAGAGGCTGGCTCTGCTATAATGTGCGGCAACAGTGGTGGTGGCTGTTGTCGTACACAGGGTATAGAGCGTTGATTGCCTGAAGTCTAGGAAGTTACGGGCCTTAACTTTATGGAAGTGTCCCCTATACCCTGCGAGTAAGGGCGATTAGGACGGTCGCCCTGCTCGAAAAGGATCTAAACACTATGGCAACACTAAGAAATTACACTCCACAACAACTAAAGGATATGAACGCTCCGCCCGGAAGACGTAAACATCTAATAGAGCGAGACATTACACCTGCACAGATAGGTAAATTGTACATCAAACGTAATGATAAACAACTACGTGATGCACCTGTGGCCTACACTGAAGATGGAAAAAGGGTTTTTGCTTACAATGATGAACAACAACCTATATGCTACTCTAGACGCCCCGGCGTAATAGACCCTGTAACACAAGAAAATGCTAGATGCCAGTCTATGGCTATAATGGATAATGGCAGATGTTTTAGGCACGGGGGTAAAGCACTAACAGGATCACTACACCCTAGAGCTACTCACCTAAGAACATCAGAGAGTATGCCTTCACACTTGAAGTCAGACTTTCAACGAGCATTAAATGATCCAGACCTACTATCCCTAAACCATGAGATAGCCCTTCAAGATGTACGTATCAACACTTTGAAGGAAGGTCTAGGCTTTGATGTAGACTACAACACTAGAAAGAAACTAAACAACCTAATCACTAGCTTGGCTGATAAGTTAACAGACGATGGGGAAATAACAGAAGACTTTCTAAAGGTGTTAGTGGATGTCTATCGTAAAGGCATAAACCAAGAACATACATGGAAACAGATAGACATTGCTACAGAACAGCGTAGACGACTTGTAGACACTGCACACCACCGTGAACGTGATCTTAAGACAATGATTAAAGCCGATCAAGCCATGGCTTTGATTACTGGAATAGCAGCTACATGTAAAGAGTGTATAGGTTATTTCATGAACGCTGTTAATGAGAAGTACATTCTCATCAAAAGGGATCAAGCAGGATTAACACCTGATGCTAAACTCTTGTTAGAAGAGTTTAAAGTGACAGGTATTGATGTATCACTGAAGATGGACTTCCTATCTAATGTAGCTACAGGCTTGAGTAGTCTTATTAGTAAACCTAGAGACAGCATCATAGGTACTTCAAGTGATAGCAGAGAGAAAAGTGTTGTAGCCATTAGCCCTCCACCATTACCTGTTAGTGATCACCCTAAACCCAGTGCAGCCTCTAGTGCTAAAGCAGGTCAACTAAACAGGGCTAATGCTATTATAAACGCTAGACTAGCAGCACAATCAAAACAATCAGAACCAATAGAACTGGAAGATGATTAGTTAAATAAAGTTTCGACTATATATAATACACATAGTCGGATTGACAGCAAATAACCTTTGATGGGGTAAGTGGTAGCCAAAAACAAACCTCACCCATCAAACGGGCATATAAACAGACCTAGAGTAGAGACTGTGGACCTCTATCCCTAGCTGCTATATGCCCGACACAAATGAAAGGAAACTTTAGCATGAAGAATATCAGGTCGCCGATAGTGTCTATACTAGTTCTAGGACTATGTATAGCAGCATCAGTTTTTATTGCAGCGCCTATACTGCAAGTAAAATCTGTAAGCGCACAGTCTATGAACTCAGGACAGAAGTATGACATTGCAAACCTTGCAAAAGTAATTGCACAATACTCGTCAGGCAATACACTAGATAACTTTCTAGTAAATGGCCCTATAGCAGGGCAGTTCATCCCACAGGGACCATTCACAGTAGCAGGGGCTACAGTTCCTGCACCTACATACATTACAGGTTGGTCGCTTTACAATAAAGCAGCCTATCCTGTATACTTACACTTGTATAACAAGGCTACAGTTCCAGTATGTGGAACTGATGTCCCGGTTATAACAATTGAACTTCCCGCTACTTCAACCACTTCAGACACCCTTAAGTTAGGACAAGCCATCCTTTTTATAGAAGGATTTGGTTACTCTCTATCTAAAGGTTATGCTGACACAGATAACGTATCCGCTGCATCAGGTGATGTAGTCGGTTACATCAGTTGGAAAAGTGGATCTACTTAGACACAAGTCTAGCCTCTTCTAACCAAGAGGCTAGCATAATTTACTCCCAGAGAAAGGGCCACCACAATGTCTTGGTCAATTCGCTCGAAAGGTCCGCGTCTTGCTGTGCTCGCACAGATACTTGCTATGCCTAGTTATCAAGCACAACAGGAAAATGCTAAATACTGTATTATCTCAGAACTATCTAAGGATCAGTCTTGGGGTAATACAGGTGTAGACGTTACAGCCTACGGTCATTCAGGTAAAGATAGCCAGAGTGACCTACTAGAACGTCACGCATCAGTGAACATCTCTATCACGCACTTTAGAATAGAAGATGTAGATGAAGCAACCTTTACGGTACCTAAAGTTGAGGAACCGTATACTAAACCTAAGCCCGGTACTGAAGACAATGGGCAGAATGAAGAGTAATAACCACAATGGCAACCCCAACCGCAAACCCTCTACTGAAACTGAAACTTAATGGTTTTGAGAAATGGGCAGTATCTCAACTCTTTGGTTCACAGTGGCAGACTAAGATCTGGAACTCTGTCACACAATCTATAGACAAGTGGGTAACAACTCAGTCTACAGTGAACAGCTCAACTATACAGTCGTTTGTTACAGCCCATGTTGATGACTTCATCAACGCAGCACTTGGAGGAAACCCATTCCTAGCATCGTTTGCAGACATGGCTATAAACTCTATGATCAGTCCTCTGGTTAATGGACTTATGGCTTATGTTCAAAATGAAGCTGCATCTCTCGTAGGGTCTGCTTTACCACCACCAACAGCAGTATAAGGATTACTCAGGAGTTTACACTCCTTTACTCCTTAGTAATACTCAGTAGAGATTATAGCCCTATAGTCTCTACTGTTTTTAAACACCACCACACAATACTTTTCAGGAGCAGTCTCATGGCATACAGTAGGATGCTCGATCTAATGGATGGAGATACTCTACTAGAAACAGCCATTAGAGAGTTAACCACACAGTTAAGTCCAGATACAAATGTTGCAGGAACTCGACATACACCACGTCGTTTACCTCTTTCTACTTATGTAGAAGAAACCTCCAAGTTAATCCTAGAGCCTTGGCAAAACCACATGTGCCGACGGCTAGAAAAACTTACCCACCAAAAAGGCCAAAGAGTACTTATACACAAACCACCACAGCACGGAGGATCTATTGTAGTATCACAGCGTTTACCCTCTTACCTAATAGGTGATGACCCTACTACAAGAGTTGCGCTAGCTGGTTATAACATTGATCACTCTAGAGAGTTTACTGGTGTCAATAAAGTCATCATGCAAGGTGCTGACTACAAAGAGATGTTTCCGGAAGCAGACACTAGGATACCTACAAAATGCTCAGATGAAAAGTTCTCTACAGTAGCTAGACGTAAATACAATGACAGCCAATGGTCACTAATAGCTCTAGGGTTACAAACAGGGTTCGTTGGTCGTGGTGCAGACCATTTAATTATTGACGACCCATACGCTAGTCCACAACAAGCAGCTTCTGCATTGATACGTAAAAACGTTTGGGATTTCTGGGCTAAAGGTGCTAAGGTTCGTATTGATGATAATGCAAACGTTATAGTTATGTTTCACAGATATGACGATGACGATTTTGTAGGGCAGCTTATTAGAGAAGAGGGTCTACAGTACCACGGTGGAGTTTGGGAACTTGTATCCTATAGGGCAGAGTGGGACGGCGACGAACGCATGGAAGTCGGTGGTCCAGACCCTATGAAACGGAAGATAGGTGAATACCTCTCTCCCAGAAAATCACGACAAGCCGGGTATTATCGCGAAATGAAGCGAAACCCCGCTGTATGGCTCTCACAGTTCCAAGGAAAGCCATCTAAAGAAGAAGGCAACTTCTTCTCTATCAAATCTCTAAGGGTTATCAAGAAGATACCTATGGGCGTCACTATCATCAAATACTGTAGAGCATGGGATATAGCTTCTACAGAAGATGGTGACTGGACTGTAGGTGTCTTAATGGGACTGGGTGATGACGACTATGTGTATATCATTGATGTACTAAGGTTTAGAGATAACACGGATCTTAGAAACAAAAAGATACGTTACGCTGCTAAAGAAGACAGAAGAAAATATAAGAACGTAAACATTAGGTTTGCTATTGACCCAGGTGGGGCTGGTAAAGATCAAGCTGTAATGTTTAGAAAGCTTCTTAAAGGTTTCATTATCATCTTCAAGCATGTGCCTAATGAAGACAAACCAACTAGAGCCGATCCATATTCTAACTACGTAAATGCAGGACTAGTAAGGCTAGTGTTTACTGGGGAAGATGTACTTGAGAAAGGTGAAGACGGAGAATACGTATCTTGGATACCTCCATACATCGAAGAGTTAAGGGTATTTCCCGGCGGTCCTAATACTAAGAAGGACCAAGTAGACGCTAGTGCTGATGCGTTCTCAGAGATTGCGCTAGAAATTGATGAACTACCCGGAGAGGACTTTGACACTGTAGGGTTTAGTGGAGAAGATATGGACATGAGAGAAAGAAACTCTCAGGGCTATACTCTGGCTGAGATCCTAGATGATAATGATTTTATAGAGGTAGACTACTATGGCAATCCTGAAGACTTCGACGGGCAAACGTATAGCTATAACACGAAAATCGAAACAGCAAGATCTTTCAAACCCCGCACAAGGCGCGAGAAAAAAGATGTTGGGAAAGCTCCGAACAAACGTTACAGATATAAACGAGCAGCTAACGGTTGATCGTACTGAGACACTAAACTCTTTTAGAAACATCATAAACTTTAGAAACTATGCTATGGGTAGACAAGATGTTACCTTAACTATGGATCAACAGAGAATGATGGAAGGTGTTTTAGGCCACGAGTATTGCGATAACGTTTGTGGACAAATCCTCAGTGAACATGCTGATCGACTTGAACTAAAGGGTATACTGTGTAAAGATGATAGTACACAAACTTGGATAAACATGTTCTGGCAGAAGTCTAAGTTTGATGACTTACAGCAACGTACACATCGTAACACTATACGGGATGGAAACTTCTGTCTCATGGTTGAGTACAACTATGAAAAAGAAAAGATAATAATCCATAGAGAAAAGTGGTGGGATGGTTTTACAGGAGTGTTCATAGGCTACGATGCTTATGGTGAAATGCTATACGCCGTTAAGGAATGGGATAGCCCAATTGGTAAGAGACGTACAGTTTACTATGAAGGTGGTATCGAACGCTATCTAGCAAATGGTCTAGGTAACTGGCTACCTTTTGTTGTAGCTGATGACATAGCTAGTGGCTATACTACAGCAGGTACACAAGCAGGTGTTCAACCAGCAGGTACTGAACCTGTAGCTATACCCTATGTTGATGAAGATGGCCAACCACTAAGTATACCCTTTATCCACTTCTCTAACCCATCTGATGAGTTTGAAAACTACGGAGCATCTATACTTGACGGTGGTGGTTTAGGCTCACAAGATCAAATCAACGACACTCAATATGATATCTCTGCTGCTGCTAGAATGACAGGATACCAACGTACATGGTCTAAAGGCTATAAACTACAGACCATTAATGGTAAACGTGTTAGGCCAAAGACTGGACCTGGCACACATTATCATGCTGATGAAGAAGAAGCAGCATGGGGAACTATAGAGCCGGGTGATCCTACTCAACTACTAGCAGTGTATAAACTTAAGGTTGAAAGTTTCTGTCGAAGTACTGGCACACCTTATAATGCAATCTCTGGTAACTGGCCTTCAGGCGAAAGTGTATACATGCTTGAGCAACCTATAAGAGGTAGAACAAAGGCTAGACAAAAGAGGTTCAAACCAGCATGGGTAGAGGTTATGCATCGTTGTATAGAACTAGAGAATACCTTCGGTGAAGGTGGACTTGATGAAGATGCAATGTTGACCGCAGACTATGCAGATGCTGGTGATAGAGACCCATTAGCACTTGCAATGGCTGATCTATCCTTCTGGCAAGGTGCTGATGCTGCTGTAGCTGCTGGACTTCCATTAGCTACATACTTAAGGGTAGTAGCTGGATGGGATGAAGAACTACTTCAAGACCTAGAGAATGATGTAGCTAAACAGCTATCACAGAACTTATCTGATCTAAAGGATCAACAGAATGTTATTAACCCAACACCTTCCGCTAGCAGAGGAAAAACAAAAACAGGACCAACAAACGTTAACGGCAATAAAGCCTCAACTACAGCTAACAAAAAGAAGCCTTATTCAAAAGCGGTCTAGTAAACCGAAAGCTAAAGGCTTACCTACAGTATGGGATCATTCCCAGAGAGAAAAACTCGCGGCAATCTCGCAGAAAGATATAGACGCGGCACATTCCTATTTTGTGACAAACTCTATTATCAGATACAACAACCTACTTAGTGCAGAAGGGAGTACAACATAACTCATGCCTAGCTTTACCTACTCCACCAAAAGTAAACGCTACCATGATACTACTACAGGACGATATGTTGGGAGGGTTGAAGTTCGTAAAGAACTAGACAGTATCATTGATCAATCATCCGCTGAAATGCAGTATTGGACTTTAAATCTACGTAACGGCTACTCAAGTATTGCTGAATGGCAAACGCTAATGGCCGGTGAGATAAAGAACCTACAGATTGTAATGTCTGTTGCTGCTAATGGTGGATGGGAACAAATGGACCCTGAAGACTACTCTAGACTTGAGGGTTACATTGCAGAACAGTACCAGTATCTTCAAGGCTTTGCTGAAGATATCTACACTGGTAAACAACTACCTAATGGTTCAATGGCTGTGAGGGCATCACTATACGCTGAAGCATCTAGACAAACCTATGAGAATGAAAGACGTATACTAGAGACAGAAGCAGGTTCTACTCAAGAGTTAAACATTCTAGGTGGGGCTGATCACTGTATAGACTGCACTGATATGACAGGCGAAGGATGGGTACCGATAGGTACTCTTATTCCTATAGGGTTGAGGATATGCCAAGCTAGATGTCATTGTACCATTATCTACCGAGTTGGCCCTGACGATAAGCTAGGGTCTGAGATTGAAACATTCTAAAGGAGAATAAACATTATGTGGGGGAATAGACTAGGACACGAACGAGGTATATACTTTGAGGCACCAAAGGATGGTGGTAGTGATAAACCTGCTGACAAGCCAGCAGACAAACCTGCTGATAAACCAGCCGATGGAGACAAGACTAAAGACAAGGATGTACCAACAGACGAAGAAGGTGATGATGAAGAGTTTGATGACAGTCAACTAGATGAGAAGACAAAGAAAGAACTAGCTAAACGAACTGCTGCTTCAGCAGAGAAAGCTAGACTAAAGTTACTAGCTGATCAAAAGGCTACTTCTGATAAAGAGGCTGCTGACAAACTAGAAGCTGATAGGCAAAAGGCTATAACTGATGGTAACCTAAAGGATGCTCTAAAGCTTACTGAGACTGATAGAGACAGTTGGAAACAGAAGTATGAGGATCTCCTAAAGACTACATCAAAACAGTCTGATGAGAATACTAGACTTCAGATGGCAGCTAAGTACAAACTTCCTGATGGGTACCATAAGATGTTAGGATCTGACCCTGAAGAGTATGAGGCTAATGCTAAACTACTTGCTAAGGATCTAGGTAACAAACATAAAGGTCCTAGCCTTGAGGGTGGTAACAATAATGCTTCTGCTTCAGTAGATAAGCAGAGACAAGCTGCTGCTGCTACTGTAAAGAAAAAGTTCGCGTTCTAAAGAAAGGAATAGAAAGTAATGACACTCGTTGTTAAGTCTGCTAGTGGAGTTTCCCTAGCAACACAATTTCCGGACAATAACCACCGGATAGGACCATTTGGTGCATTTGGTGGTTGTGTAGGAGAGACCATAGACTTTGGAGACTTCTGTACTGTAATGTCTGATGGCTCTGTAATGAGAGCACTTGAGGATCAGACAGGTACTACAGCAGCAGTTAACGATGTACAGACTATGAGTTGTAACCAACCAAGTGGAAATATACTTGGTACATCAACTTATGTCCTAGGGTTTAGAGGAGTATATACTGCCCCTCTCGCACCTGCTAACACTAGTGGAGATGTACAGACTGCGATGCAGGGTCTGAGTTCAGTAGGTGCAGGAAACATGACAGTTAGCGGAGCATTCCCTAACTTTGTATTTACTGCGGCTAGTGGACTAGCTGGACAAGAACTTGAGCTAATTGAAGTAGACTCTAGTCTTCTTGACAGTACTGATCCTCAGCCAGCAGTACTCAGTATGGTACATACAACTGTAGGACAGCCTGTAGGTGCATCAGGTGCAGAACAGTCTGCATCTAGAGTACGTGGTATCGCTGTTATCAAAACAAAGAGAGGCGAACCAATTACTCTATATGATGCTGTCATCATGAGCTATAGTGATGACCTTCTTACTCCCGGAGCAGACCTATACCTGTCAGGTACTGTACCTGGTGGACTAGACACTGCACCAACATTAACAGGCCAAAAGCCTATAGCGTTTGCTATGGACACACAGAGAATATATGTGTATGCTATCCGCTAGTATCTAGTGTATAGGTAGGTAACAAACAGAAAGAGGATTATTACTATGTCTTTGCCTAACTTTGGCACAAATACCTCGTGGGATACCCTAGCTTCTTCACAGCAAAGTATCCCAACGTTTGGTATTGAACATGCGTGGGATGCAGTAGCATCTCTACTCAACACTTACAACGAACAGTCTAGACTGTTTCTTGATAAGTTTGTTGGGCGGAGTACAGACCGACTGAGACTTTATGGTGGATCAATTACCATGAAGATGCAGCGTATAGATGAAATGGGAGTTGCAAACCCACAGAAAAGCAAAAAGTTCTCTAGGGTTGGTTTCCCTCTAGAGGACTACGGTATTGCCTTGCAATGGTCAAGACTATACTGGAAGAATAAGAATGCTTCAGAACTAGCTGCACAGATTGATGCTGCGGTTACTGCTGATAAGATCGCGCTTATTGCTCACATAAAGCTAGCCATGATGATGGGTATCAACTATTCATTTCCTGACTACTTGGTAGACCATGTTGATGGTACGTTTGTACTGCCTATAAAGGCTCTAGTCAATGCTGATGGTGCAAACATACCTCCCGGACCAAACGGTGAAATCTATGACCCACTTGTACACAACCACTACCTAGCCTCTGCGGGAGTTACAAACTCCTTCTTAGCCGCTCTAGTAGAAACGGTAGTAGAGCATGAAGCTGATGGACAGTGTACAGTCTGGATTAACAGAGCAGACCTACCAGCAGTATCTGCACTGGCAGACTTCAAGGCTCTGGTTGAAACTCACGTTATTCGTGCCAACAACCAAGAGTATGGAGATGGTGTTCTAGACCCTATTCCTGTAAACAACCGACTTGTCGGTTTCTTCAGGGGATCTGAAGTTTGGGTTAAACCCTACATGCTACAGGGCTACATATGGTCATTCATGGAGAACACCAAAAAGCCTGCGGTCGTGATGCGTGTTCGCGGTACTCAGCCTAATGGTGGCCCTGAAGCTGAAGGTGCTGGTGAATTAGGTATAGCGTATGAGGATGAGAAGTTCCCGCTATATGGTAAGGAATGGCGTAGAGAGTTTGGTATGGGTATCTACTACCGCACATCAGCGGCCGTTGGATATATCAACGGTTCCACTTACGTTATGCCAAGTCCTGCACTGCTAGGATTGTAATTAGATTAAGTGTAGTGTTTAGTCTATAGATACTACACTATAATCATTCCCAGAAAAAGCGGACCCACCGCTTAAAGGAGTTCTGAAATGCCGGTACTGAAAGATAAAGTAGCATCTACTGTGGATAAGGTGAGAACCGGAAAGTCACAGATACCAGTGAAGAAAGCAAAGTCTGATATACCTGTTGTTAGAATGGTATCTCAGGCTAGTGTCTATGACCCTACTGAAGATTGGGATGTTGAACACAATGGGAGTATTGATCCAGACACTGGTGCTCCACTCTATGATCAAAGTCCTGTAAAGGGTGGGCTTATTATAGCCCATAACTATCGTCACACTAAACTTGGTGAGACTGTAAATGCTGAAGGACATGAGATTGATGTTGATGACATTGATCCTAAAACCAACAAGCCTAGAGTGCTTGATCCTGACAGATATGTGGACGACGAACCTAACGCTTAATGTAAAGGAGGGAGAGAACTAATGTCTAATGTAGGATCATTAATGGCTTTAACAAAGAATGTAGATTTAAATGTAACATTCACACTTACAAGTCCTAACATTATAGTGACACAACCAGATGGCACTATATACTCTGCGGTAGCATCTATCTCTCCCTCCGGTACAAGTCCTACTGGACAAAAGTTTACTGCAATGTTTGTGCCTACTATGGGTGGATTACATCAAGGTAGGTTTCAAGGAATAGTTAGTGGACAGACTGTAAACTTTACATTTATATTTTTTGTTCCATGGACCGATGTTTTTTCGGTGGCCCGTAATCTTCTGGGAACGAATATACAACAGATGCCGGATTGTAAACTAGACTATGAGTATGCCAACCTTGTACTGAAGATGGCTACTTATGCAGGACAAGGTTTAGTTCCATACTACCAGTTTACAACAACATACCAACAAGGGTTTGATCAAGGCGGGGCTAAACTATTGGCTTCTACTGTAAGACCCTATATTGGAGGTAAGAGACCTACAGGCGAAGTACTGTTGTTTAAAAAAGGAACAACACAAGTAAACTATAGCCCTGGGGCTAAACAAGAGTTTACACTTGAAAAGCTTTGGTGGGATCAAGGTATGGAAACTCTAGAAAGTAACATCCCAGAGATTAGATGTGCTGCTGCTAAAGACAGAGCAGGGGATGAGACTATGAGTAGGGGGGATCTTGCTAGAGGTAATTTCCATCCTTTAGCTGGATGGATAGTACTACCCGGCGGTGGTCGAGGGTTTAGTCTTAATGGAGTTTGGGACTACTATGGAGGTTTTGCTGGTTGGGGTGACAACTTTGGTGGTGAAGGTGGGAGTGAAATGTAATGTTTACAGACCTAATGGTATCAGGTATGTGGGATGACATGGTTGCTCTTAACGATGACACTAATGTCGATACTGGTACACTATACCCTTTTGTAGTTGTCATGAGTAATAGAGGCGGAGTGCAACAGAGTTTTAGCACAGCTATTACCAACATACCCTGTAGGGTAGATGTTCAGGTTAAAGGATTAATTCCTCAAAGAGAAAAAGATAACATTGAAGCTGAAAAAGTTATCCGGTATCTGTACTTATCTAGGGTATGGGTTAAACAGAACTCTATCATGCCTAAGATAAAAGATGAGTTCGAAACATCAGCAGGAAATCCTTTAGGTACTGTTGAAAGGTACAGGGTACTTAATGTCGATATAGAAAGTGATGACATCGACATAGAAATACTAATAGAGGTAGTAGTGTAGTGTCTAACAAACGTATCACCATGAACGTTAGAGGCTTACAAGTCCTTAAAGATAAAATAACACAGTCTTTAGGTACAGCTACTATGGTAGGTGCTCAAGCCTTAAAAGATAAAGCCTATGAGATAGCTGAAAAAGACACAGGGTTCATGGCTGAAAGTATTCATATAGTCGGCGTTGACTACTCAGAGTACGCTGAAGCTAAAGCTAATGCTGAAATCCTAAGTGCTCAAGCTTTTAAGCTAGGGAGAACACCTAAAGGTGTGAGAATTAGCAAGAAGTCTAGGTATAATTTCTTTGATGAAGTCAGACCTGAAAATCCAGAAGAGTTATGGGTAGTAGTTGGAGCAGTACACGGTATGGCTAATGAAGAAGGACATCAAGGTAGGAAACCTTTTATGTCACCTGCTGTTGCTACTACTAGTAAAGTTTTTGCTAATGAGATAAAGACTATATACAGTGGACTTCTAGTTAAAGCAGTTATCACTAAAGGACAAACAGAATGACAGTCCCTATGAATGAACTAAGTACTTTAGCTAAGTTCATATACAGTACTCTAACTGCTGATACTTATTGGCACACCACATACCCTACTACAATGTTTTACGAAGAAGTAATCCCTATTGATCCGGGATTATCTCTAACAGCAATGTCTGCAATGTTTGTGCTCAGTAGTGACAAACCAGACTTAGGTAATTTTGGGCAAAGATTGTGGAATATAGACCAGTATCAAGTAAAGGTAGTTATTGAAGGTACAGACTTTAGTGTTCTTGAGGATGCAGCGGATCAAATAGATAGACTATTTGACTGGCAGAACCAAATAGACATTAGTGCTGGCAGACCTAAATGCCAAGAGCTATATACTGACCCTGACAATAGTGCTAAACAACTTATGGTTGTTAGTATGGTAAGGAAGAAAGCACTAAAGTATATAGTATTTCAAGATGGTGTAAACTATGCTCATCTAGGTGGTGAGTACGAGATAACTTATTACCAGCCAGGAGGCTAAACGATATGGCAAGGAGATTTGTAGATACATGTGGAGATGTATATAGTGTTGCTATAGGCTCACTAGGACTATGGTCAGTGTATGGAGGATCTCCGCCACCCGGAGTAGTTAGTGGTATTTCTGGGGCTACTGGAAACTGTATACAAGTTTCTCAATTTGGTAATGGTGCTATAAAGAAACCAATAGGGTTTACATCTTCTGAAGTGATACATGGTGTAAGACTTCAATGGAACACACTACCTGGGTATTCTAACACAGGATGGGGAATGCTAGACACTGCTCAAGCACAAGTATTCTTTGTTGCGTGTACTACTTCTGGGGCACTTGAAGTATATGACCACAACAATACCCTAGTTGGAACAAGTGCAACAGGTGTTGTTGTAGCAGGAGTATGGAATTACTACGAGTTCCATGTAGTGCAAAGTGCAACAGTAGGGAGTATAGAAGTAAAACAAGCAGGAGATGTAATTCTTACTCTTACCGGTCTAAACACAAGTGCAGATCAGATTGCTTATATCTCAGGTGGAGTAAATGGTACAGTATACTGTGATGATATCTACATCAATGATACTACAGGAGCATACAGTAACACATATGATGGAGATCAATCTCTATACTTTGTTACAGGAGAAGCACTAGGAACTGTTGATGAATGGTCGTATAGTGGTGGAGCTTCAGCATGGCAAAGTGTAAACACTATTACTCCTGAAACAAACACTGACTACATAAGTGCTCCGCCTACTGGACTTCCACTAACTGAGAGAGTTTCTTCATTTACTCTACCCGGAACTGCTTCAACTATATTATGTGTTTCTCCTGTCTACTGTGGAAACAACGATAGTGGTGGTGGATCAACTATAAACTCTGTTCTCCATAGTGGAGCAGGAGATGCTTCTGGAACAAGTATAGCCTTTACTACATCAGAGCAGATGTTCATCCCAGATCACTATAGTCTAAGTCCACTTACTGGAATTGCATGGACACCTACAGAAATTGAGACACAATTAGAACTTGGTGTTAAAAGGACGGCATAAAATTGTATATAGCACAAGTAAGCCAGTTAGGGTTAATAGTATCAGTAAGACAAGACCCTATAGCTAAGATAAGACAACTAGGTCTTATTGTTTCCGCTAGAAATGCCTCAAACGTAAAGATAAGACAACTAGGTCTCATTGTTTGTGCATACGGTATCCCTTCTCCTTTACCTCTAACAGCAACCTATGTAGCTAATGAAGGCATAAGATTAGACTGGGGAATTCCAAGATCACTCTCTCCTTACGTGTACAGAGGCTACTCTATATACCGTTATCAATTAAGAGAGGTAGGTAATGGAACATTCAAAAGACTTCATGTACAGCCTTTTGTGTTTGAAGGACTAGAAGATGTTACGTATACAGACAAGAGTGTAGGCACTCATTACCTAGACATAGGTAAATTATACAGTTACTACATGACAACTGCTGTAGTGTCTAATCAACTTAGATTAGTAAATCCTCACAACACTTCTGGTATGTTTAGTTTACAGGTTTCAGTACCAGACACTTCTGATACCTCAACAGTAGCTATCTCATATACCGCACCCGCTATAGCTATACAGTCTGCATTAGAGAGTTGTGTAAACATTGGTGCAGGTAATGTAAGTGTTAGCGGCCCTGTTGGGGGGCCATGGGTCATAGCTGGTATCAATAGTCTAGCAGGAATAGATATTGGTATAAAACCTGCATGGGATCATAGATCGTCTGATACACGTATAGTGTATAGGATAGGTACAATTGAAAGTGGACCCTCTAATATAGCGTCTGCTACTTTTCTGGGATAGAAAGAGAAAGGAATTACAATGCTTATTGCAAAGACAATGCGTGGATTTCAAATTGGACTAGAGACTACACCGGGAACGGCTGTACCTGCTGATAAGAAGTTCAAAAACGCTACGATGAAACCGACTAAGAGAGATAACAATACTCAGAAGGCGGATAACGACGGTCACAAGTCTGCAATTGGAACTCAGTTAGGTAAGCGAAGTTCTAGCTTTGACATAGCAGGAAAAACATCATACAATATCATGCCTTATTGGATCAGCATGATCTACGGGATATCTGCTATTACACCTAGTGTTGTTGTTGCTTCTGAAGCTTTCTCTTATGGAAAGACAATGAGCTCAACAAACGTTGATACTCCGCAAACCATGACTATAGAGTATGGTAATAATCAAGGGTTCAACGACAGGATAGCTTTTGCTACTGCTATGGACTTTACCTTTAAGGTAAGCCAAGCAAGTTGCGAGTATGGTCTCACAGGATTTGGTCTATACCCTTCACAAAACATTACTCTTACTGCTAGCCCAACAGTCATTGCTGCTAATCTAGTTAACTTCGGAGACTTTAGGGTTAGCTATGCAGCTGCATACTCTGACTTAGGTACTGGTAAACTCTTGACAAGCAAAGAGATAGAGTTTAACGTGAAATCCAAGTACATGGGCCAGTTCTTCATTGACGATGCTACCACAAGTTTTGGTGGCATTCTAGAGAAAATCCCTGACATAACAGGACAAATAACTGTAGCTAAAGGTACTGAGAGTGATCAGTTCCTTGCACAACTAGAGACAGGTGCTCTAGGGTATCTTCAGATACAAGGTACAGGACCATTACTAGCTACTGTATCTATGGCTAACACCTACGCCAGTATACTCTACACTATGTGCATGAGTGTTAGCGGTGAAACTAATGACGAAACAGACAGTCTATATGTTTCAAAGTACGACTTCTACTCCGCAGAAGATGTAGTTAATGGCGACATAAACTGTACAGCAGTTTGTGGATTAGCTACACTATAATCATTCCCAGAGAAAATAACCCCGAGGGCCAAACTAACCTTTGGCCTTCACGTCTTGAAAGGACACCACCCTGATGACTACAAAGAAAACAGTACAACCTAATGTTGTTGTACGTGGCGATTTTGCTTCGCGCAAGAATGAACTACGTGGACCCTATGATATCTTCCTTCCTACCAACAATGTAGGCCCTGATGGTAAGTATATCATGGAGAGTTATGTAGACCCTATTACCAATGAAGATAAGCAACGTCGTGAGTTGGAAAAGGAAAGCTTTGTCACTATATGGTTTAGAAAAAACTATGCTACTCCAGGTATGGAGGAAGCATTCCGTGAGCAGCGGATCAGCGAAGAGTTTACGGAAGAACAACTTGTAGAGACAGGTGAGTTCAAAGAATACGTAAACGATAAAGGTGAACGTGTTAAAGAGCCTATCATGGAGAAACGTAAGGTAGCCACTAGAGGGCTTTATGCTACAGTACACACTGTAGTTCGTCTAGTAGGTAAGTGGGATGCTACCTTTGAAGGTGAACCAATTCCACTAACTGTAGAGGCTGTGATGAAAGCAGATCCAGATAGGGATATTCTCTATGCTATCCTTAACAAGCATACTGAAGTCTACTCACCCCCAAAGGAATAGCGCAGGGTATAGCCGAATGGGTACTGTCCGGTGGGTCATACGGTATCTATTGTGATCAGTTCATGTTGTCTAGAGCAGCTAAAGCATTAAACTGTTCAACATTTGAATTGGTAGATCGACCAATAGATACTGAGTATGGTGACTGGACACAGTGGGGTATAGTCTGCGCAGAAGTAACTAATATAATCCGACAAACCTACCCGGATTATGAGTAAGAAAGATGGCGAGAGTTTATGTCTATTTATGAAGTAGCTGAAGTTGTTGCATCGCTTAGAGCCGATGCCGGACAATTCATAAAAAGCTTGAATGACGCCATTGCTCTTATGAAACAGTTTAGTAGTGTTGGCGAACAATCCGCTGATGCTACATCTAGAGCCTATCTTGATGAAGCTGCTAAGATAGCAGCAGCAATACAGAAACAGGCAGAACTTGAGATTAAAGCAGCTAACCAGAAGGCAGAACTAGCCTATAGATCTGGACAAGAGACTGCTGACACTTATAAAAAGTTTGTTGACATTCAGTTAGACTACACTAAACTCTTGAACAACGAGCAAATGACAATGGCTCGTACTGCTGCTGATATCCGCAAAGCACAGATGCAAGCAGAGACTAGAGAGTTTCAGGCACAACTACATATACGTGAGAATGCCCTTAGAGCTAGTGTAGTGGCTAGTGGTGGGAATTGGAGACAAAACCTTAGAGATAGAGAAACCTATTCTAACACCAAAATACTAACTAACCCTGCAGGAGTATACTCTACTGCTGAACAAGAGACTGCATCCCAAAAACTAATAGCATTAGCTAAAGAAGAACAACTTGCTAATGAGAAACTTACTGCACAGATAGAAAAGGATGCAGCGGCTAAAGTTAAGGCTACAGAGGATGAAGTAGCTCGACGAAAAGCTGCTGTAGCTAATCTTGCTAGGTTTGAGTACGAGCAGGGTAATCTTAGTGCTGAAGCTTACAAAGTATTCCTAGAGCGTAGACTAGCTGCTGATACAGAGTATGGTGCTGACTACAAAGCTACTCAAGTTCAGCTAATGGCTGTTGAAAAAGATCAACTAACTGAGATACAAGCCTACAATGATAAAGTATCAAAGGGTATAGATGAAAGTTGGAAACAGTCTGCAAAGAACAGGATAGAGTATGAGAAGATGGTTGCTGATGCTTCAAAAGAAGCTGCTGCAAGTTCTTCGTTTGTTATATCCAAACAATTTGCTGATAGAGATAAAGTTCAGGCTGGAAAACAAGCTGGCTCAAGTCTAGTTGGATCTACATTTACAGGACTAGGTAACGTAGCTGCTGGAATAACAGCTGTCAGTGCAGCCTCTGCATTAATGTCTAATCAGTTTGAACATGATATGGTGAGTATTGGCGACAACACCACTATGACAACAGGCGACATCGAGAAGATGAAGTCTACGGTTCTTTCTCTGGGCGATAATGTAGGTGGTAACTTTGATGATATAGCTAAAGGTTATATGCACATTTCCAACTTTGGAAATGATGCTGCGGATACCACTAAGGAATTAACTCTAGCTACTAAAGAGGCTGTAGCAACTGGCGCTAATGCTGAAGATATTGCTAATGCTCTAGCTACCTCTCTAAACATTTGGGGAGCAGGTGCTAAAAATGCCGCAGGGTATATGGATGTACTGCATGATGCTGCTGCACAAGGTAATTTAACTGTACAAGACTTTAGTTCAAGTGCTGGTCCAGCTTTAGCTATTGCTGCTGAAATGAAAGATCCATTCTATGATGCAGCAGGTGCTATCAGTGAGCTATCCAAACAAGGGTTTAATGCTTCTGAAGCTGTAACACAAGTTAAGTCTGTTATTTCACATATTTCAGACCCAACTAATGAAGCAACTAAACACTTGGTTGCCTTACAGGAAGCATTCAAGTTACGTAATCCAAACTCTAACATTGATCTTCTTAAGGACTTCACTCAAGAAGGTATTCAAGCTAAACACTTGCTTGGTATTTTTCAAGATTTAGCTACCGTAACCGGGGGAAATGCAACTTTAATCTTCCCAGAGCTGTCCGCGTTACGTGGGGGCATTGGTGGGGTATCTGAAATCCAGAACTTACCTGCACTTCAAAAGGAAATAGCTGAATTAAGAGCTAGACAACTAGAGAATACAGGATCATCTGTAAATACCATCTTTAACAGAGCTAATGCTGAAGACCCTACACTTCAATTTAGTAGGCTTAGTAATCAGCTGAAGACAGAGTTTATCCCTATTGGGATAGAAGCTACAAAAATCTTTATAGCGATGGCACCTGCTATTGAAGGTGTTGCTAATGTAATCCTAGACTTAATGAAACAGTTCCAAGGATTACCAAAGATATGGCAAGAAGTTGTAATAGGTCTAGGTGCTGCTGTTCTTATAGATCAATTCACTGGTCTATTCTCTATTCTAACTAAGATACCTGTGGCTCTAACTACAGTGACTAAACTCTTTAGTGGAATAAATGAAGCTGTTGCACTTGCAGCCGGTGGTGCTGGTACATTTGGTGAGGCTCTAGGGGCTACGGTACTTGCAGGAACAGGACCAGTAGCTTTAGCTATTGTGGGGATATTAGCTTTAGGTGCAGCTATATGGGGTATATCTAAAGCCTTTAGTGATGCAAAACAGAAACAAGATGATTTCTATAACTCAACACATACAGGTAATGCGTTAACGGATCTAAATAACAGTCTATCCCAGAGACAAACGGAACTAGCCAGTGATCAGTCTACCTATCGTTTCCGCACCATGCCTGACAATGTGAAGAACAGAGATGCTCAGGATCAATACTTCATCACAGAGTTAAGTCAAATTAAAGCTAATATGGGGACAGGTAATACTAGTGTTTTGGATACTAGAATTACAGACATTACAGGTAAGATAGCTGCTTATCAGGCAGACCTTACTAAGATGCAAGCCCAATACTCTACTCCGGCAGGGCAAAGGAATAATGAACTTCAAGGCAATATGCAAAAGGTTCAGGATAGACTTGCTCAACTTAACAGTACTCTATCTACATACAATGAACTTAAACAACTTGATCTAAGGTCTGCACCTACTTATACGGGGTCTGATAGTTCGAGTAGTATAGCCCAGACTATAGTAGAGACTGGCGAAAAGATGGGGGCTACTAAAGCACAGATACTATCTGCTATAGAGACTGGTATAGTTGAGAGTAACTTAAAGAACTTGCCTAATCTCGGTAAGCATAATGATCATGACAGTGTAGGTGTGTTTCAGCAACGTGCAGGTGAGACAGACAAATGGGGTAGTGTTGCTGATATGATGGACCCTGCTAAATCAGCAGCATCATACTATAGGCATTTAATACCTGGGTGGGATAGCAGCAAAACACCGGGTGAAAATGCTCAGAAAGTGCAAGTATCTGCATTCCCTAAACGTTATGATCAACACCAATTGGATGCTGAAGCATTACTCAATAAATACTATACTGGCTCTGATACATCTAATACTAGTGGCGGAGTTAATCCTGTTACTCCTGACTACTTAGATAAGTTCAATGCTAATCAAAAGATTGCACTGACTGATGCAAAAGAACTTGCTAAACAAAAGAAAGAAGCACTTACTCAATATAATGATGAGATAGTTAAGCTAGAAAAGATACTTGCTCTAAAGGTTAAGGCTCAACCTTTTGATAGCAGCAACTATCTAGACAGTGCGATGTTTGACCTTCATCACAAACTAGGTCCAGTGAATACTCCTGCTCATGCAAAAGTACTAGAGGGTGTAGCCAATCAGTTAGATGCTGCTTCTCATGCAAAGTACGCAGAAAACATAACAGATAAAGCTTCAAGTGCTCTTGATAAAGCACAAGACCCTACCCCTACATGGCTTAAGAACCTAATGTCTAATATACCGGGCATTACTCAAGACATGTGGAAACAACTAGGTACTGTAGGTAAGAAACTTGCTGATGGGCTTACTGAAGCACAAGAGAAACTTAAAGTATTCTCTGAAAGTATAGAAGTAGCTAACGCAAACACTATAGCTCATGCTGCCTTAGTAAAAGCGCAATATGATGATAGATTATCACTCCCAGAAAATAAAGCCCTAAAGACTGCTGTGGGCGATGCCGGTGGGGTAGATAAGTGGATGCAAATGGGTGATGGTTCTTCACCTGCTCAGAAGGTATTCTTACAAGGTGCTCAACAGCAACTAAACACTGAGGATGAAAAGTTCTTAAGGGATCTAAAGGCTGCACATGAGAAGGCAATCTCTGATTTTAATAAGAAGTACAACCCTTCACTATATGATGCCGGACAAGAAGCTGTAGATGAGTACCATAAGACTAATCCTATTAGTGGCGGTGGACAAGTAGAAGATCAGATAAGGGCTAATGCTAACCAGACTGAGGCGCAAAGTTCTTATGACCCTATAATGTCTGAGATACAGAAAGTAAAAGAAGGTACAGAAGGTCTAAAGTTTGCCCTATCAGACATGTACAATCCTGCTCAGAAAGCAGTAGATGAATGGGCTAACACAAACTCTGTTGCGATTGCTAGCATACGTAAGAACTTAGGTGATGCTGCTGACACTGCTATAAGTAGTACTGAAGACATGATTAGAGCCTACACTGTAGCTCAACAGAAATCAGATCTTCAGTTATCCACACAAACTATGACAGACAAGTTGAGTGGTGAACAGAATATGAATAGACTTTATTCTAGTTCTGGTGATCAAGCAGTAGCAGCATGGGAAAACAGTCCTGAAGGTAAGTCCTTCATAAATTCTCTAGGGGCAGATAGTCAAGCTATACTAGACCATGAAGCTGCTATAAAGAAAGTAACTAATGCTGAAGCTGCTTTAGCAGTAGCAGAACAAGCGCGACAAACTTTACTTAGTGGTAGTGTAGAGGCTATAATGGGAGGTCTACAGGCTGGACTATTTGGTAACCCACAAGCTACAGGACAATTGCAAACACAGAAGTACGATGAACAGTCTCAGTTGATGCAGTATCAGATGCAGCAATTACAATGGAAACAATCATACCCTAATGATGCAAATGATCCCTATACCCAGAGAATACAGCAGATACAACAGCAGATACAAAAGACACAAGATCAGCTAAACCAAATGGGTAACTCATTTGGTGCAGTGTTTACACGTATCTTTGATAGTATATACCAAACATTTGTGAAGACACTACAGAAGATTGCTATGGCCTATATACAGTCTCAATTAATGCAGTTACTGCAAAAGGGTTTATCTGGTCTAGGGTCTAGTTCAGGTGGTGGAGGTTTCTGGGGAGCAGTATCTTCAGGTATAGGTGCTGTGTTAGGTATAGCCGGGGGTAGTGCTAAAAGTGGTGGAACTAGTGGAGGGTCTACACCACCATTCATGGGAATACCTACAGCGGCTAATGGATGGGAAGTTCCCGGCATGGAGGGACTTGGAGATGTATACCCTGCAATGCTTAAGCCCAAAGAAGTAGTACTACCTGTACCACTTGCTAAAGGGCTAAAGGGTATGATAGCTGCTAATGGTGCATCTGGCATTGGTGGTGGTATGAATGTGACTAACAATACTGTTAACCAATACATTACTACTCCTGACATTAGAGGGTTTAGATCCTCAGCAGCTACTCAACGACAACAAGCACTGAAGCTAATTAGACCATAGTATAGAGAGGTTAGTGATGGCTATATATGATTTTCTTGAGATGCAACTAGTTACTAGGATAAGTGGATCTAAAGGCGGACTATCCTACATCAGCATAGTTGTCACTAACCCTTCTGTCCTAGATACTACATTCCCACAAACATCTAGAGGTTATTGGAAAACAGAATTAGATCTTTCCCAGAGAAGTAAGAATGAAATGAAAGCCATAACTGCTTTTTGGGCAGCAGCTAAAGGCAAGAGTGTAGGGTGGCGATACAGAAACCTAAGAGAGTACTATACAAGTTCCGATGCAGGTGTTGGAGGGATACAAGCGCCAGAAAGTATTCCAGGCTATACTTCAGGTACTTCCATGCAGTTAACACATATACGTACACAGTTTGGTGATCCTGAAACAGTACTGATTACTAAACCTGATATAAACTCTATGGGTGGAACTACAGGTGATGGTTCAGTACCATTCTATTTATATCGTGATGGTTCACCAACTCCATGGCCTTCAGCTAGTAACTGGACTTTAGACGTAACTAAAGGTATAGTAACTTTTGCTTCAGATCAGACAGGACATACTTTTGAATGGTATGGTAGTTGGGATCAACCTACACGCTTTGATGTAGACGATCAAGATGCTGCATGGGTAGATTTTGATGTCATGGAGTGGAAGTCAATTAAACTCCAAGAGATACAACTAACCTTTGGATAGGAACATACATTATGCCCAGAGATATATCGGGACCAATGCTTGCTCATCTTGCCAAAAGAGTTGTGACACTTACAACACTAATAAAGATAGAGAGAACAGATGGCGTAACTCTTTGTTTTACATCATGGGATGTGCCTGTACTTTATAGTGACAGTAACACATATCTTCCAGCAATATCAATGTCACCATCAGGAGTTAAAGGAAACTCTGATCTAACCACAGATCAAATGGATATTATAGCCGCTATAGATAGTGTCTATATTACTGAAGCTGATATAGATGCTGGTCGATACGATATGGCTTACTGGACAGTGTTTAGAGTTAATCCTTTTGATATCACAATGGGGCCTATCATAGACCTTGTTGGATACACAGGAAGTGTAGACTATGCAGAAGGTCAATTGACGGTTGCCATTAATTCTCTGGGACAGAGATTAAATCAAACATTTGGGGATGTAATAAGCCCAATGTGTAGGGTTAAGCAACTAGGTGATGGACAGTGCAAAGTAATCATTGGAGATTTTACGTTTAGCGGAATGGTGAGTACTGTTTCTGGGAAAAGAATAATAACCTTTAGTGACACCAACATTACTGGTTACTATGATTACGGAATGATTATCTTCAACTCTTTAGGTGCAGGTGGTGGATCTAATCACAACCTTATGATGGAAGTAAAATCTTCAGTGTCTAATGGTGTTTGTATAGCTACGTTGTATGGAAGTCCAACAGCAGGGACTTTCACGCTGACAGCTTCAACAGGTGGGGTACCCCAAACTACTGCCCCAATACCTTACAACGCTGTGGGAAGTACCGTACAGGCCGCTCTAGAGGCACTCACGAATGTTGGAGTAGGTAATGTAACTGTCACAGGATCAGCAAGAGGGCCATACACAATAACACCTATAGGGTTGTTAGCTGGATTGTTTGTTATATTTGTTGGGGATGGAACTCTACTAACTGGCGGAACAACAATAGGAATTGCATCAGAGTGTCTAGTAACTACATCTGGTGGAACAGTGATGCAAATAACTCTAGTACAGCCTATGCCGTTTGGAGTGAGCATTGCGGACACATTCACTATACAAGCGGGGTGTAATAGACAATCCACACAGTGTAGAGGAAAGTTCAACAACCTTGTCAACTTCCATGGTGAACCTTATGTACCCGGTAACGACTATCTGTTAACTACAGGGTATTCTGTTAACCCAGGAGCAAACTAATGCCTACAGTTAGAGACATGACTAACAAAGTCAGAGAGTACATAGGAACTCCTTTTGAGAACAACCAAAGAGTTAAAGGTGCAGGTATAGACTGTATAGGGTTAATAGTTTGTGCTGCTAGTGAACTTGGAATAAACATTCTAGAGCCTGAAAGATACAACAGTAGAGCAGATCAGATAAACTATGTAGATACGGTGATGTCTAATGATCCTGTACTAGCCTGTAGACATCGCGGCTCATACAAAGTAAATAAAACTATTCCCAGAGAAGGCGACCTAATACTTTTGCGGCAACCAAACTTTAGGCAATCAGGGTATATGTACCACCATGCTGCATACTATACTGATAAAGACACTATAGTACACGCATGGAACTCTCCGGCAGTTAGGAAAGTTACTGAGACATTAATGATAGATGAGTGGTGGGACAATATACACTCTGTATGGTTCATTAATGTACTCACACAGGATTAAACTTTATGGCAACTATAGTCTTAGGTATCGTAGGTGCAATAGGCGGTGCAGCAATAGCAGGACCGGCAGGTGCAGCTAAAGGTGCTATGCTTGGTTGGTCTATAGGGTCTACTGTAGGTGCAGTAGTAGATCAGTCAATGCAGCACTACTACACTGCTGATATGGGACGCACTAATGATCTTAGAGTGACTACTGCTGCTTATGGTAGTTCAATACCTCAGTGTTGGGGGAAGACTAGGGTTCCGGGTTGTATGATCTGGGGAACAGATCTTATTGAACACGAACAGGATCAACACTCAGGTGGTGGAGGTAGTGGTGGACCTACAGTAACAACTAGAGTTTATACTTATACAGTGTCTTTAGCAATTGCTTTATGTACAGGTGAACCTAATACTCTAAACACTGTTCAAAAAATATACGCTGACAATATAGTTGTTTATGATGTAAATCAACCCTCTGCTGATAACATAATAACACCACGTTTCTATCAAGGAACAGAAACACAACTTGCTGATCCTCTGATAATTAGTACTGCTGGAAACACTATGCTTCCTGCTGGTACAGATAATCCTGCATTCCGTGGCCTAAACTATATGGTCATACAGGATATGCTGCTTACTAGTTTTGGTGATAGCATCCCTAACTTCTCTGTAGAGTTAAGTTCAGGAGTTACTTATGCATCTCAAGTCATAACTGATATTGTTAGGCAACTTGGAGTAAACCCTTCAACACAGCTAGATGTAACTCTAGTTACTGCGATACCAGTTACAGGACTTATATCAGCCTCTAGGATTGATGGTAAATCAGGAATACAACCTATACTTGATGCCTATACTGTAGACTTGATTGATGTTGATGGAAAAGTAAAAGCTGTGCCTAGAGGTATGGACCCGGTAGCTACAATAACTTTTGACGATCTTGGAGCACAAACTATAGGATCAGGGATGTCCCCAAGTACTCAGAGACTTATAAAGACTAGAGCAGATGATCTAATTTTACCCCAGAGAGTAGATGTCGCATACTACTCCCCAACAATAGACTTTCAACAAGCCACACAAAGTGCCATACGTCAATCAGCTAAGTCTAATCTATACGTAAGTCAGTCTTATCCTTTAACTCTTACAGATAATGAAGCTGTACAACTTGCTAACAGGGTTATCTACACTGCATGGGTGGAAAGAGTTAAGTACGCTGGAAATCTAATGCCTAAATGGGCAGCACTTATTGCTTCAGACGTTATCATGCTACAGACTGATGTAGAAGGAACTCTGGTTAGAGCTAGGGTTATTGAAGCAGAAGCAGGATTACCCGGCGAGATTAAATGTAAGTTCCTACCTGATGATGAGACTTTACTTATTCCTGTTATAACTAGTGTTACGGCTCCGTCAGGTGGTGTAGCTACAAGTACACCCGTACCTTTAGACTTCTTTGCATGGTCTGGACTAGAGATAAACAAGACTGATGGCATAAGTGCAGGTATCTATGTAGTGTCTGCTCAACCAATGGTTAGAAATATATTTAGAGAATGGGTCAACGGCAGTGTACTAATGTCTATAGATGGAGGTACTACATACTATAGTATAGGTAGTGTCACTACTAAGACAGTATTTGGTAACTGTACAAGTACACTAGCAGCAGGGCCAGGAACTCTAGATGGTTATGGATTTGACATAACTGACACTGTAGGTGTAAATGTCAATGGTACTCTTACATCAAGTAGTGAACATGAAGGATTGTCAGGAATAGGTACCTATGGTTTAGTTACTGCAATAGATCAGTCAGTGTCTAACTTAGGTAACTATGAACTATTTGCTTACACTGATGCTACTCTAACTTCAGCTAATAACTATACTCTATCTTATTTACTTAGAGCACAAAAAGGAACTGTGTCTACAGGCCATACTGGTTCTGATATGTTTGTGAGTATTACAAACAATATAGCTAGAATAAACGTTAGTTCAAACCTAATAGGTCAAGTTGTTCTAATCAAAGTAGTACCGGATAGGATAGACCCTACAACAGTAACACCACAGAGTGTACTTATAGCTTCACCAGCTAGTGACGGGAGAATACTAACAAGTACAGGATGGGTGGATATACCGTCAGGTGGTACACCATTAGTAACTAGATCAACAGGTTCTTTTGTAATTCAAAGATCAACAGGAAATCAAATATTCATTAGCTAAGGAATAATCAATGTCTACATCGTATCATGATGCACAACCTTTAGGAGATATACATATAGTCCCTAACTGGCAATACGCAGACGCAACAACAAGATTAGCAGCTACAGGGTTTGTATCAGGAGATGTATTAAAAGTAGCTTACCAAATAGATACACAAACACTATGGTTACTAGTAGCTACTACTCCAACGTGGGTAATAGTAGGAGCTATTAGCCCGTATGTTCCCCCTATATTGTCTAGTTTTACTTGGCTAAATCAAGGCGGAGCAGTAGCCTCTAATAATGGAAGTACTCTACTAATGAGTATACCAGACTCAGGGTCTAGTCTGGATTGGAGATTACTATATAAGGCAGCACCTACTCCACCCTATAGTTTAGTAGTATGTATTTCCTCTATAATGTCTAATTTTAACTCTCAAGCTTCTGGTATATATTTTTATGATACAGGCTCTGGTGATCTATCAGGGTTTGAGTTTCTTACACAAGCAGGTAGTGTCCGTGCATGGACTGTAAGAAACTTCCCAAATCCTACTAGTGGTGGTACTATAGTGTATCAGTCCCCAGGAACTACATGGAGAGGGCCAGATACATCAGCTACATGGATGAGATTAAGGAATGATGGAACTACACTCTACTATGATATCTCACTTGATGGAAGTAACTGGCATAATCTATATAGCCAATTGGTAAGTGCATACGTTACTCCTAACAGTATTGCATTCGGAGGTTTGTGTCTTACCGGTGGTGGTTTTCCTTTCTTAGATGTTGATATTATTAGTTGGACTACAACTAATTCAGCAGCTTTTTAATTAACTCTTTGGGAGTACTTATGAGACAAAACTTTGTGATATTTACACTACCCGGTATAGTAGCCTTTATACATACAACTCCTGTAGAAATAAAGACTATGGCCTTCTTTGCTTTTTGGCTAACAGTCTCAGATTTCTTTTTTGGAGTTGTAACTTCATGGGTATGTAAAGAGTTTAGATCAAGTAGGATGAGATTAAAGTGGTGCAGTAAGATAGGTATATACTATGTATGTGTAATCCTGTCTTGTCTAGCAACTATACTATTTGGTTACTACCAAACTGAAGTCTTTACTTTAGGTATCATAATTGCTTGTGAAGTTTCTTCTCATGTAGAGAAACTAATCAAGATGCAACAATACTCTGGGCTACCTATGGGGTTACTTGATAAGTTCCTATCCGTTATAGCTCCGGGATTTGACATATCATACCATAACCCCGGTAGTGATAAGCCTGACCCAGGACAAACTGTAGTTAGGCACACTGCCATTATATCTAACGATCCCCGAGAACCAGAGATACATTTCTCTGAGACAGAAACTATACCACTACATAGACCTAAAGTATTGGTAGAAAGGAAAGAACAAAATGTGGACACCACAAGCAGTTGACCAAACCCTAATGATAGTAGCAGGAATAGCTAGCACCATCTACACTATAGTAAAGTTGCTTAAATCAAATAGTGATTTAACTAACAGTACAGCAAACAGTATACCTCCAGAGTTTGCACATAAGGCACTTGACAATGCTATAGCGAACCAGACACCATCACTTACCACCACTGTAAACAATATAACTACTGGACCTACTCCGACGACCGCGCCGGAAGGCACCGTGTAGTTTCTCTGGGTATGATATAATATCATACTCTATTTACTCCCAGAAAGAAGGATCTCTATGCCGCCCGTTGAACCAACAAATACGCCAGACCCTGAAGTAAAACTTCCACTTACTGTATTTAACGATCTAAAGTCTGCTGTGGCTAAAGCTAAAACAGAGTTTATGAACGGTGAAGCAGCTACCAAACTTGTGATTGCAGATTGGGAAACCAAAGTAGCAGCTATTAAAGCGAAGACTATAGAGTTGTATGGTGATGCTCAACCAGAACTGCATGAGCTAATAGATGGGCTAAGTGCTAGTGTTACACAAGTAAAGAACCTATCGTTTACGGATCTTCATGCAGCAATCATAGATCCTCCTAAACGTGGAGTAACTCCTGCTGCTAATGCTGCTGATCCAGCCAATAGCCTAGTCTCTCACCTAACAGCCGATGACATTGATGACGATGGTAGTGTAAAAACTGCTTAGTAAAATTGCTCGTAGAGTTTAGGCTCTACGGGCTTTTTCTTTGTCATTAATTAACCGGCCATTTCTACCCATAATATATACTTTTGCCGGATAATATTATCAGACACGTCGATATCTATACTTTAGATTTATCAGAGAAGAAAAGTATATATTATAGGTAAAAGCTACCGGTTAATTAAGCCCGGCAATCGTATGCACGACCATGAATATTCCCCTACTTTTTGAGCATTCCCCATCTAAGAATAATTATTTTTCAAAATCCCTTGACAAGTTTGAACCGTTCTGCTATAATTATGCCGGGGTTACTCCGTCTCAATTTCGCATGGAATGAAGCATGGTCCCGGCATATTAGGGACGACGGAGTAACCCTAAAGTCTAGTTTGCAGGAGTTTGTGGTGAACTTCAAAATTAAAAGAACGGCTAAACTTAAGATACCACTAGAGTTTAGTACTGTTATAAGTGGTGGACAGATAGGCGCAGACATAGCAGGGTTAAGGGCTGCTAAACATGTTGGTCTTAAGACAGGTGGCAACATGCCAAATAGGTTTATGGCTCTAGATGGTTTACATCCAGAGTACGCTAAATTATATGGTATGGTTGATGACAGTGCAGGATATAAGTCACGTACTTTTAAGAACGTGGGGCAGTCTGATGCTACTATAAGACTTGCCACTAACTTCAGTAGTCGTGGTGAGTTATGTACCTTGAATGCTATAAAGCGTTACGATAAGCCATACTATGATGTGGACATGGTAAACTATAATCGTTACATAGGCCCAGATGATATTGTAGACTTTATAATCTACAATCAAGTAACTACACTAAACATTGCAGGTAATGCTAATGTGGAACTTGAGAAACCTATATATGAGTTACTTGTCGCAGTATTCAGCGAGTTAGTGCAGGTGTGTATCTAATGTCTGGGGCTAATAAAAGCATGAGTGGAGGTAGAATACACTCTATACTACTGTCAAGTGCAATCTCAATACCTGTAAAGGTACCACATAAGGACATAGAGTATAAGGGTTGGCTCATTAGAGTATTCCCTGCTCTAGTAGAAGGTGAGTTGTGCCAGTACAGCATCTACGATAGTAACCTAGAGTTTATTGGGTGGCCTAAAGACCGTACGTACACTTAAGGGTGCCAAACAATTCATTGACATCAAGCGACAAGGAAAAATAGTTAAACGTCTAACGTTTGTGATGAAAGGAAAAAAACAATGACAGTCCCATCAATAAAGGCTGTGGCAGGTGGCTCCGTTTTGTTAGGTGCAAAGTCTCAGGTACTAGCTACTGATCCATTGTCTTGTAGGCAGTGTGGTAGCAGTAAATGGTCCTTCACATCCGAGAAGGAAACAGGGTTTGACCTAAACACTGGACAAATAACACATACCACGTCTAGAGTTAGACTTAGGTGTGCTAAGTGTAACAGGCAAGCAACTATAGCAAACTTCAGTGCTATATCTGACACTGATTTGTACGTTAGAATAACTAAAGGAGATTAGATGAAAAGAGTAGTGAGTAGGTATCTAAAGGGTAGGCGCTCTGAGGTAATGAGTGATGGTGCTGCTGTAGCATTAATAATGTCTATACTTCTAGCCTATAGTATAGTATACAGTACAGTATCAGACAGAGCTTTCAATAACTACTGTGTAGATCGTTTTGTTCAATCCAAGTAAGGTAATCCAATGAAGTTCATTCGTAAAACAAACATCACAAACTCTAAACCAACGCCAGAACAACCTATACTGGTAAACAAATCTACAGCCTCTATACTTAGTATTGAGTTTGATACTAAGATGCCTAGACTTATGACTGACATTATTCATTCATGGGTTTTATGTAAAAACCAATGGATGACACCATTAGAGGTTAGTATCAGAATATCTTCACTAGGGTTTACCTTCAATGAAGAAGTGGATAATCTAGATGCTGTACGTGCTTTAGTGTTCTTGGATTATATGTGCCGACTAGAGCCTAACCCACGGGAAGGCGTACCAGTATGGCGATACAGACTAACAGCTAAAGGGCTAAAGGCTATACGTGCTGCTAGGGATCAGTATAAAGAGGATAACGGTCTTACTCCACACATTATGAATAGTAATGGTAAGATAGTACCTGTTATTACCTCCGAAGAAGATTGCAGTAAGTGTAAAGGCTCTGGCGACTACCGAGGCAAGATATGTGTAGTTTGTAATGGTGAAGGTTCAGTCAAAAAAGAAGTATCATCATTCCCAGAGAATAAACCGGCCAAGCCTTTAGGATGGGCGGCTATTGGAAAAGGAAGTAATCCTGAGAGATTAGCCAAACTTGCTGAACCAAAAAAGTTCACTTCACTACCTAAAGTGATTACACCTAGAGTTAAGCTTATGAAAGATTGCCCTACTTGTAAGAGTAGTGGAGAGTATAGAGGTTCACTATGTAATAGGTGTAAAGGTTCAGGTGAAGTAGAAGTAGTAGTAGATTCTAGATTTACTGAACCAACTACTCCAAAGAAGATAGCCTTTAGGGGAGGTAGAAAATAATGGAACTAACTAAAGAAGAGGCTAAAATACTTCTTGATGCGTTACGCCCAACAATAGTTAACATTATAATGACTTCACCAATGTCATACACGAAGCTTCTTGCTGAGAATAATGAGAACAGAGAATACAACTATAATTATCTCATACTTGAAGCTAGACTTTATTCTTTTTATATGGACGATAGTGGTTGTGTACAACGGGCTATAGAGTTTCTATCGCAGTTCTATAATCCAAAGTCTAGTACCACCCCAACAGTAGTTAATGAGAATGACCCAAAGTATAGGTTAGATCCTGATCAACTAGACTATCTACATAAAATTGTAGGTCGTAAAATCTAGACTAAACTCTAGTACATTTTTAATAAAGTCGGTGCCTTAACTGGTACCGGCTTATTTCCGTTTCAAGGTAGGCCATGAAGTTCGTCTATAACCCACGTGTAAAGCCCCCTGAAATGTCCGTACAACGGCGTAAACGTTTCAAACTGGTAAGAACAGGTACCCGTAAATACTACCCTTACCAGCAGGACTTCCACAATTGGGCCATGCCACGTCAACACTTTGCATCATTCATAGAAATGAGATTAGGCAAGAGTTTGGGGGTAATTAGAGTTCTTATTGAGAAGTCTAATATAGAAGGTGTAGAGAGTAGACCCCATCCTATACTTATAGTTTGTCCAATGTCTGTTATAAAGACATGGCAGAGAGAACTAGAGTTAGAAGGTGAACAATACGTAGTACTTCATGGCAAGACACTAGATCAACGAGTAGCTGCTGCTGTGGTAGAGGGTTTTGACAAACCTTGTGGCAGAACTTGGATACTGATAAACTATGATAGTCTAAGGGCTACACCTGGGCTAGCTAATTCTGCATTCAAATGGTTTAGTGTAGTCCTTGATGAAAGCACTATAATCAAGAATGTAAAGTCTAAGATAAGCACACTATGCGAGAGACACTTTAGAACTGTAGAGCATAGAGTGATAATGTCTGGACTTCCTTCACCTGAAGGTGAGCTAGATCTATTCCAACAATTCAAGTTCTTATACGGTAGCTTTATGGGCTATAAAAGCTACTGGCACTACCGTTTAGGTATGTTTGAATTGACGTACGAGGGATGGAAACCAAAGAAACGTGAACTCTGTACTTACTGCAACAATGAGTATGACAAACGTATATGTTGTCCTAACTGTGAGTGTAAAGGCTACACTCCTTTCTCTGGGAAAAGTTTAATTAAACAAGCTGTTCACGATAATGCTTTTGTGCTTACCAGATTTCAGGCAGGAATTAACGTCAAAAAGGTTAGAGTACCTCGATATGTTAAGATGGCTGAGATACAAAGGAAAGTCTATGATCGTATTGAAGATGAGTTTGTAGCAGAGATTAGTCCTGATAGGGTACTAGAGACTGATCATATCATAGCTCAACTTACTTGGTTAGGTAGAGTTACGGGTGGATGTGATGCTGAAGGCACATACAAATGGGCTATCAAAACTACAGAACTTGTGAACCTACTTAAAGGTGAACTCAAGGATCAAGCTATTGTTGTAGGGTTTAGGTATGATGCTGAGATACATGCCGTAGCTGCTAGATTGAAGCATGAGAACATAGCTTGTGCTACTCTAACAGGTGTAGACAGTAGAGAAACTAGAGTTGAGAAGACTGAATGGTTTATGAACTCGACTACTAAGTCTAGAGTTATTCTTGTTCAGATAAAGAAGGTAGCTCAGTATGGTGTAGACTTATCAGCTTGTGATACTATGGTCTTCTATAGCTGTACTTACAGTGGTGAAGAGATGAACCAGTTTGAAGATCGTATAGTTGCTGTACGTAAGACAGGATGTACTATGATGTATATCTACTTACTGGCAGAAGATACTATAGATGAAGATTACTTTGAAGCTACTAGAGATAAGATCCGTAATGCTAAGCAGCTAATGGCTAGGATAAAAACTAACTTCTACAAACGGGTGTCATTTAAAACTAAACCCAAGACTAGAACAAGAAAGGACGCAGCATAATGTATATACTTTGTATAGACCCTGGACAGTCTAGAGGGACTGGTGGAACAGGTTATGCTCTATTTAAGCATGACATAACAGACCCGAAGAAAAAAGAATACCTTATCCCAGAGAAAACGGGTATCCTAAAGTCTAGGAAGGTCTCATGGGAAGAGAGAGTTGATGACTTAATAGATCAACTAGAAACTCTACTAGTAACACTAGACATTAATGACATAGGAGATACCAATACTCTGTTTCCTTGGCTAGACTGCTACATAGAGCTACCTAACTACTTCCAGAGTGCCAAAGGGCAACTATGTGCTACAGGACAGAATGGTGATGATAGTAGTCTAGTTAAGCTTGCTACCTATGTAGGTGAACTTAGACGAATGCTATTATGTCTAGGGTGTAGATCAGTAACCTACGTACGTATTAATGGTGCTGAGGGTTGGAAAGGAACAATGAAGAAGCCAGCTGTAGCGTCTAGGATAGCTCGACGACTAAATGATGTGTTACCCTCTAACAGTCATCTAGTCAGGAAAGGAACAAAAGAAGAACCTACACTCTGTACTGGTACCACAGAAGTTGTAATTTACTCATCTCATTGTATAGATAGTATAGGTATAGGGTTGTGGGTGAAAAAAGTATTTCAACCAAACTCTACAGAAAAGGAACAAGAATGAAAATAGTAATAGAAGTAGGCGAGCTAGGAAATAGCCCATTGTCCGTTTTATCATTATCTAGATATCCTCAGTTCTTACAGATAGGGTTGGTAGTTAAGTCTCATATCAACCAAAAGTTAATTGGTGAGGTTACAGGGTTTAGTAGACGTGGTTATGGCAGTGTTAATGTAAAATACACTAATGAATTAGGAGAACAAAAGCACAACAAGTATGATGCTTTGTATGAGTGGGAACTAGTTATATACTAGGGTATAGGGACAAGAATGAACTTAACTAATCGGTTTGTAACCAGTGCTTTTAATAATCCTAGAAAATGGCATAGACAATCTGGGCATGATAAACCAGAAACCATTACAGTACTATGTAGTATGATCATACCAGACCCTATATACCATAACAGTATGTACGGCATAGGCAATATCTATGTTGGTCCAGATCAGTGTCTTGAGTGTAGAGAAAGGGATAAAGGAGATGGCTAAAGTTGTGACTATGACAACCACTAAAGGAAAGATAACAGGACGTACAACTCCAACTAGACAGTTTAAACTAAAGTCTGGAGTTGCGATGGCTAAAGAGCGTATAGGAAAACTACTTCCTGTATCTCTCGGATCAAAGGATAAAAGTAGGATAGTATCTTGCACTCCTAACGCTAGTGGAGTATCTTGTTGGTACTTACTAGAGTGTGGTGTTAGGGTATGTGTAGAGTACAAGAACTGGCGTCCTATCATGTGGTGCGGAGTACCAAAGAATGGCATTCAAAGTTAGACACAAGAGCCATCTACTAAAGATGGTGACTGAAGGCTATAGTCATTGTGTTAGGTGTGAGATAGGTGAGCACTGTAGACACCACGTATTTATTGACACCATACCTAAGACTGTGTTAGACTTTGGGAATAACAGACTACACTATCTATTCATAGGTGAAGCACCCGGAGTTACTGAAGACATTACAGGATTTCCATTCACAGGACCGGCAGGTGATTTGCTCCGTAAAGCAATAGACTTGTCTGGTAGTGTAGAGTGTCCTGTGTGTTGTGGTGTAGGTAAGTGTAAAGCATGTTGGGGTTATGGTAGGCTAACTATAGGCTTGACCAACCTAATAGCTTGTAGACCATATGAAGATCCTAAAAACCCTAGATGCCTAAAGAACCGAGAACCAGACCATATAGAAGTTATGAACTGTATGGAAAGACTGCTAGACACCATCATAGCCTTTAATCCCTTAACTCTTGTCTTTCTAGGAAATGTAGCACAATCATATATGTGGACGATACGTGAACAACTAGAGGTTAGAGGAATGACTGTAAGGCTAGAAAAGCTGTTACACCCATCCTTCATACTTCGTAGAGGTGGTCTAGACTATAACCATAAATATGTTGATCAGATAAGTAGTATGTTCCACCACTATTGGGATTGCTGGCATACTGAAGGTTATGAGAGAGAATACAAACCACCAACTGTAAATAACGGAATGCCTATTCCTAACCCTAACTACACTTTAGATGACTATTTTGCAGAGTAAACACTATGGCCCAACAAACAAACCCGTACATCAATGTTACTATGTACTCTGACAAGTTCATTCAAGCCACCGTAGGTGATCTTAACAGGTACATGGATCTACACTTAACTGAAGATGGTCTCTGTGTCAGACTATGCTCACAAGATAGCAGTAAAGATTACTCACAGACACTAGACTTTAATGAACTCTTTAATGTTGTCTCAGCAGCTGTAGAACTAAAGCGTAGAACTAAAGTAAAGATCAGACCATTTACCCAAACAGAACTAGAGTTTGAACCTATGTCACCAATGGAACGACAACATAGTAATTTACTCCCAGAAAAGAAACGGTTCACCATGAAGAAGAAACCAAAATGAAACTAACAGTATTTCAGATACTAGTACTACAGTTACTCTACTGCATATTCTATGAGATGTTATGCCAACACAGTAGAACAGGTAGAGAAGAAGATAGAGGCGCTTTACTCAAGCACCTACCTTACCAACGATTACTAGAGAGAACTAACAAAGTGTTAGATAAAGGATTAAGCTATGAAACCCGTAAAGTTCAAACCCAAACCTAAACAACCAAGTGTATTCTTTAGTCTGCCCCGTGACGGTATTACACAAAGTGGTATACAGACTTTCATAGACTGTTCAATGAAGGCTAAGTATAAACTAAAGTTAGGACTAGACCATGGACAATACAATCCTGCTTTAGATTTCGGGTCTCTATTTCATGGAGTGCTGGATACAGTTTACTCCCAGAGAATAGGTCACGGCATTTTAAAACGGGACAGCAATCTTCTTTTCTGGGAAGAGTTATGTGAGCAGGCTTTAGAGCAATGGTACACAGATACTCTAGAGAGCCAAGAGTTAACACCATCACAAGAACAAGAGTTTGAACGTCTATGGGGAATGTGTGGAACCGTACTTCCATACTACTTCAGACGTTGGCAGAAAGATGATAGCAAGCTAGAGTGGATAGCTGTTGAAGAAATCTTTGATTACACTATACACGTTAGTATGCCTTATTTAGGGGTTGGTGGTTGTGATTTAGTAGTTCCTATTAGGGTTAGAGGTAAGATAGATGGTCTAGTTCGTTACAATGGTAGACTTTATCTTGTCGAGCACAAAACAAAAGCTGAAATAGCTGAGATGATTAATAAGAACGGTAAAGTCTCATGTCAAGCCATTACTGAGAAGATGGGCTATGAACTTCAAGTCAATACCTACGCTTTAGCTATCTATGAGAAGTATGGCGAGTATCCCGCAGGTGTCATATACAACTTAATAAAACGCCCCGGATTGATTTTCAAAGGAACTTACAATCGTAAGCCTGAAAGTATTCCACAATTTCTAGCTAGAGTTGAGGATGACTTAGTAAAGAAAGGTGATGAGTATTTTTGTAGGTACAGAGTTAGACTATACCCTAGAGAGATAGAAGAGTTCAGGAATGTTGAACTTAATCATTGGTTAACAAGAATGTACATGTGGGACAGAGGCTTAGAGCCAAGTGTGAAGCAATCTAAAAGCTGCTCTATGTTTCGCAAGCCATGTGAGTACCTTAACATCTGTGCTTATGGTGACACTATAGGCTACACTAAACGAGACACTCTTTTCAAAGAGTTGACTATGATAGAGGATTAGTAAATGAAAAACAATGTAACACATGAACCAAAAGAAGAAGTGTTGTTGGCACCTAAAGGAAAGATCTTCGTAACTATAAAGGAAGACAATAAAGTACACGTAAGTAAAGAGAGTGATTTATTTCTAGGTATGTTAGGTTATACAGTAACCTATACTCTATGTCAGCCAAATAGAACAGTTACTGTAAAGTCTAGTGTCAATAGAGCACTAGATAGTGAAGAAGTCTGCCAACAATGCTTATATTCGAAATGATGCAAGGCGCCACCTAAAAATGGCTGTTTCCCATCTAAGAAGAATTATTTTTCAAAATCCCTTGACATTTTAATCGGAATGGATTATACTATCCCTGTTCGTTCGGCAAGCACGCCGTAAGCACTCCGATAGGCGCAGGGTACCGGGCTAGACTTTAGACTTAGTTGTTCATTACGAAACAAACAGTCCTAGCGTTTAGTCTGATGGAATACACGACGTAGAGTGACTGATGTGATCCAATAAGTGCAATATAGACTTTAGCGAGGGATGGTGAAATGGTAATACACGCTAGACTTAGGGTCTAGTGAAGATAAGCTATCCTCTTGATCAGTTATGTTAGCATCTTCAATTGCAGGTTCAAGTCCTGCTCCCTCGACAAGTCTACACTCTATTGAGATTAATTTTCCCCACAAAAGAAAGTGAGAATAAATGGTAACTGTAAAAAGGTCCGTAGTAAAGACAGGTGGTAAGCCCTCGACCACGAACACTAGGGTATCCACTAGGGTATCCAGCTCAACACGTCAAAGAGTTATTGATGATGAGATGGACTTGTCAATACCAGATGGACCTGTTCCAGTAAGCAAGACATTAGCTACAGCAGCAATCTACCTATATGGAGAAAGTGGCATAGGGAAAACAGAGTTTAGCTCTAAGTTTCCAAAGGCTATCCATATGATGTTTGAGCCGGGTGCAGAGTGGCTACAAATACCACGTATACCACGGCAAGGACAATTCGTTCATTGGGCACAATATGACAAGGCAATAGACAACCTTATAGGTTCCGGTAAGTATGATAATGTAATTCATGACACCGCAGATTTTGCGTGGGATCTTTGTGCCCAAGACATTTATGAAGCAGCAGGTGAAGCTGATATAAACTCTGGCAAGCTAGGGTATAATGTTGGTAATAAGCGCCATGTTGCTACATTCCGTAAAGCCATCCTAAAGATTACAGGCTCTGGTCGTGGAGCTATGTTTATCTCTCACTCTAAGTATGAAGAGTTTGAGAAGGTAACAGGTATAAAGTCTACTAAGATGATAGGCTATACCGAGAAACGAGGTAGAGAGTTCTTAGATGGTTTCTGCGATTTAGTCATGTGCTACACTTATGTTAATGGCGAACGCTACCTGATAATTAGAGGCAGTGATAACGTCTTTGCAAAGTGTAGGATACCCGACCATTTCCTAACTCCTGATGGTGAGCAAGTATTTGCCATACCAATGGGTGACAGTGCTGATGAGAGTTACGCAAACTTTATGGCTGCGTACAACAACAAACAAGATGATCCTTGCATACTAAACCGTGTGCCGGAATTGTCTACAAGGAAAGCTAAATGGAAAGTAAAGTAGAGACAGAGATGACTGCTCCTGATATCTACGCTGATGATGATTATGAGCATGTAGAGGCTAGAGTAGGAGACACAATCTCATATGCAGATAACGGTGAAGAGAAAATAGGAACCATAAAGGGTATTGATTACACAAACGATACCATAACTGTAAGTATTGGTCCTGTAAGGAATGGAGTAGTACAGACTAAAGTCATTCCTCAAGACGATAGCATAACTCTTCTCTTGCCTGAAAAAGAGCACAAGAAACGAATGAAAGCAGAGCAGACTGAGGAACTGCTAGCAGACCTATCTAAACTTAAGGTAGGTGATGAAGTACAGTACAAGTTTAGTGCAGCAAGGTTCATAAAAGATAACACTTTACTTCTTCACGGTAAAGTCACCGATATCACCCATGATCATAGTGTCATCACCATAGAGCCTATCATGGAAGAAATACACCATGTAAGCATCTCCGACATCATCAGCATACGAGGTATGCATATGCAGAAAGAACAATCCAATGTCAACCACAACGAGTAACAAGTATGAAGCAGCTAGGGAGAAGGCTAGACAAGCCGCTCCAAACTTTGGGCTAAAGAATATGACACACGGTGTTCGTAGCGAGACGTATCTCCTTCACCGTTGTTCCAATTGCGGATGCACTCGTTTCAACCCATGCACTTGCAAGCGACGAAAAGCCTAGACTTTGTGGTGGTACTGCTGGTAAGACCCAGTAGCTAAGTAACATGGAGTGCAGTATGTTTACGTGCCGATAAGTCGGTTCGTCATACTGTCCAATGGAGCCACTAGACTTTGTGGTGCTCATATCCCATGACGATATCATGACATGAGTTAAATGTGTAATGTTCGGCATCTTAGATGATGTGGATGGAAATATAGCCACAGTATATGTATGCAGAGTTATTACACAGCCACTACGGGTACTTGGGACCGATGCTACTACCATTCATCTAGGCTACTCTAGACACTAGAAAGTAAGTCCTATTGTTGATTGCCAGTATAGGTAGTAGGTCTACAAGCTAAGAGAGTAGAATAGGGTCACTACTACTGCCACTAAACATGTTCATTCCCAGAGAATGAGCAACCTCGTAGACTTTGGTCTACATCTCGGATACATCTACGTTACTATAAAGGAAACAAGAATGCCTGTACCTAAGACATCGACAGCAGCAAAGACTGCATCGAAACCATCCACCGCCGCAAAGAAACCAGCAGCTTCAGCAGACCCATTTGACATAGATGCCCTGTTGGAAGTAGGTGCCCGTTCGTGGGACCAAACCGTAGAAAAGACAAAGCAATCAGGCTTTGACTTTGAAGATGGCACATACGACGTGCTAGAGGCTGGATACGATGGTCCTAAGCCTACAGAGAAGGGCGACAGAGTAGGAGTAACCTTCACTCACACCATCATGGACGGCCCTCATGCCAAGAAGACAGTCTACGATTGGATTGGGTTAATGGACAGCAAAGACCCTACACTGATCAACCCATGGTTGGTACAACGGTTAGAGAAGTTGACCGGTATTGAAGCTGATGAACTCGATATTCGTAACCTGGGGATGATCCTAAAGGATGCGTACTCCGGTCCCGACAAGTTCTTCAAGCTTACACTCAAGACTAACGACTGGGAGAATGCAGAAACCGGCAAGTCTGGTACTTCTCAGAACGTTAGACTTGGAAAGCCTATCGAAGGCGTATACTCTTCCCAGAAGAAGAAAGCTGGTGCAGCTAAACCTAAGCCTCCCGTCACTGTTGAAGAAGATGATGATGAGGATGAAACAGAAGAAGAGACTATAGAGTTGGAGAAGGGTTCTGAAGTCTCATGGTCTGTCACAACAGGTGCTGGCAAAGCAAAGAAGACTGTAGAGTTCCAAGGAACCATCATCTCTATTAACGAGAAGGCTGAAACAGCCAAGATAAAGGATAGTGACGGCAAGACACATCCTGCTGTCGATATCTCTGAACTCTCGCTTGTCGAAGCTGAAGAGGATGAAGAGACTGAAGAGGATGAGGATGCAGAACCTTTTGAAGAAGGCCAAACTGTATCATGGACTACTTCAGAGAAGGTAGGAAAGAAGACTGTAGCTACTGAGCATTCCGGTACTGTAGTCTCTTGTGAACAGGATGAAGATGAAGAGTGGCAAGTCACCGTAGACACTGGTGAGACTACCACAAAGACCGTCAAGGGCAAGAAGACTGAAGTTGCTGTTACTGAAGTCATTGCAGCCTCTCAGTTGACACTTTCTGAAGATGAAGAAGGTGAAGACGAAGACGATAGTGATGATGAGGATGAAGACAGTGACGAAGATGCAGAAGAAGCATCCTACAGTGAAGGTGATGAAGTCTCCTTCATGCTTGACGATGAAGAGGTATCGGGCATCGTAGACTCTATAGAGGACAGTGGAAACCTGAACGTCAAAGTAGGTACTGGCAAGAAAGCTGAAATCTACGAGATTGAAACTTCCGAAGTCATTACTGTAGGTGACGATGAAGAAGGTGACGACGAAACAGACGAAGAAGAGACTACAGACAGTATCGAGAAGGACGATACTGTAGAGTACCTCAACGTAGGTAGCAAGAAACCTGTAACCGGTATTGTTCTATCAGTTGATGAGAAAGCGGAAACCTGTAAGGTTAAGACTGGAACGGTTACAAAGACGATCAAGTGGGAACAGATTTCCACCGTCATGAAACCTGAGTAGTATAGTCTCTAGGTTAACACCACTAACTTAGATACTGGCAGGGCTGGCTAAACGCTGGCCCTGTCTTTTTTGGCCGCGGAGCACCACAATGACGAAAGAAAAGTTTGCACCTAAAGTTCCTACAGCTCAACAACTTGATGAGTGGATTTCAAAAGGACTAAAGGTTAGAGCAGGTAAGATGCTCGATATGTCTTCTGATGAACCTGAAACTGTTGAAGGAACTCTACATTATTATGGTTATGGTAACTTTGAAGTACACTCTGATGATGGCCGGCACCACAAAGTATACAGAGCAGAGATAGAGCTTATCCCAGAGAAAGAAACGGCGGCAACCCCACACGTTAGCTTTTCCAAAGAAGAGCATGAGTGCTTAAAGAATATAGTGGATGCTGCTATACCTTCATGGTGCCGTTCTTCTCTAGTTGCACAAGTTGAAGCTGAACTAGACTTTGGTGTGGCAGAGTTCCTAGTGAAGATCGGACTACTACCTGAAGTCATTAACACTGAGACTTTACCCAGATTAAGCCCTGAAACTCCACAGAGACCATCACAGAGGGATCTAGAGGCACTTAAAGAAGGTGATATCATCACCTTTGAAACATCCGAAGTTGACACTACACTAAGAAGGATTATATCAGGAACAATAGTAGAGGTACTAGATCCAATATCTGATGATGAATACAGTGTTAAGGTTAGAACACTATACTGTAGGGATAACGCTTTTAGTGAGCCTGATCCTAATGAGGATGATCTTTGGGAAGTCTTTTTAGACGATGTACTTTCTATTGTTACTGTCGATCATACCTTATTAGTACAAGACTAAACTCTATCCACAGAAAGGGATAAGAAAACACAATGGCTACGTTTACGAAGAAAAAGAAGATTACAGATCCAGAACAGACATATGATGAGCAGGACACGTTAACTGCTGCTGAACCATCCGAAGAACAACTAAAGGATGTTCAGGGTGGTAATAAATACACAGCTGCAGCATACTCTGTAGCTGAACGCCCCGGATGGAACAACAGCAACGATATCAACTACGCTTACGACAGTCTACGTAGATTGATCCCAAACTCTCTACTCTGGTCTAGCCGTAATGGTTTCTTTGTGTTGGGTTTAGTAGAAGATGCAGGACAAGACTATAGTGGTTGCAACATCCAAAAAGTTGTGATGAATGGGAATGATGAGGCAGAACGTTTCTCTGGGAATAGTATACTTGACCGGGGTGGTGATAAGTTTGGATGGCATGTAATCAGCAAGGTCTGCGATACTGCCCTAGAGGCTATACACACTGCAATCTCTACAGTGCTGCTGGCTAATGTACCAGACCTAATCTTTGGTTCTGATAATACTATCATTACCAGAGAGAACCCTAACGCTATCAAGCCACACGCTACGGACAAGGACATAGAGAACTTCCTAAGCACTAGATCATTCTTAGACAACATTCGGGAAGTCAAAGCGAACTCTTCTCTAGGGAGTGTGCTAAATGACGAAGAGTGGATGAGGATTAATACTGGTGGAACTCTAAACGCTAGGACCAAACGGAAGTTAGCCAAGGCATTGGGTCTTGAGATGATGGCTGCTCCTAAGTCAACGCCAAAGGCTAGTGCTGTGATTGAGGTTGAGGAAGATCCCATTCCTGAACTAGAGGCTACACCTTGGGAAACTGAAGACGACATGGAATCATATCTTGAGGGTATTCATCTTCATGATATCAAGGCTAAACCTTTGTCTTCTCAGGCTAGTGGAATTGATAAAGATGGGTATGTCTACGGTATATATCTCGGACAGTTACCAAGTCCTAATGGAACTGGTAAGTTTGTTCATCAACTTAAGAGGGAGATTGGTGGACGTGATCGAGCTACCATTGTCATCCCAGAGACTATACGATTAACGGAAGACACAAGCAACGAAGAAGCTGAGTAGTTTCAGCAATGGACGTGCCAAACAAGCCTGTAGGATTTCCCTAACAAGAAACCTACAGGCTATAGTTGTTTATTTTAAGGAGAAAACTATGAAAGAAATAACAAGAACGCAACTAGAGCAAATGTATAGGTCTGAAGGATCTCTACTTAAGACAGCCAATAGTTTAGGTTGTTGTGTTGAGACTGTAAGAAGGATGTTAAAAGCAGCTAATATAGCCACCAATAAGCATGGAGTTAGAAGTAGTAAAAGCACTGGTAAGAGAATGTATAAGATCATAACTGATGATCAGTCTGTTTCTCTGACATCTAGTGTAGAGTCTACAGTCTAGACTGTAGTTGTTTCTCTGGGAGTGATTTAAATGCGTTTCTTGCTAAAGAAACCTGTCTCTAAAGAATATCCTCTTTTTAACCCACAACATACTGTATCATTGGACGTAGAAACTTGCGGGGTCGCAGTGTGGGGTAAGCGACTTCTTAAAGGAGTGTTAGTACAAGATGCTGTATTCTCTGTTACCATGTGTGATGAGAAGGGTAACTCATTTTATTGCGAATGGGAAGTCAACCCACACACTAGAATTCCTCAAATTAATCAAAGAGATGTAAAGTTTATACGTGATACCATTAAAGGTAAACGTGTAGTCTTTCATAACAGCAAGTTTGACGTTATAATGCTGTTGCTCACTGTAGGTATAGACGTTGTGGCTCTGGCTAAGTCCATTGAAGACACTTTGTTTATGGCTAGAGTTTGCTTCACACTGGAACTCACCTATGGCCTTAAGCCTTTAGCTCGAAGGCTAGGTGTTGATGATAGCGATGAAAAAGAACTAGCAGACATTGTAAAGCAAGCTAGGACTATGGCAGGACGATACAATACTCTAGCTGCTAAAGAAGGTATGCCTCTAATCGTTCTTGGGGAGAACTATAAAGAGGATTACTGGCTACCTGCTTATATGGCTAAACATCACGGCGTTGAGCACTGGGAAGGGATAAATAAAAACTACTGTATACGTGATGGTTTCCGAACCATGCTGCTATACAGGCACTATGAACGTGTAATGTTTGATGAGATGGAACAGGGTGGTTATTTACGTAGAGCCTATGAACTTGAGATGCGTCAAGTATGGCCTATAGTCAACAGAATGGAAAAGCGAGGGTTAAGGATCTTTCCGGAACTCGCTAGAGAAGAAAGCAATAAATGTATAGAGGCTATGGCTGAACATAAAGCAGCTATGGAACAGATTATTGATGAACTTAAATTAAATCCATTCCCAGAAGGACCACCCGAACCTAAACTTACGCCTACAGGTCGGGTAAGTAGAACAAAGGTAAAAGCCCAAGAGTTTAGCCCCGGCAGCACTAAGCAGCTTATAGCAATAATGTATGGTCCTGAAGGTGAAGGTGGCCCAGGTACACTAAACATTGAACCACATTACCCACGTAAAGGAAAGTACAAAGGAACACCACAGAGTATAGAGGATGGCACTGCAAGACTGACTACCGAAAAGGATGCTCTTAAAGAGCTAATGTATATCCCTTTTGTGAAAGAGTTAGTTGGGTACCGTAGTGCAAGTCATACTAAGAGTTTATTCTTTGATCCTATACTTGGTGATGAGAAAGAGATAATCAAACGTACACCATGGGAGTACGGTAAAGGTGACATAAAGCACGACACCTATAAAGGCGGTGATTGGGTCGTACACTTTAGCCTTAACCAATGTGGTACAAAGACTAGTCGCTTTAGTGCTGGCGGTGAAATGGGCTTTAACCCTCAACAAGCTACTGCCGGAGGTAAAAAGTCTCTAGGTGGTGGTAAATACTCTAGCCAAAAAGTATTTGGTCCTAGAGAGGGTTATGTATGGTTAGCGTTTGACTTCTCACAGCAAGAAGGTAGGATCTTCGCAGAGTTAGCCGGTATCACGTTGATGCTAGATGCTCTAAAGTATGATCGTGATATCTTTGAAGAGATGGCACAGAAGGCATGGGGTGGTAGAGATAACCCTGATAGCATTAGAGCAGGTATCATAGCCCTAGAGTTGTTCCGTGATAGTCCATCTAACTGTGACAAGTGTAATGGCGATGGAGAAGACAAACTAGGGTATATATGTGAACATTGTGGGGGTTCTGGTTCTGCTGTTGGCAACTACTGGAAGAAGATAGAATGGTCTGCACGTAAAGCAGCAAAGTATAGACCTGATAATCCTACCATCTACAGTATAGTTCAAGAGTGGTTAGCAGAGAATAATTACAACATTATTCAGGCAGAGCATACTCTAGGTAAGGAAGCTAGTCGTCAACGATGTAAACATATCACATATGCTAAAATCTTTGGTGGCGGACCTGGTTCTTATGCACACTTATTAATGTGTACTCTAGACGAAGCTAAACAGTTCGATGCAGACTATAATGCGTCCATGCCTGAGATGAAAGTCTACATGCGTGAACTTACGAAGAAGGCAGAGAAAGATGGTTTCATTATAACTCTGTATGATCGTAAGTTAAGGGTAGATCGTAACTTTGCGTATCGTGGTGTTAGCTACATGATACAGGGTAGTGCTGCTGGTATGATGAAGGATAGTCTAATCAAAGTTGATGACTTCCTTGAAAGATCAAACACAGATGCACAAGTACTCTTAACTATACACGACGCATTGTACGTTGAAGCACCTAAGAAGCTGGTTACTGCACCATTCATAGCGTCTATAGTAGATCGTATGGAAAGTAATGATGGAAGGCTAAACGTTAAGATGCCAGTAGGTGTTGATGTGATAGACCATCAATGGAGTGTTGCAGAGCGACATTTCAAATTGACAGACAGTGGACTTCTAATACCAAAGGAATAAAGGATAGACCAATGCGATATAGATTTGCAATTAACAGTTCTATTGTTGAGATAGAAGCTAACTCTAAAGTAGAGGCTATAAAAAAAATAGATAACCTAATGCAGTACACTACTGGCTCTTATGGTAAACTATTGAGTGAAGGTGAGAATAACATCAATGATCCATTCGTGAACCATCCTCGCTGTACCTATAGTGTTAAAGTTAAGGTATGTTATATGAGTTATGTAAAACCTAAACTATTGGTTAAAGGTTTAGATGATCTTATCTCAACTAGTAAACAGACAATAGAAATACTTGGCACTGTTAAAGTATTTCCCTATCTAAAGGTTATGCCTACTCTTGAGGATAGAAATGAACTTCAAGGTTAGTAGATCTATCATTCCCAGAAGAAACCGGCACCACCTTCAGCGGGTGATTTCCGGCGGTGATGAAGGCGCACAGATAGCAGCACTAAAGGCTGCGCGTTCTCTGGGAATAAAGACAGGTGGTAATACTTACAAAGACTTTATGATGGTCAATGGTAAGTGTTGTCCGGGTTATCGTTGGATGTATGGGTTAAAGGGTACTTCAGTAGATCGACTGTCACACTATAGAGACAACTTTGAACAGTCAGATGCTACCATCTACTTTGGTATAGACTTTAGTTCCTATAAAGCATCAATAATCCGTGAACTTTATCAAGGTCAACACATTAAACCATTGCTTGACGTGTACATGGAACAGACATGGTACACTGATGATGAGCATGGAGAGTTTGAGTGTAGGGTATCACCTAAAGAAATTGCATATTGGATAGTCATTAATCAAGTTAGAACTCTAAACATTACGGGGATAATAAATAGGGACTATGAAAGTTCCATATTCTTGTTGTTACAAGAGGCTCTAAACTTATTGGTTTGGGAGTAGGGTATATAATGCCGGATAGACAAACATCACCAAAGGAACTTGCACCATTCATAGAGTTGGGAGTGGATTACGATGACAGTCGTAGAGTTGGCGATCAAGCGTTTATGGACTGTCTCTTTTGTGGAGGGCATAACAAACTATATATAAACTACAATAAAGACACTGGTAGGTCTCAACTATGGGACTGTAAAGTGTGTGGTAAGCATGGTAATCTTTACACCTTTATGGAACTATGGTATGAGAAACAAGCTGAAGCTACTAACAGTAGACTTCCTGCTTACAAGAAGGCATGGCAGGGTTTAGCTACAGACCGTAGTATTCCTGTTCAGATCTTGAAGAATGCTGGTATTGTTTTTGATGGTGACTTATTTTACATACCAGTCAGAAATCAGGAAGGAAAGCTAGTTAACCTCCGATACTACAGGGTACCTAGAAACGGCACCAAGTTCCGTTTAAGAGGCTTAACCGGGGTTGAAGCAGGTATTTATGGTCTGCACAATTTAAAGCCCGTAAAAAAGGGCCAGAAAAAACCTAAGATTTGGAACGTAGAAGGGGAGTGGGATGCAATAGCCCTAGAGTGGATGATGGAACGTGATGGAGTATCTAGTGCTAGTAATGTAGTGTTAGGTATTCCGGGTGCCAACATATTTAAAGCTAAATGGGTAGAGTACTTTCAGGACCATCATGTTATCTGTTGCTATGATGCAGGTGTAGTAGGTGAGCAAGGTACTGAGAGAGTAAACTCTATGGTGCATAAAGTAGTTACTTCACTGCACTACCTAGCATGGCCTATTGATAGTGAAGATGGTCACGATATTAGAGACTTTGTAGTTGATGATGGAACAATGTCAGAGCTGTCAGAGATGATTAAGCTATACATTACACCTAATGACAAGGCCAATCAAAATGCTGAAGCAGCAGATATCATCCACATAAACTCTAAGCTACGCCCTAAGTTCTCAGACATCCTCGAACAATTTGCCTCATGTATACACTTAACCCCCGACCTCATAGACGGAATAAAACTTTGTTATGCTACTATACTCTCTACGCTCATACCCGGCCCTCCGGCATGGTGCCATATAGTAGGACCACCTGGAAGCGGAAAAACGTTGGTCATACTCTCTACTGGTAGGTCAGGAGTAACACACCACATATCCAAACTATCACCTAAACTATTGATATCAGGTTTTATTGCTGCTAATGGTGAAGATCCATCTCTCATTCCCAGAGTAGACGGTAAGACTATTATGATCAAAGACTTTACTCCAAGTCTAACAATGCCTGTCATGGTTAAGGATGAACTGTTTGGACAATTGAGGGATGCTTTTGACGGCACTGTAGGTCAAGAGTACGCTAACAATGCTAAACGCTATTATGAAAGTCATTTCTCAATTGTAACCGGAGTAACACCTGCAATCTATGGTGAACGTAGTGCTGCATTAGGTGAAAGATTTCTTATGCTTCATGTTATTAAAGGCAATGACTTTGAAGCACATAAGCCTATAAACTCTGCGATACGTGGAGTAGGTAGGGCTAAGAAAGAAGTCATAAGTGATGAACTACTTGATATGGTAGCTCGTTTTTTAGATGTAAGTGTAGATCCTAATGAGATAGCAGATACAGTGCCGGAGCACTTTTTTGAACGTATCAATTCTTTAGCCCAGATCGTTGCAGTACTAAGGGCTAGTGTGGACCGGGACAAGTTCAACAGAGACGGGAACCATAGGGCAATCCGATGGCGTCCACAAAAAGAGATGGGTACCAGACTTGGCATACAGTTTATGAAGGTCATCATGGGTTTAGGTATGTTGAACTCACCACCATCAATAGGTGAAGAAGAGTATAGAGTACTTGTTCGTGTAGCTCTTGATAGCTGTGTAGGGTTTAACATGGAAGCTGTAGCAGCATTGATTGCTAAACCTAACCAGACTATACTTCAACTTGCTGAAGAATGTGATATACATAAGAACACACTGCTCGATCAACTTGATGACTTAATGGAACTAGGTGCAGTACAACGTAGACAAGGACAGTCAACAGTACAAGGAGTTAAACCGTATATATACTTTGTGACATCAAAATTAGTTGCTCTCTGGAAAGAGGCTCTACTGGTAAGAGAAGGAAACCAAGTCAAACACATTATGTCTTCTCGTAAGAGACTAAAGATTAGAGTTATCAAACGTCGATCAATGCTGTCTCACAGCAGATAGGAAAACAAATGAGTAAGGGCAAAGTAGAACGGTCAGAATGGGCAGACAAACTAGTAACTAATGGTACTAGGGTTAGGGCTGAACGTAGGTATGGCGGTGGAAGGCCCTCTACCGCACACTCTAATAATGAACAACCATCAACTATCATAGAAGGAGTAATAAGTAGAATTAAGGATGGTACAGGGTTTGATGGGTATTGTATTGTCCGCGATAATACACCTAAGTATGTTAATCCTTGGGTAGCCATTAAAATAAACACTATAGTCACGCTAGATGGTAAACGTGACCCGTCCACTCTGAAAGGAATTGCAATTGATAAACGAGAGAACTCTTGAGCTAAACGATATAGCACTATGTAGAACTATGGTTCGTCCTATAGTCTCTGCTGATAGGAAATACCATAGAGGTAGTACTAAGAGGAAGGGGCAAACAAGAGTTAAGAGATATCTTACTCTTTTCCAAACACCTAATGGTGGAGGGTTTACAGGGTATGGTATACATCGTTCTCCTGCTGATACTCCTGCGGGTGGAAACCCTGTTGTAGCTGTTATAACCTCTACTATAGCATTGCATGATGATAGTAAAGAACAACCTAACGTAGTGTGGACACATTATGAGTGGCAAGCTATAATTCATGTTGTCACTGAACTATCATATGAGCACACACAAATACCTGAAGACAAAAGTCTAGCATGGTGTATCCTTGAATGGGCTGGTGGTGCGGGTAATCTCTCTGGGAATGAACTACTTACCTTTGAGCATAAACTCAATATACACTTTACACCTATGAGGTATTAAATAAATGTCAAACGAACCCGGTTTAAACAAAGGATGCGGATGTATTATAGGAGTACTACTACTTGTATTGCTAGTGTCCTATATTGTTTATTGTTTTGGAGGAACCTAAACTATGGATAGTGGACAGAAACCCTTTGATACCTTTTCCCAGAAAGAACTTGACCGGTACTTTGGGGAAACAGCCGACCTAAACGCTGAAGTATCTGAACTCAAAACATATGCTGATCAAGCAGCACGTATAGACTATGTAGAAACTTTAGTGGTAAAGATACTCAAAATCATGTTTACCAGACAGGTACTTGATCCAGACTTTATAGTTGTCAACACAGACATGAGAGATGCTGCTGAGTGGTGTGCTAGAAAGTACAAACTAAACGTTGCATGTCATCCTGACTTCCCTGTTGGAGAAGTATGGATCGTACGTAGACGTGACATAGTGGATGTGATCATGAAACGAGTAGCAGCAAAAACGGGTGCAATACCCACGGTTAAGATAGAAAGAACGAGGTTAACATAGTGTCGCATACCCAGGGTAAAGTCTACATAGATAGTAAACTCTTTGGTTACTTTGAATGGAATGGCACATCCGATGTAATCATACCTAGAGTTTACAAAACTAATGAGGAACTTCAAGCCAATTGGCGTACTGAAGATGAAAAACAAGCAGGATGGGATTTAGTAAAAGATTGTCCACATAGGAGTGATGGGCAAATAGTAGTTGATGCTATACTCTACACAGACTATGGTGATGGGTTTCATTGGAAGGGTCAAGTATGTATAGAGTGTATGGTTATTACTAGCAACCTAATGCCTACTAACTGGGATAGAATAGATCCCGATCAATACCCTGTGGATGGTGAACCAATCTTCAAATCTGACCCTAAATGCACTTGTGGACATCCTAAGTCATGGCATGACGACCATCTTTGCAATGATGGTGAGTGTTTAGGTGCAGGTGACGACTACGGAATGTGTGGCTGTAAAGTATTTACTGAGAAAGGAGAACTAAAGTAATGAACTGTGGTTATTGTGGACATACTATGCTAAGGCATTGTAGCAAAGGTTGCACTGTTAATGATTGTGAGTGTACTGTAAGGTACCCAGACCCTCTAGCCCCAACAAACTATGTTGATAGGCAGCAGCAACTACAGAAAAAAGCACACAATCAAGGACTAGAGTTCAGTGATCTACAAGGTCAATACTCTAGTTTTGGTTTTCAGATACTTAAGTGGCTAGTGTATGTACTACTTCTAACAGTATATCTGATGGTAGTGGGAAGGTTAGTATAATCCAATGGCATCACCACCGAACCAATGGAAAGATGGCAAAGAACATGTCAACGTGTACTCTATAGGTAAAACAGAGTTAGGAAGGTTCCTATCCAACTTTGCACACACTCCTATAGACTTACCTATTGATGGGCACTTTGAGAGTATCGAAGGGTATTGGCACTGGCTAGGTACTTCTCATCCAGACCGTGAAGTATTGAGAGGTATGTACGGTTTAGCTGCACAAAAGGCTGGACGTAAGTTTAAAGATCCTAGATATGAGACCTACAAATACTACATCAAGAAAGATCATAGGTTTAAAGCCAAGATAAAGGCTGCGATCAGAATAAAGATCGAAAACAACAAAGTGATGAAGAGACAGTTTATCCGTAATACACTGCCTCTACTCCACTACTATGTCTTTAGTAGTTACGTCAAAGTTCCTGCTGATGCAGAGTGGCTACTCAAAAGTATAGAGTCTATACGAGAGGAGTTTACAACATGACGGCACATAGAGGCTTGTTAACAGAGAAGCAAGCACAGAAGATCAAGGATAGTTATCCTGAAGTTATGTTCCATAGCCCAGACTTTAGGATAGTATCTGAACATGACTGTACTATAAGGTTACAAGCTATATTCGGCGATCTCCATGCTGAAGTTAGTGATGGGCATGGTATGAGCAAGTCATGTGAGATAAACTTTAACATGCTCTACAATGCTTTACTGTTGTTGATCGACAACATCAATGCAGAGGCTTTCTGGGATAAGAGCTATGATGAAGCACTAGAGGATAGTCCTTTAAGGCCATTGAAAACAAAACCTAAAGTATGGAACAGGAATGATAAAACTAAACCTGCTAACGCACAGTATGTAGGTCGTCCTAGTGTATGGGGCAATCCCTATCCACTAAAGAAAGAAGAAGACAGAGAATTAGTCCTTGCCAGGTTTAGAGTTTATGCAGAGAATAAGCTAAAGAATGAACCTGACTGGTTAGAGCCACTTCGCGGCAAAGACTTAGTGTGCTTTTGTGCACCTAAACTTTGTCATGCCGATGTGTTGCTTGAACTAGCTAACAAACCGGTAGTAGATAGTAAAATCATTCCCAGAAAGAAACAGCGTTTCGTCATAAAGAAAAGAGGTTAGATCCGTGACAGAATACAAAAAGATAGCCCTAGAGGTTATAGTTGACATTGATACTGATGTTGAACAGTTTAAGAAGGATCTAAGGCACTCATATGAGAACTATGATCTAAACCCTTCACCATCATCATCTACTATAGAGTTTGATAGCACCAAGTTTGATCCTTACTATGAGGATCAAACTCATGAAGTCAGTGCAAAGGCTAGATGCTTTGCTATTGATGCTCTGCTACAAAGACTAGAGTGTAATAAGCCTGATCGACAAGGCTCGCTTGGACAGACAGACTATATGGTCCAGTTACGTAACTACTTGGATCTAGTATTTGAGCAGCTATATAGTTTGTTGCATGTTACTGAACGGCCTGAAGTCCCTAAAGATGAAACATACTTTAGTATGGTTAAGTTCATGACTAATGTTTTTGGTTGTGAGAAAGAAAGTTTTAAACCTGAGATACTAGCCACACTACAGGAATTAGATCATGGTGCTACAGTACAGCTACACGACGTCACAAAGCCCGGAGAACTCATCAGGGTACGAAAAGCCGCTATTATTGGCGTAGAGCGAGTACCGCGGTTACAACAGCTTGACATAGCCTTTGATGTTCAAAGGTTTGTACGTGATGAGTACCCTAAGATAGTTAAGCTACAGGCTATGGCAGATTTTGCAGATGACTTGTACATATATCTATCCCAGAGAGGATGGGATCAAGCCCAGAGTTTAGCTGCTGTTGAAAAGACTATGGGGATCTTTTCTGCATCTCAGGAAAAGCCGCGTGATTTCTCTGGGAATGATATTAATAATGCAGCTACACAAAGTGTAGGGTTGAAAAGACCATCATACAGTAATGTAGACTTCTCTAATAACACAGGAAAGACTACGACGGAGGTAGAGGATATTGAGTGATGATATGGAGAAGTGTCCACACACTACGATGAAGCCTATCACTGGTAATGCCAAACAGTGTATGGCTTGTGGTAAGATAGAGGGTACAGTACCAAATAAGTTAGTTGAGACTGTACCTTCATGCAGTACACTTCAGCATGGATGGGTACAACAACTGGACGGGGTAACAGTCAAGTGCTACAAGTGTGGTGAAGAGTTTAAGAGGTACTGATGGCCCTCCTTCCAGTTAGAGTACAGTTTAGGTTGAATGAGAAAGGGATTTGAATGAAGAACAAGACTATAGGCACAACTGTAAGAACTAACATTAGTCTTTTAAATAATGCTGTAGAGTGTGGTGTACCCTTTATAGTCATTACAGCTGAAGACCCAGATTTTAGTCAAACAGTACTAGATTATATCCAGAGGAAAGTAGACTATATGGCTGCTTTACCTCATGGAGTAAGCAATCTTGGGGCAAATATTGCTCTGAGAAACGCTCTAGATGCTGTTAAATCCTATAATGAATGGATTAAGAAACCTAATGAATTACTGACAGAAAAACCCAAGAAAACTAAGAAAAAGAAGTCTAAAGTGTGTGATGGTGGCTCAAAAATCCATTGCGTTAACTCATCTGAGGATGCACAAAATATACCGCCGGACGACATTTTAGACGGTCGCCGTTCGGTTGAAGCAGATAATTACGTTGATGGAACCTAGAGTTTAGATGGTTAATTGACCGGTAACTTTGACCCCCATTATATAAAAATTTTCTGCCAGATGGGGGGGGTCTCGTTTTTAGGTGTTTTCGAGTGTTTTCGGCCAAAATTGGGCTTTTTGAGAAGTTCAGTTTTGGCCTATTTTTGTGTGTTTTTGTGAAAAAGTGGGTGATTTTACTCTAAGATTTGAAATAGATTTTAAAAAACGTGAAATTAATTAACCCATGGTTTTGACCCCACATATATATAATTTACTTTTCCCTTTTTTCTAATGATTAAAATAGACTTTAGATCTCTTTTATCTTGTGGGTGTAGATATCTATATTTAAATTTTTTCAGAGAAGAACAGTATATATTATAGGTCGAAACCACCGGTTAATTTATTTGGTATTTTAAGCAGCCAAACTAGAGTAAATAGTTGAAAGTCTATAGTGGAGACTCTAGAGCATAAAGTATAGGTTGGGGGACCAATGAAAATGGGAATGCTAAAGTTTGCAGCTATTTTGAACTTTTAAAATGACAGGTGAAATAAGCGTAGAGGATAGAGTGAGTTCACGTAGGCACGTATATGTGTGAGTATGGGTACGGGCGGGTGTGTTGGACTAAAGGCTAGGTTCGGTCTGTCGAATACAAAAGTATTGTCTGAAGTCTATTCACGATAAATGATAGCATAAATAATTATTGATAGTCAAACTAGACTTTAGACGTAATTGACACTTACTGTTACTAGTAGGATAGGTAACTGGCAGGATAGGGTAAGCAGGAAAAAATAGTTTGAAAATATATTTTTTAGATGGAAAACGGGTGAAAATGGGCAAAACGGGATTGACACATCATACAGGTATGTAGTAGTATTGACGCAAGCGCCATTGACGCGCGGACAATAGACGGTCAAACTTGACAATTAAAGAATGGAGTATTGAACAATGGTTACTAATGACACTAGCGTTAAGCTATGCCGAATTGTTTTTGAACCTGTTGTAGGTATTGGTCAAACATACCTATACTCTGCACGTGAGAATGAAGCAGTAAGATTAACAAACAACGTTAATGCAGCAGGGTTATTTGATGAACAAAACGCTAGACAACTTGCAGACAGATTACAATCTATGTGTGTTGTCACATATGTTACAGCAGTAAGGATATAGGTTAGATCAATGGCCCAAACAGTTAGTATCAAACGGAATTACAGTATGTACACTGAGATAATCCCTAATGTACCGTTTGCAATGATGATTGCATGGAGTGAGGCAACAATACACTCACGAATAGCCGGTACACTACACACAATGTTGCTAGTCGTAACGGATGGGGTAACAGAACCTAAGATACCAGACGTTAGATTGTACAAGGTAATGCCGGGTATACCAGGTTACGATCAAGTTGAGTTAGAACTCTGGAACCATTTGTCTTTGTCGGAAGTAGGTATCTATCGGGAAGGCGATAAGTACTATTATGAGACTCAGAGTGTTAACTGGTAACATTTACCTCTAGATCGCCTTAAACAAAAAAAAAAGACTACTCTTAACCGGGTAGTCTTTTTTTTGTGTGGCTTAGATGGGATCTAGAGTAAATCTAGATGGATCAAAACTATTTTTAGTTATTTTCGAAAATAGGCTTGACA
>Ga0302188_10000121_pt1 | contig 61880 bp, 52 predicted proteins | sample II_Bog_E2_1_FD_198783 | JGI IMG/M metagenome (GOLD analysis project Ga0302188, IMG submission 198783) | Peat permafrost microbial communities from Stordalen Mire near Abisko, Sweden - II_Bog_E2_1 | ecosystem: Environmental > Terrestrial > Soil > Wetlands > Peat | place: Sweden: Abisko... | reverse complement strand
CAACCCCAACCCCAACCCCAACCCCAACCCCAACCCCAACCCCATATATTTTTTCATCAAATATACAGAAATTAAAAGTAATAGTTTTTAACCTTTGATTTAATTATTCATAAAAATGATTGTATAGCTTAATGGTTTAAATAAATAGTTTTAAAATTATTTATTAGTTATGAGTATTTCAGACTACCAACTAAAACAGTATATCGACTAGGTGTTCGCCCGATACGATAGAAATCGATCAGGAACTCTCGACTGCAACGAACTCTATTTGTTCTTCAATGATATTTTTGCAATGACAGGCAGCCCCTATAGGATAAATCATCAGCAAGCTATGGCTACTATGAGATTAGTTGATAAAAATGGAGATGGAGTGGCCAGCAAAGCATAACTATTCTTGGCTTTCAAGCAAATATTAGCTTCTCAGCACTATATGCAGAGTCAGCAAGGTTATTACCCACAGCAACAACAAAGCATGTATCCTCAACAGCAGTATCCTCAACAACAGTATGCTCAACAGCAGTATCCTCAACAGCAGTATGGTCAACAGTACCCTCAACAGCAATACTCTCAAATGCAATATTCTCAGCAATATAGTCCGTATCAAAATCAGGGCCAATACCAGCAAGGATATAATCAATACGGGCAAGGGTATGGGCAACAGGGTTCCAATAGTTATAGAGGATATTGATCTAATCTATAAAAATACATCCATTTTAATTTTCATCTGTAATTTAGAATCACTCTTCTTAAAGCATTTGCATTATCAATAAAAACAAAGTATAAATAATTGAAATTGCAGCTCAGAAGGAAGATATCTTTTCAGAGATCATATCAGATGAATAATATTCATTTTGGATTAACAACAAATAACTAATTTAATTAGATTTTTCAATAATCCAAATGAGAACATACACATCATTTTTTGAACAATATTTTTTTATAGGTCTGGAAAGGTGTGTCCTTTCCTCTTTCAATCATCGAAATTCCATCACAATGGACTATCCATTCTTTCCAATCCTTGCTTAGATTATTTTTTCGAGCAACAACTTCACCCTTTCCAAATTTACCAACAGTCATGTGAGGATGAAAATCTTTGTTGCCTTTCAATTGCGGAATTGTTTGACAGATTATCTCGTAAATTTATTGGAGTTGATTGCCATTTGTTTCCGGAGATAAGAAAACAGTTCCCTGAGGAAAACAGTCCATTGTTCTGAAAATAACGTCAAATGAGGGGAAATTTTTTAAACTTTCCTGAAGGGTATTGTAAACATAGCCAAAATCTTATGGATCAGCAAATGGGAAGCAAAAATTGATATGGGGCTGCCACCTCTTGAAGGCCGGATCATACTTTTCTCTCAGAGCCTGAATCTGTTAATTGTCTTGTTCAACAGTAAAGGCAAGAGCAGTGTGATTAACAAGCTTTTTAGACAAGTGGTCTGCTTCCATATGATCTAAGATATATGCAAAATGTATTAATTTCTTTTATAAAGAATCAGAATAAATATGGCGAACTTCTATTAATTTCTGTCAGAAACAAATATCATAACTATTTTGTTGACTAAAATAAATATTGAAAAGACTTCTAGGTTCCAAGTTTGATGATTGCAAATGAAAATAAGAAAGACTCCATAAAATTAAAGCAATTGTAAACGATTGAAATAATGATCATTTAATAATATGAACATTATAATTGTAAAAGAAATTGTAAAGGCACTAAAATTAAGTCATATCATTAAGATGTTAAAAAAATGTTCAGAGCTTAAGTGTTCGTTTCGATGGATGATTATTTATTAATTTTGTTATGATAAGCTCTCAATTCGATGATGGTGTTGTCGCTCAGACAACCAAAATAGTGAAGCGGCTAGCCTTCGCTCTAGGCTAATGTGAACATACTAACTTAGTCAAAGTTATTAAAAATGAAAACAAGGAGAATTACCCCGTTCCAGCGATCACCAAATCAATCACAGAACAAGAAGGGAACATGGTCAAGCGCACAGTTGAAGTCAAGTATCAGCGTAAGACTTATGTTATCATTGATACTTACATTTTCTAGAAAGATTTAAACAAATAAGCAACTGGTCTCCAAGATAGCCATATTTAGAATTAGGAAATTTAATCGGGCGGGTGTTTCAGATAATCAGTTTCTGAAGTTTAGGATGTCAAAGAAAGACCATAAAGAAAGAAGATCTGCCTTTTCCAGAAAAAAATGAAAGAGGGTCGGACTTTGTAAAAAAGAAATACTAAAAATGTCCCTAAAAATTTCTTTAAAGCTTTTTTGAATTATATGTAAAATAATTCAAACACCTCAAATTAAGAGTGGATTTAAACACTTAGAGATGTAAAAAATTTGGGGATGGATCACAAATACAACAATGCTCTAATTCAAAAACTCATATTCAACAATCGAATAGCCCCATTTTTTCAATAATTTTTGCAATCTAATGCCTAAGAATGGATCCAAAATTCACCAATTAGTGATAAATAAGTACATCTAGAGGCCATCAACATTTACCTTGAGCTTCTAGGAAAATTTGCATTACAAAGTTGCCCAATGCAAATGGATTAGTGATAAAAATTGTCCATCTTTACAAATAAAATACTTATCACCAGTCTGTTTCTCACTTAGATTAGAAACTAACTGGTTCACAAATTGCAGTCAACATCGAATATCGGAAGGTGAAATTCCAAAGTTATCATGGACTATGAGGTAAATACTATTGATTGTGAATATTAATGAATATTTAAATCAGGTAAGATAGTAAAAGATTTTAATGTTGAATTAAGGATATATAACTCATATCTAATAGTTTTTATGATCGAATTGTATAATCATAATGTGAATAATTTCCCCATTTGATTATTGTTAAGAATAATCATAATTTTATTTAGTAGTTATTTTATTTGACAATTAGTAATGCTTTCAAGCTTAGCATGCAATTATCCAGCAGATTACTAAAGTAAGCATTGAAATTAATTAGAGTGCATAAAGCATCGACTAGCCAATCGTATCTTCAAAGGTCTTAGCAAATAATCAACATAAGCATGTGAATGTTGCGGAAAAAGAATTGGCTAAACTGATTTATAAATATCATGTTGCTACAATCCCATGAAAGATCTTACAATACTAGGTCCAGGAGTACCCATACTCTTCATTTCCATACAAAATGGTATATTATTGCTTTTATTATTGGTGGCAATTTTTTCAGCTTACGCATTAGCTTCTAATATCATTGGTAGTAGCTGTTAGGAGCAGGAGAGATGCATTAACAATATTTTTAACCAAATTTCAATTGTTAACAAAATTAATAATTCTTAATCTATGATAATTCAAAGTTACTTGGTAATGGGATTTACTTTATTATACAATGTACTACTTCAGTATTTAATCTATCGCATCAGACATACAGAACAAGACTGCGATCAGGGCACCAACAGTCCAAGTGATTACTCCATAATTATCCGTGGACTTCCCTAAAAATGCACCAAGAAATAAATTAAATAAATGATTAATGAGCAGAGAAAATGGTTGAGTATAAGTTAACGATAAACAACGAAAAATTTATCTATTCATGATATTGAAATATCCTACTCTCTTGATGAATTTCTTAAGGAAATGGAAAAAGAGAAAAAAAGATATGTCTAAGCTATTAAGAATAGTGAAAAAGCCATTTATTAAGTATCAAAAATACCGAACCCAAAACATACTAAGCGAACATCCTCTTTCGCAATAGTTGTATTTGATGAACAGTCATCCAAATAGCTGTTTCACTCAGAATAAAATTTAGGAACTAGATGCATCAATTGCTTCTTCAATAAAAGTAGCTCATAAGGATTATATAAAATAAGAGACAGTGAAGTTTCAATTACACGTGCTCCCGAACCTGATGATATTATATGGGAAAATTCAGGTGTCACTCGATGTGCAGTAATACGAAATAAAATAATTACTCATTTATTAGGTCTGATAATTTTATCAATGGGAGGAGCTGCACAGTATTACCTTCAAAATTACTCATTAAAAATAAACAACACGTCCGTGACTCTTGTATTTTCTTTTATTTCTTCAATCACAATAACTGTTGTCAATTTAATAATAGTTACATTTCTGTTGCTGGTGACTGATTATTAGGGAAGTTGGACCAAAACATAATTGAATGCTTCAATTCTCAACAAAATATGTCTCTTTTCTTTTTTCAACTCAGGAATATTCTATCCAGCAGCTACGATATTGGCTACTTAATTCCAAAACTTTAATTTTTAGGGAGACTTTTCATTTTAAATTATGCTATTTATGATCATCAACAGTCTTAGTCCAACCTTTCTTAAAATTCTCTTTACCAAAATTGAATTTCCAACATTAATTATGCGCTATTTCTTCAAAAAAAACTGTTGTACATATACTCAGGAAGAAGCCAATATTCTTTATGAATTACCTTAACCTTCTTTTCCTTAACAATATGCTTACGTGATAAAGACAGTATGGCTTACTTGCTTTTATGCTCCTTTAGTACCTATTGTGGTTCCAATTTCAATTGTTGGCTTAATCTTTTACTACTTCAGTGAAACCTATTTGTTTAGGACTTCGTATTCTCAACCCAGCATGTTATCAATTGATATAGCCTAGCGATCCATTTTTCTCTTAAACTTTACACCCCTTCTAATATCTCTTGGTCAAATTGCCATTGTGTACTATATAAAATATTATTTTAAAAGCTCTCTGACAGCAATATAATAAATACCTTTATTCGCTTCTCTGATTTTCAGTGCTTTTGCTATTTTTATTCCTAGTAAAAGAATAAACTAAAAATTGAGAAAATTTGGATCAACGAGCAGATCATAATCGTATGAAAAGGCTTCATCAGAATTCGAAATCACCTATAAGATCACGAATCCTGTGACATCACCAGGAACCAATAACTTTAGATCTGAAGTTCCCATGCTAAAATTTTTGAATTTATATAACCAACATGAAATGACAATGATTAAAAAAAGATAAAAGACCTTAAAAATGCCTCTTCTTTAAAATTAAGACTTATGATATATCTGATCTTATTCCTAAACTTAATTCATTTGAGCGCAATCATAATCTTATCAATATTATTCTTGTTTGATGCATTTATAGTTAATTAAGTAAATTCGAGAAAAGTTGAACATCAGGACCAATAGCAAATCGACTCTCGTCAAAAAATCTTAGCTTCTTTAGTATGCGAGTCAAATTTATCAATAAAATTAAAACATGAGATCAGTGCTGAACCCTCAGTCTTTGACCGAGATTGATTAATATCAACAAACTTTGGAGGAAAAAAACATCACATTACTTGCATTTGAGCAATATTTACGCTAATAAAAACATAAGAATGAAATTTTGGAAAGCTCAGTAAAATAACACAAAAAGTACATTGATAAAACAAACTAAATGCTTGCTGCTTACCAGGAAGATATTGAAGCCTTTAATTGCAAAAAAATAGGGGAGCATCGCAAAATGGAACTTTCCAGCTTTTAGCACCTAATTGATGAAGGAGTGATTTAGCAAACTGGAGAAGGATAAGCAGCTATGCTCAATCTAATGAAATAATTTTTATAACTTAATCAGGAACAGGAGAACAATCACAATTCTCAATTCAATTGATTAAAACAAATCAAATTTTAATTATTTTTTATTTGTACTCTTAACACGAAACAATTGATCATTTTAATCTATATTATTTGAAGACTCTTAAATTATCAATACCATCTTCAATGAAGTCCAATAAAAAGAGTAAAATGGAGAATGATATCACTTCATTAGTGAAAAGAATGCCCCTTTATTCAACTTAAACATCGAGAAATGTCAACATTCTTTCCAAAGAAGCCAAAAGTCAACAATATCTTGGTAAAAAGAAACTATCCAATAATTAAAAATCTCCCCAAAAATAAGATATCCAGATTGGTTTGATGACCAATAACAAAAAAGAAACATATTTAAGCAGTGAAAAACTATCTAAAGCCAACATTCCTCTATCTAAGTATTTTAATAAAAATTAAAAAGCTGTCAAAAATCATTCATAGTATAATCCTTAGTATCTACTTGATCAAAAAAACCAACTCTAAAAGTAAAAAAATCTCGAATTGCAATTGTCGTAAAAAAACATCAAAAATGTTAAAATTGAAAATAATTTCAAACAAAATCCCCCTCAGCATCAATAGTAGTAAAAGAAACATATCTTTAAAAATCTTGAATCGAAAGATATTAAAAAATAATAAAACCTTCGAACTGAAAAAAATGTAAGCTATAAAAATTTATACTATAAAAAATATGGCAAAAAACCTGAAAAAAAGCAGAATAAATAATATCTGTAATTAATAAAATAAAGTATGACAAGATATGATTAAAAATTAAAAAAGTTAGGGCAAGAAAAACCAAAAGACTTTCAATAAAAAAAGAAAGAGAAATCAATGTATTTGCAATGGATTTCGAGTTAGTAAGATAAAGATAGTTTAGTGTAAGTAAAATAAAACAAAAAATAATAAATTGATCAAGGAGAATAGTTACATATTGATGAACATTAAAATAATGTTATTGAAATAGGGAAAAATGATTAGTAAAATAATCCTAAAGCCGAATTAATTCATTAAAATGATTAATTGAATGTTGTTGAGTTATATAACAATCATGAATCCTTGCAATATTCTTCATAGCAAATAGATGAAAAGGAGAATCAAGATATGCCCTAATTACCATAATTTGAAGAAATCAGCAACATATTAGAAGATAAATAAAAAAGTGAGAATATCAATACATCAAACTATATGCAAATTTTTAATTAGGCTAAAGTGGAAGAAATCAAGTCTGATAATTAATAGTCAATCTTTGATAAAATTGAGCCTTAACCCTAAATATCGATTGCCAAAACTAAATATGAGCAAATAAGGGATATTACAATTCAAAAAGAATCCACTATTTCTCCTCAAACTATAAATTTAAATTTTAAAATCTTTAGTCATAGAAAAATATAGCCATTGGACATCATAAAAATAAAATAATAAATAAAACATAAAAAGCCACTTTAATATGCAGAGTCAATCAAGTCAATATAATAAAAATAGGATATTATTATAAGGTAAAAATTAAATTTAATCATATAATAGCCTAAGTCTGTGGAACCGTTTTCAAATAATTCAGAATTTTTTTAGTAATCTCTAGATAGGGAAAAGGATAGTGAAGATTAATAGGAATATAAATAGACCATAATTGATGATAATGGAAACATAATTCATGTGACCCATGTATCGATTCGAGATTTGGGCTATTGCAACATTTTAATTATCTCAGAATAATCATAAGAGGTATCAATCGCATCAGTAAATTGATTTATCTTTTATCATGACCAATATATTGTAAATGACTGAAACATTATTAATTTTTGCTCCATCTTTAGATTATTTTTTATCTTTATAACTGCAACCAAATGTTTACGCCTAGTATAAATCAGTTAATTATATATTCAAAAATTTAAATCTTCATGTCTTTTGATATCTCTTAGTCATTTCAAATTACTCACGATACGTCACTAGCAACTCTCAAATTTTTCGCTGAGTCCCATTAATTTTCACCAATCGAGGAGTTAGATTCAGGCACATCTTCCATTATAATTCCTCGGGCATTATTTCAATCTAATTCCTCGACCAAAAAAAAATAATTAGAGGTATCAAGTAAAGGAAAAGAAAATAGTACGTAAAAACACAATAAAAGCATAAATTTTCCAGCAAAAAATCGCCTTTTTCCCTTTTTATTAAATGAGCAACTGTGTTAATCCATTGAGATGGAAGCTTCAAATTCAAAAATAGGCAGAAAGCAACAAGAAGAAGACAGTAATTTATTGTCTTCGCCAAAAATTCATGAAGGGTCGCCTTATCGCATGCCACATATGATAAAATTATTTGAAGATAGTTCTATTGACTAAATACCTGAAAACTCAGTGCACAATATTGAAATTAGATTTTAAGAGTCTGGAAAAAAATAGGCGAATCATAATTAATTTGTAGCAAGAGGATGGGGATATCGATTTGCCAATGATCAGCTTGAAATGCTAAAGGCTAACGTTTAAAAATTAAAAAGAGTTGTGGATGGAATGAGCAGTCAAATTAAGAATAATATTCATCCATCGGAAGATCAAAGGCGGTTATTTCAAAAGCAGTTTATAAAATCGAATGGACTGACTACCTGTGAGGATAAGGTGGTGACGAGTATTGAGGCAAAATCAACAAAAAGTCAATAGATAAAAAACTAGTAGCTGCACTGTGCAAGAGTGATTAGTGAGTTTCGAAATGATTTTGGAGGCAATTAAGAAGAAGGGAGAAACCTCTAATCTAATAATAAAATAGTCAATACTACTCCAAAGAGGCGTTATAATACTTGCTAAAACTCGAGTCGAATGCTGATGCAGCGAAAAATGATGAATTCTGGGCTAAAATCAAAAGAAATTCGTTCGGCTTGATTAATAATTACTTGTTTTTAATGATATCTTTAAAATGCAACATGTAAAAAAATATGTTATTTTGTTTTCTTTTGAATTTAAATAAAGAATATATTTTGGCACTTCTTACTTTGAAGTGGTAATGGAAAGCCCGCGAATATGATAAAACGAATGCATGTTTTATATTAATTATTTATTATGAGTAGCCAAAATATTAAACCTATGCCTGGGTATTCTTCATCGCTTATTGGGTCGCTCAAGCTCATCCCCTATCAAGAAATATAAATTTATCAACAAAGTATCAGCAGTAGCAAAGATCTCTTTGACAAGTTGATAGATTAGGATAGTTGTCTTTTCTAAGAAAAAAGCAGCATTAGAACAAATTATTACATAAACATAAATCCACAATAAAAGGAACATCAAGGATGTAAGTGTTCAAAAATCAGCTGTCTCAAGATGTATTGCGAATGTTTTTCCAAAGAGAGAGTCTGCAATGATAAATGCGAATGCACCAACTGCTGTAATACCCAAGATTGTTTGGATCAAATTCATAATGCGCAAGAGAAAATAAACTTTAAACACCCTGGAATTTTTAAGGAGGTTCCAGCATTGATTTCTCACAGAAGATGTACTTGCAAGAAATCGGGATGTCATAAAAAATATTGTTAATGCTTTAGATCGAGGGTAAAGTGTACGTAATATTGCTCATGCTTGGATTGCCAAAATGGAAAACCACATTAACATGAGGATTTCTTTGATTCCAGTTTACGGATTGAAGTGAACGCTTGACCTTCAAATATCATTTATTTTAATCATTAGTAGCCTTATTAGGTATATAAAACTAGATTATATTTAATTATTAATATTAGCCATTTAGGTAAACTTTTGCTTATTTTCCAGAAAAGATAGTCATTGATCTTTATCACATGACTCGAAAAATTAGAAAACAATCTGTAAAATAGGTGATTGTCAGTAGGTTATAAACATTAATCTTATGAGAGGTTACTAGGTGATCATAAAAATCATGTTCTAAGAGTGTTACGAATCGTTCTGAGTAAATTTTCAACATTTTATATTGTCATTGTGCTTTTTTATTTTTATAATTGATGACTGCCCTATCTTTGCTGTTGAATCTGTTTCAATTCAATTTTATTGATACTACCGTAAGCTTTTTCCATTTTCGGAGGGTTAATGTCTTTATAAAACTATTTTATGGGAGAGTCTCGATCAGTATTGGAATTTCTCTTTGTTTATAGTAAAATATTCTCATTCTATTTTCTATTTTTTCGTTAGTTGCATAAGTTTGATATATACTCTCTTTAATATTTGGGAAGCCCTCTGATAGACGTATATTTATCTTATCTAATAAGTTCGACAGATTTTTCCTCCGCTTGTCTTTTTATTTCAGATCTCTTTCTTACGCTTTAGTATTAATTTTCATACGAGACTTTCTTTAAGGTTTATTTGCGAAAAGGCTCCTCTAAATTCATATTGCTGCATCAAGATTGAATTACTTAGCTTTAAGAGGAGAAGTTATTCGTTTTTAAAAGCTCTTTCCATTCATGGCCTGTTGTTTAATGTTATTTCCTCCTCTGGAGGTAAATTTTGCCGAAGTACTAACATAATCAGTTTAATGGGACATATATTTCTTTTTAATAGCTTTGATGAAATCATCATTCGTACTCTTCTTGGCGATAATTGACTCGATTTCCTTCATAAAATTAATTTTTAGTATTATAATTTTAAAAGACTATTTCATTAATTTCAAACATCAGCCCGCAAGTCAGCCTGCAAACTGCACCTTGAAATATTTTTATGGATGGGAAAATAAAAATTAGATTTAATGTAATTTTGAAAAGTAAGTTGAATAAATATTAAATTCATCAATGATAGGCAAATCATAAATTAATGTTTCCTACAGTAGAAACGATTCAACAATGGAAAGCAAATAAATGTCGTTCGTTCATAAAATGTATAGAACCTATCAGAATAAGTTTTGGAATAAGTATGCGGAGAAATATATTTCCTCATTATCTATCAGTTTATCCAGCAAATTTAATAACATTTCATAGATTCGAGCCAAGTCACAAAAATCAGAAAACTCTCATATACTATAAAATAACATCCTAAATTAACTGAATAACGAAGGATAAAAAAATGAGATTCCTCCTTCATTGAGTAGTGGCAATAAATAAAAAACCATTAGACAATAAAAAGCAATAAAAAATGATTTACAAATGAAGAAAAAGACAAATAATGTGCAAGTCATTGAAATCAATGCATAAAACAAAAGTGAACTGAAAAATGAGCATCAAATGAAGTAAAAAGTTGGGGATGAAAGAAATAAAAGGATAATCAATAAAAACTAAGCGCCTATTAATAAATTTTAATCAAAATAGAAAAAAATATTTTAAAATAAAGATAATTTTGCATACGATAAAAAGGGAGACAATAAATAATAAGAAGAATAATAATAAGCACAAATATAATAAGTTGTCGGCTCCAGTTATTATGACTTAATTACGAAGAAACCATAATCCATAAACAATGACGATTTTGATGTCCCAAGGCAGCTTGTTACTAAAAGTCACCTTAACCATAAGACCAATATATAATTCGACGAATAGATTCTTTCAAAATCAGTTATTGTTAATTCAAATGTAGCATAAATTAGCAATGAGAGATTGGAGGATATGTCTAAACCTTTGAACGAGTTTTAATAGGAAAAATAATAAATAAATTCTGAAATAATAACTTAAATATTCATGGAAAATAAATAAATTAAATAGGATAGGATATAATCATCTGCTAACGCAGAGTCAATTGTGGTATCGGGGGGCCAAAACCAGGATTCTGGGAAAAGGGACCTCCAAGGTGAGGGTTTAAATTTTTTTAAATAAATATCAATTGCTGAGCAAGAGGAGAAATCGGGAACATAATAAAAATACAATAACATAAATAAGGAGGAAGAGTAAGAATAAATGTGCAATAAATCCAAGTAGATTTACAAGGATTCACAATTTCATTAGTTATCGCCATAAATACCTCGAGATGATGTTTAAGAGGATAATTCAATATTAAAAATACAAAATGAATCTGCATCATAAAAGCTCAAGGAAAACCCAGTTTAATATCAATATATTTAATCAAATATAGCATATAATAAAGAAGGATAGATAATACAGCAAAAGTAAAATGAAATAGTAGAAAGCAATATAGAAAATATTCAAGATGAGTAATTTATTAAATAGGATTTTAATGAATAGTATGGAGTGATAGTTCATGAATAAATTAATATCATCAACGCAAGCGAACAATATCAAGATGAAGTCAACGAGCAAACTAATTCAAATTAGGATGTATCCAAGATATAACCAATATAAAGATAACGTGAATAATTAGATAATGAAGTTTAAATTATCTTTAATAATTTTGTAACATTCCTTGATGGATAAGCAAAATCCTGCCAAATATGTATGCAAAACAATTTGTAAAAAAAAGAGTTGAACTGCAGAATTTAGCAGGTAAATCAATAAAAAAATGCTTTAGAGTCGACAAATATCACCCAATTTGAAAAAATAACTGAGCTTGAAATAAAAATTAAACAACTTTAATAAAAAATATAAAAAGAACAGTTTTATACAATAATGGGATAATCAACGGGAAGGAGGCTCTAGGGTTCATGGTAATAAAATCGAACTAAAAATGACTAAGAATAGAATATTTTAAATAATCTGTAAGGAAAAAGTGACCATTAAATTGATGACTAAAGTGAAAAAAATCCGAGTGAATAGTCAGGTTACGAATAAGAAAAACGAGAATAAAATTTAGACAAGCAAAATGAATAATAACAAAATAATGGATAAAATTCTGATTGATTTATGTTTTAAAATCATGACTTTATTTAAAATTAAACGAATATTCGGCGAAGAATACTACTACTCGAAGTTTTGTCGCTAATGCAAGTGATTAAATGGCAAATAAAAAAACTGATAACCAAATGCTAAAGCGGCATTATCTTTGATATATGGATAACCGATAAAAAATATTTAATATATTGTAACTCATACCAATGAGGTATCCTGACTTAATTAGAAAGATTCTATTTTAGACAATCAGAATATAATGATAATTGCATATTCAGAAAATGAATGATGATGATTTGGTCTAAATCAAACGGGGACGACACCGGCGTAAGCGCAGAGACCGCAGGTGTTGCCTGAGGCGAGTCTAATGAATCCACTCTCTCCCCAGCTGGTTGCCCAAGAGTTCTTAATCTTCCAAGCTCCACTGGCATCAACTCCGACTAAGAGGACGGCATGGTTGATGGATGAACCGCAGTTGCTGAACACTCCAGATTTGTAAGAAGACCAGTTGGTGGCATCAACGGTAACTGAGATGGGTTGAGAGTTAATTCCACTGCTAAGTCCACTGCATCCTGTGAAGCTCTTTTGGCCTGAGATTCTGATGGAACCTCCATCCTTCTTGCAAGCCTGATCCTTTGCGACATAGGGATATTCAGAGGCAGTAGCCCATCCTTTACTGGTGGCATAGGTGAGGGCGCTGTGAGGCCATCCTCCGTTGCAGCCTTGATTTCCTTGAGCTCGGGAGCAATCCACAAGTTGTTGCTCTGAAAGGCTGACGCTTTGTCCCTTGAAGAGGAAGAAAGATTCAGTGACACCTGAAGCAGAGAAAGCCCAGCATGATCCGCAGCTACCTTGGTTCTTGACAGCGGAGACTTTTCCTTGAGTGGTCCAATCAACAGCACCAATAACTTCATATTCGTTATCTCCTTGAGGATATCCGACCAATGGCATGGGGGTAAGGAATTTGGTAGCAAACTCTTCTGAGGTGAAAATGGTGAACTGGTTGACTCCCACTTTGTAGGTTTGGCTGTGGTCAGCATTGTGCTTGTTGATGAGGATGAGGTTCTTCTCGAAGATAAGTCTTCTGTATGCTTCCTCTTCAGGGGCCCAGTTAACTCCGTACTCTCCCTTCCACTCATCGAAGGCATCGAGTTTAGCCTCGCTGGAGGTGTAATACACTGCCAGGATGGCGAGGGAGATCAAAGAAGCGATCAAGAGTTGCTTTTGCATTGATATTTTTATAGATGATAGGATTAATCATCGCCCATTTATGATGATTATCATATAACTGATTAAATTCAAATCAATACTAAAGAATCACAAGTTTAATGTCATCGGAGCTGTTTTTTATTTGGAATTACTAGGGTAGAAGTTGATACAATAAACAGTGATAACCTTTGGAGAAATATACTTCGGTTATTTGATAAATAAGATATATTTGATCTTTAAACTTTGATGATCCAATTCAATTTAAATATGCCTATTTCCTCTCGATAATTAAGATGTTAAGCAGAATTAAACTCCATATCTCATCAATCATGCTTTGATAAATTTTTATCATACCAAGAGTCATACATCATTACATATCTTGATAGTCAGAAATATATAAATCAAAGTCATGATAATTACTAAAATAATCATATATTTTTAGTTGCTCTACTGAGATAAAATTAAAGCCATATTCTTTTCATTGTTCTCATTGATAAAGACAACTATAGCTATTACTTTTAAGCATTAATACTTCAAAGAGTTAACATTATGTGAGAAAATTTCACAAAACAAGGGCTCGAAAAATAGCCATACTTCAATGTGATCCAATTATCTGTAAAATCATTTCGTCCGCAAAAAATAATTCATATTGTATTCATTATTAATCTCCCTTCTACTATTTTCTCTTTATAGGAATTGATTTGTTGTCATTGAAAAAATGTAAAAAATAATAATTTGAGTTACACCCCTGCATCTTATTTGTTATGATTTCATTAGATTAACAGCACAGCAAAATATAATAAAATGGATAGTCTTACTATCAGTGATTGTCTACTATCTTTTTGTAATCTTAGGCTGACAATAAATTTTGAGGTTCACTGGCCACGCTGAGCTCAAATAGCCACGATCCTTATGCGTTGGAATTAACTAAAGTTGGGTCTTTTGAAACTTAATCATTAATTTTGAGCACCTTTCCTGCCACTGGAGTATAGACGTCTGCAGCAATCTTTACACTCTCGATGACCACTGTACTTTCTTGCTCTGCAACTGATTTTCCGACTTGTGGAAATTAGACATGAACAATTTATCCAAGCTGTTCTTGGGCGTAATTAGATATGCCAACCCTGACAGCCTTTCTTTCGGGAAAATACTGCACCCACTCATGGCTTTTAGTGTATTTGATGTCTGAATTGAGAATATGTCTTACTGGAGAAGTACCTCCTAAGAGCAAAAAGGGATCTCATAAAGTTGAAAAATTAAAATATACCCTTCTCACTAGTTGAAACAGTTTATATTTCCACAATTATAGTATTAGACCACAAATCCTTCCTTAAAATATTTAAATTTGACGAAGCTAAGTTGTGATAGTTATTAACCATAGTGGCCATATATCCTCATAAACAATTGCTAAAAAAATAAATCTGTAAATATAAACGACAACTTAACTAATAAAGGACATTGATAAAGAATGATTGAGAAATATGATCTAATCTCAGTTTATAACATCAAATTTGAAGATATTGACTTCACGCGCATCTCTACTTTGACTCAACATAGCAAGAGAGTTTCCACTGCTAAGGAAAAAGCTTTTAGGACCAATGCCACAACCAAATTAAATGCATCCCTTGGTGGGCACATTAGTTACTCTTCCACTTTCTGTGTTGATCACCTTAAGACAGTTTTCTTTGCAAGGCCAGCAGACCACTAATGGCAATTCTAAATAAAATAACAATATACATGATTTCGTCTGTCTCTCCACAGCTACTAACTCAATTACTGCGCTGTTGCAAACACTGTATATCTTATAAGGCTCAGTCTCGTTTGTATTTATTAACTTCACTTGTCCATCTTTCGTGCCGACCACCACAATATCTGGCTCCAGAATTGATGTCATAATTGAACATATGGTGGTGTTATTCTCGATAATGTTTTTGAGAAACATAGTTTCAACAATACGATTGCTACCTCTCACCACCTGCCACACGCTAATTATATTGTCAAGTCCACAAGAAATCATTTTATCACCACTGCAATTAAGGAGAATAGCCGTCACGGACGTCTTATTAACTGGTAAATTGTATAGTATTTTTCCTTCAGTATTGATGTTATAAACATTAATTGTTTTGTCATAACTGCCAGAGACAAGACTGCGGTTATCGCCAAGGTCAACTATAGCTGTTACTGCTGCCTTGTGGCTTTATATACGCATACGCATGTTCCAAGTAGAAGTGTCCCATAGCACAATGCAGTTGCAACCGAGGTCACTACCTGAGGCCAAATACTTTTTACCGTTGTTAATCACAATAGCCAATTTACAAATGCTTGCGCGATGGCCTCGTAGATTTGCTAACTTATGACCTGATGAAACTTCGTAAATATTGATAATTCCATCTTTTCCTCCTACAGCAATAATGTTTCGCGAGACTTAGAGAGCACAGAGGATGATATCTTAAGTAATGCTATTAATTGTCTGAGATGGACTAAGGGTTATATTTTCTGCCCAATCAAAAGCAATACTTTGCTACTCTTGGGAAATGGCTAAAAACTTGGTTTATTCCGGTTTATATTCCAATTTTGAGACAATTGGTTGAGTTTGGAGTCGATAGTTGCTGAGTGAGTTATTACCTAAGTTATCATAAATGTTGTTATTATTACTTTGGTTAACGTTCACACTATTATAGTTCATGTTGATGTTTCCTCTCGTTTGATTCGGACTGCCTCCAATATTTTGGCCAACGTTATTTTGATTATAATTGAAGCTAGGATTGAAGTTATAAGTAGAATTGTTTCTTTGAGCAGGATTGGCATTTATTCCCGGAGAAGAATCTTCATAAATTTCCTCCAAAATGGGTTTATCATCTCTTTGGCAAATTTGTTCAGATGGTCTGATAAACTCAATCTTTTTTTCGTAGATGCTCTGCAGATAGCATTTCACATCACTTATAAGTCCTTCTGCAATGACTTGAAATTTTTGGGGTTGATAGTACCCATTTTAATATTGGGTTAACATAACCAAATCTTTTGAAATCTCAGATAAAGGCATAATTTTTTCCTTTTGTAAATCGGATATGTATTTAAACATCTAGCATTTCTTCATTTCTATATTACCCTTTGTTAAAAGTGACAGCATATTAGCACTGTTGGGTTTGAAAATGTCTTTCGATGAACTGTATTTTGGAGCTACGATGTTGATCCTGCGCTATACGTCCATTTATAACTGATCTTTCATGTGTTTGATCTCCATTATTTCACTCTTTAGATTTGCATACTTGGTCATGTAGCTACAGTAGATACCATCCAATTCAGCAAGGACCGATATTTTCAAGTCATCAATGTTGTGAATCAATTCATTCTTCATTGATTCGATATCTAGGCTCGCTTTCACCTTCTCACGCTCTATAAGCTTTTTGTAGTTAGACAAATTACGCTATTCCTCTTGAATTAAACGAGGCATTTATTCAGGAAAAAGTTATGCTTACTCTAACATATTCCACAAGTGGTCAGAATGGACGGAAACAGTACTAGTGTTGTAGTTTGGTCTGTGGGTGAAGCTGTTTGGAGAAGGATTCTTGTTTTGTTGGCTGATCCAAGATCGGCTATTCCTATCAAGATTGTTTATGCGCATGACTGAATAAACTATTATTGATGGTGCAATTAATTTGAATGATATTTGTATCAACAATTCTTAAATTGTATTGGTATAATTACCAATTCAGTAAGAAGAAAAATGTATTGTTTAAATTCTGTCGAAAGATAGAAGGAAATAAATAATCATTGGATGTTTTACTATGTAGTTTAGTGTCTTTGCTTCATTTCGTAATTCACTTATTGCTTGTCTTCCTATTCAGCCTTTAATTTACTTCGAATCCACCAAATCAGCCCACCTATTTAATAACATAAATACCAATTAGAACAATTCCCAATAATACTCCAAAAACTATGAGAAACCACTTCCACCATATAAAAGTGCAATACTGATAACCGGTTGAATTATCAGTCGTTGGATCATAGCCAGGAGTGCATGAATCACAGACATAGGGCGTTGAGCATACTAAGCATTTAGTCGGGCAAAGACTACAAGTACTTAAGCTTGAGGTATTGTCAATTGGTACTGCGTAATATTGAGTTGAGCAAGTCTGGCATGTAGAATTATCTGTGCATGTATCACATCCGTCGATGCATGACGTGCAAATAGCCCCTGAACTCGGGCACTGAGTCTTGATTCCCAGTATCAGCAAGCTCACAATGACTACAATCTTGGCATTATCCATGAAATAGCTGGCCATGGTGAATTTCAAATTAAATAGCAAATTGTTTAAAGCTATTATTTAAACTAATGACAATGATGAATCTATTTACTAATTCAAATATTTATCAAACAATCAAATAATTTAATGTATTCAATCATAGTTTTAAAGCCGAAAATATAATCTTAATTATTTCCATTATTTTTCTAATTTATCAATCAAATAATAAATGTGCATTTGCTAACAAAAGGAGAACCCCTCGAAAGATAAATAGAAATTAAAAGTCATACAGAAACCCACAATTAGTAAAAAGGCTGTTAAGCTTGTTTTGTGTGGTAACGCTGCAGTCGGAAAGACCTCAATAACAATGCGATACAAGTAAGGAATCTTCAAAAAAATACACTAACCTACACTCGCGGGAGCCTATCAGTAGAAGAAAATTAAAACAAAAACGGGAGAAGAAATCCAGCTTAATATATGGGATACAGCCGGTGATGAAAGGTTTAGATCCATCATGCCCCTTTATTACCGAGACGCTTAAATTGCATTACTCGTTTTCGATCTGACTGACTCTGAGAGTTTTAAGGGCATAGACTACTGGCTATGTGAGCTGTAAGAGAAGGTTAAAACTGAGGGAATGCTGTTATGTAAATTTGTGATAATTGAGGTTTGATTGGGAATAAGAAGGATTTGTAGTAATAGAGAAGAGTTTCCAAAGAGGAAGGCGCCCTGAAAGCGAGTGAAAGAAACAATTGCCTCTACCATGAGACTTCTGCCTTGACCGGTGAGGGTATTGAATAGTTATTCGAGAAAGTAATTGATGAATATCTGAAGAAGAAGAAAAAGTGATATTTAACTCCAATTGTTGTATCCAATAATTAATGGCTATCACTTTTACTGATTATTGATCTGAGTAAAATACTATTCATATGAAATATGATGTCATTCTATAAATATGCATATAATAAAATAATCAATTTGCCATCGACTTATTCATATAGGATTGATTCAATATAGAAATACCTTTTAGAAGATAGATTGGTGGGATGGATTTACGCCAATTTTTTGGGAGAAATCATAAATTGGACACAAACAACGAGATGATTAAGAAAGTATTCATGGGGGAGGACAATAATATTTTTGAGGAAGAAAATGGGGAGATTATTTATGAATTTCTCTCGTAAGATGAAGAGTAAATAAAGAGTAGCTTTTATGATAATCCCAAAAAAGCATTGTAGAAAATAGTGATAACAGTTCTCCGACAATCTCAGCAAATATTTGTAAATTTAATGAAGGAATTATAAGAATAAAAACACTACTTAACTGACAAATTAAAGAATGAAGGCTAATATGTTCAATAGTTGCTCTTAGACAATGAGCATTTTAAAGATAGAATTTAGGAGTTATATTAAGAAAAGAAAGAAATGTAAATCAAGTTTAGCCAACTTGAAGATGAAAATTAGAGGTTTAGACAACAACACAATGAGAGAGCAGCAGAGAATTAAAGATTGAAATAGTAACATTCTCATATTATTAATCTCCTAAACAAGCAACGTACTTAAAATGAATAAATACGCAAATAAAATATGCAATCTGAATAAGCTGTCTATAATTTGCAGTCCTCACTTACAAATATTGAAACTAGTTATGAATAGCTTATGTATTAGCATGAAATTTTGCAGAATAAAGAACATGATTTGCAGCTTTAGCTTAATGAATTGAGACAGCAATCAGAAATGCTAGCATAAAGATTAAATATTAAGTAAGAGTTTATCGCTTCCTTTGCTGACTAATATAACAAATGCTTGTATTTCAAACCCCAAGACCAACCTTCATCTTGTGCCAAATACAAAAATATGGAGGACTAATTCTAAGGACGCTATCCTGAGATCTACATCAAAAATTTAGAGTTATTTTTATCTGAACATAGGAATTTCAGCAAAGAAGCATCTGCTTTCAAAAATTTAGCATCGAAATAGCAACATATCACAATAGATAATTTTCAGTCATAAAAGAGATAAATAAAAATATTGCCATTTCATGCCGAAACAAAATCTAAAATTAGTTCCATCAGCAGAAAAAGGTATCTACCTTAATAAACAAGAGAAAGGATGGAAGCAAAAAAGGCATCTTATTATGAGGAAATTAGCCCCATTAATAAAAGAAATAAAGAAAGAGTTAAAAATAGCAAAACTAGTGAAAATGGACTATCTTCAAGTCAAAAAAAGAAATTCACAATCATCAAAACCATCAATGAGGGTAACTCTAAAAGATTTGCAAATTTTAAAAAATAAATTAATCCTTTTTGTTTGGAAGACTATGACAAGACTCCCGAGCATATCTTATCTAAAAAGCTAACTGAAAAAGATGAAAAGATATTGGCACTTCAAAAATAGCTAGCTCTGCTACGAAATCAATACATGGAGCAAAGATAAATAGTGACTTTGCTGGAAGGTGAGTATGAACTCAAGATGGAAGATATATAAGATCAACTTTCTGATACAAAAAATTGTCTGTCTGATATTTACTCCAAATATGCTCTTAAAAAAGCTTAGTGCGAAAGTTATCAATAGGCTTTAGATTAGATCAAAGGTTAGATCGGGATATTGAAGGAATAATATAGAAAGAAGTTATCTTTGCTGAAAAGCAGACTCAAAACTTTATTCATCTCTCATTTTAATGATCTTGAGGAAGGATACTTAACTATCATCGAAATAAGCTCTCAGCTAACTTCCCAATGCGAAAATAGACTCAATCACTCTCTGTAGGGATAGGGTAATTTGTAAAATATTCCTTAGCAAATATTATAAATGCAGTCATCCAAAACTTTAAACTTAAACCAGTAATCAATTTGCCTCTCTGACATAAAGTGCTAATAAATTGTTTCAAATAAATAAATTCGTGGAATAAGCTTCAATCTAGATTTTTCAAGTGAAACGATAAATAAACCTTAAAAATAATAATCACAATAAATTTATGTCTGTTAAAATTATGTAATTTCCTCCAATTTGGGGGCAATGACTGAACGAGCCAATATTCATAGTAAAGAAAATGATAAAATTTGCTTCACCGAAAGAAAAATACAAGAGGAGGAGTTGATGGAATGTAATTAAACTTAAACTTAAAAATCAAGAAATAATTTAAAAACTAAATTAACAGTAAATTCTAAAGTTTATGAGCAATCAATTATCAACTACAAAAAACATTTTGATCTTTTTCCAGTAATTGATATTGTGTTGTCAAAAGCAGGCTTCTTAAATCTTGAAGACAATGCTAATGTGCGAAGCAATAGTTTTCAAATTACAAATCAATTTTGCATGAAGTGGGAAAGAACTTTATCGCAACCTGTCAAATTTTACTTATAGTCAAAAATATTTGAGTTGAGTATCAGTCATAAAAAATAATAACGATTAGTAACTTCATAAATGTTGTACATCAAAATGCCGCATTCAAAAATAGCAACGTATAAAATTAGCTCAAATATCTTTTTTGCGACAATAGATCCAATTAGTAACAAATTATCAAGCTCAATGAACCAATTATCTTTCATCAGTATTCCAGCGGTAGAATTGATTGATTGCATGTGTGAGACAGATGCATATTACATTAAATATACTAATCAGTAGAAATTTGTGTTATCACATTTGTATTCTCTAGTTGTATAGAAAGAACATATGGAAGCAAATAATGATAATGAATAAATTGAGAGATAATAAACCATTAAATAGAATTCATGTTAGTCTTATATTATGAGCTGTTAAATATAAAATTAGGTCATTTAATCTGATAGTATTAGGAATACGAAAGAAAAATATCCCTCGTAAAATGAAGTTAAAAATTAAATATAAAGCATCTCGAAGTTATCGAAACAATCAAACTAAAGCCATATAAATATTAATTAAAATGGCAAACCAGATTATTCCAATCTTGTATATATGACTGATTAGCATTTTCAAAATATAACTTATATTGAGGCAAATGCAAATGATAGATAGCTTTCCAACTCTGAAGCACAAACCATTAAAGATCATAATTATTTGTTGCAATAGTTTTTAGATTTCAACAAGCAACTTACAATGAGTAACTAAGCTGCTATTTCGGAAAGAATACCAAGATAAGTAACATAGCATCTGCAAATAAATGAGTTAACCAACTTAAATTCATTTTTGAATAAATATGACTACAGTCTTGAACTGTAATAGGTAATCAAAAGACCGCATATAAAAAAACCATCTGGAATTAAAGAAGTAGTTATTATTTTTAACATTAAAGATAGTTCTTAAGATAAATGCTTTTTACTCAGCTAATATCAACTCTCTTCTCTCACAACCAAACAATATATATAATTCAATCACCAGAAAGTTATTGATAAAACAAATTTCATGTTTGGACAATCAGAAGTTATAATCAGTGGCGATGGATACTTGATTGTTCGAAGGGAAGGCAAACGCAACAAATTGAAGGGCACACTCCCCGATAATGAGTGGAAAATTGATTCGTATTTTGTTTGTCGTTGCAAGGCATGGGACAAATTTTATTGTGAATGATGTAAATAGTTTTTCTACTCACTTAATTCTATTAAAGTATCCACTTAGAATATCTTTTGTTAGTAATAAAGAAAATAAATGATATCGATTCTATAATATAATCTTTGAATGGATAAATACAAATTAGGCAACAAACTGGGAGACGGTAGTTTCGGCAGTGTTGTCAAGGGAATCAACGAACTCACTGGCCAATTGGTTGCTGTTAAACGTATGAAGCAGTAATACCGTGATTGGAACGAGTGCATTGGACTGAATGAGGTGCGCATCCTCAGCAAATTGCATCATCCTAATATTGTGCAACTGCTGTAACTTGTCAAGAAAAATAATCAGCTCTATTTTGTATTTTAATATCTCAATCGCAATGTTTATCAACTGCAGCAGGAGAGAGGAAAGCTCAATCATATCGATGTCCGAAACGTGATCTATCAAACACTACAGGCTCTGGCCTATCTTCACAGGAAGGGTTACTTTCACAGAGATCTCAAACCATAAAATCTACTTTAAATCAATAATACTATCAAACTGGCAGATTTTGGACTTACCAGGGAGATTAGGGCTAAACCACCTTTTACCGAGTATGTTGCTACGAGGTGGTATCGAGCACCAGAAGTATTGATGAGAGGTCGCAACTACAACTCGCCTATGGATATGTTTGCTCTTGGAGTGATCATGGCTGAATTATATACAGGAACTCCGCTCTTTCCAGGATCGACTGAAAAGGATCAACTCATCCGTATACTACAGTTGATGGGAACACCTTCTAAAGATGAGTGGCCGGAGGGGCATAGACTGGCAGCCCAAATGTTTTTTGAATTGCCAATATACTAAGGAGTTAGCTTGGCCAAAACTATCCCATAAGCCCCTCCCGCTGCTGTGAGTTTTATCCAAAATCTTTTGCAAGTGGCTCCTCAGAAAAGGATGACTGCTCAACAAGCTCTTCAGCATGAATATTTTCTTGTGAAAAGCTATTAGAAAAATCCATAAGTCTTTTCATTCTTTGAGCAAAATACTGAATCAAAGGAGGGGTGGGTAAAAAATCCCCGGTACAAGCCGGGGCGAAAGTGCAAGCTCTGATCTTCACTGTTTTTATATGTTTACCGAATGGAAGTTAAGACATAGAAAGATCATTCAGCAAAACTTATTTTCCAGACCTCCCATTCCTTGAGGAGAAAGTGATTGCCATTTTTTTGTCCGGAAAACAAAGCGGTCGAATGTTGATTACTTTATTTGTATCTACTGTTGGCGTAGGAGTATGGAAATTAAGAATAGCTTGTTTTCTAAAGGTTGCCATTGTGGCAAATAGCTAGATCAGCACCTGCCCCAAAAGTAGGTCCAAAGTTAACTGAATTGAATATTGCGCTCTTTTCATCCACCAAACTCATCTTTTGTTTGAGTGAGATTGAGAACATAAAAGATTCTTTCCGAACATCTGAGTGCAAAGTGTTGGCAGTTGATTTCCAAGGCAAGGGAGTAAATCCTCCAATTATTTTGTTGAATTAGGTCTTCACCAATACCAGAGTGTTATTTTAGTTATCGCATAGTCTATGAAAGTCTTTGATTGAAAAGTTATGCTCACTTGCCCTAAAAAGTAACTATGAACTGAGAACGTGTCGATGATCAAACAATTTTGACATGAATTGACTTTACTATCTTCCTTCTATCAACTTACTTCCTGCAAGCTCTAAGGGTTTTTTTAGTTGAACACTTATTTATTTGAGGTCAGGCTTCTTTATCTCTCTCCTGATGGATTTTCTGAGAGTTTTTTTCGGACTATCCTCTTCAGTCTTGATCCTTGACATCCTTGACGCTTTCAAAGGTTCTTAAAGCTCAGAAAAGGATACATCAGTTTCAATATTTTTGAGAACAGTTTTATTCCAAGTTTTACCTTAAACAATATCTCTAAAATCAGTCATAACTTCTTTCTGCTTGTTAGTGATATACTAAATAAACTTTTTAAAGTCCAAACTATTATTTTTGGACTCAAATGTGTACACTTAATCGATAACTTACCCCACTTGCTGGCATTTTAAATTATTAAATTACCCATTCGACAAAGCCAGAATAGTATCCATTTTTCTCTCATCTCGAGTGATTCCTCTCAGCATAATTTTTCTGATTATTTTCTGAATCCTCTTCTTTTATTTGCCAACCTCTTCTTGTAACAGAGTCTAGAAGCTGTGAAAGTATTTGTCAAGCAATTAGTGACATTGATTGATTTACTGCTAGCTGTTTCTTTCTAATTGCTTGAAATGAAGTGTAAGTTGCTCTATACTGATTGTTTCGTGATTTGAAACACCTTTGCGATGACCGTTGTCAATACCACGTAGGCAGTCAAAGCATATCTGACAGTTTAATTCACAACGATCATCGTTTCCAATCAATTGATAGGGCTTGCCATGCTTGAAGCAGACATCAGGTCCTCCGTTCATGAATTAATAATAAAATAATCTTATAGCTGAGTTTGTTAGTTCTTTTATTTAAAACTAATCATCATTTGTTATATTAACTGCATGAACGAATCACCTGAAAGAGTTTAGTTCTTCCAAAGCGAGTCATCTTTCGGATCGGAGACAAGTCTAGTCAACTCTCGCTACAACGATTTCACCAATGATATAATTTCTGAAACAGATAACATCTTCCTCACTCTCAAGCGATAACTGCTGCCCAACGAAAATATGTTGCAGCAGGATAAACTTAAGTATACACTCTCAAGAGCTCAGCTCTTACAACAAGACACGATTCCCGAACATCAGACTTATTTAAATAAAATAGAAGCACCAAAAGATGCTAAACAGCAGGTCGGCATTTGCAAAGATAAGCTCACTAAATTATTGACAGATTATCGAGATTTCAAAGAAGGAAATTTACCATATAAGAATTTTTACAACAGCTATGGCAAGGAATTCGGTTATCAATAGGCTAACTTTAATCGGAAAAAGGATATTTATCTCGATAACATTGATAATGCCTAACCTTTGATAAAACCGTAGTGCATTCAAATCAACTACAACGGTGATCGACAAAAACTCAAAGCCACTCCGAGAGTCTTTATGGCATCCTCTATGACTGGTACTGACAAGGAAGTTACTGGCTTGAGAGAAGAAATCCATCAGTTAAAACGCAGTACGTAATAAATTAAGAAAAATTATGAGCAATAGCTTCGGAACTAAAAGTTAAATTCAGAAAGAAGACTGCGCACCTATTTGCAGATGCAAACAGTGAGTAACCCAGATCTCAAACAAATGAAGGAATAATTGAAATAATATAGCTAATAAGTGTCAAGGTCGATTGAATATAATAAAAAATTAGAAGTTACTCTTGCTGAACAAAAAAAAATTATTGAAACTTTGAAAACTGATAATATTTCTCTTCAAGAGCAAATTGAACTGCTGAGAAGAGTTGATAGCAACGCGATGGAGGAGGATAGAAACAATAGATCATATACATCTTAAATGGGCGACAAGGACGATAAAAAATGGGAAAAAAAAGTTAAAAATCTGCAGCAAGAAAACTAGCTCCTAAAAAACCAGTTGAGAATAGAAAGACAGCGATTGTACAGCATTAAAACAGATCTGACTGAATAAGAAAGGAGATAGCTTGAAAGAAATAGAAGATAACTAGCTAAAAAAGCTGAGTAGATCTCAGAGTTGTACTAGAATTTCGATCATCAAAGAGTATAACTAATGCAATTATCTCACACAGCAAAATCGCATACTCTTCGTAATTAACATTTGGCAACTGAAAATTTAACTTTAAAAAAGCATATTGACAAGCTCAACAATACAGATTTAAAACCTCAACCCCTAATGAAACTACCCGTAGCAGATCTGAATCTATAAGCGTCGAGAAATGTCAATAAGTGCCGGGTGGAAGAGTACGAAGGAGATGGAATCTAAGGATATGCTTACTATTAAATTTTAAATAAATAATTTAGAATCAGATTCAGAAGAGCTTGCCTCAAAGAAAAATAGCTTCTCTGCAAATCCAATGGGGTTGAAATAGGTATAATCACAAATTTTGAGACTCCTAATACCTTAGTCTTTTTAGTTCACCTAACCAATTACAGCGATCGAACACTGTAGAAAATCAAAGTAAAGATCATGAATCCAAATGGCAATAAAATCAGCGGAGATATCTATGAATATGCAGAATTACCATCAAATGAGCAAGTTAAAATACCAGTCTCTTTGCAAATCAACTACTATCCCCTCGGGCCTTTGACACTATTATTGGAGTATAATCTCGATAAGAAAGAAGATGTGAGAATTTTATTGCCAGCTCACATCTTTAAAACAATGGAGGCTGAAGAGCGAGAAGACAATGGATTGAAAAATCCTACTAGAATATCTTTGATTCCTGAACGAAAAATTTGCAAAGATTTAAGTGAAATTAGACAGTACTTCAAGGGGATCACAGGTTCTGGAGCTATTAATCTTTCCCTCTACCACAGACAGACTCACACAGTGTTGCACCTGAACATCGAGCAAACAAAAGATGGATTGACGTTGCTTTATGAGCATATAGAAGGTAATAACCTCATTACTGAATATTTTATAACAACGTTTGCTTTTTTGATAAGCAAGTGAATGATTATTCATTAATCATATTTTATCATTTATCAAATCAATATTCATCATTCCTCAACGATTTTAGGTTTGCCATCATCCACTGGAAAATTAGGCTCAGACTGCTATTTACGGTCCTTGCTTTCCTCTAGCACAACTTCTGGCTCTTTGGGATAATACCAGGCTAAACTTGTTTTGTTGCCTTGGCCGATGTAAATGGACGACCACTGCTTATTGTGATAAACCAAAGTCCATCCCTTCCAAACCAAGCTCTTTATGCAGATGTATCCATAATTAACAGTATCCTTGTTCTTTGTCATTGTTCGATACTCGTTGGTATCTCCAACTATCTTCAATGACCAGGCACTTTATCCTTCTAATTTATCCTTTGATACTGGCTTCAATCTTTATTAAAGAGGATCTTTTGCCTACAATTCTTTCATCAGCTTTTATTCATCGACTTCTACTCCTTCTGGTATAACAGGTTTCAACAGAGTCAACCTTCCGTTTTTTAGAATATTTTGAGGATGATGAACCCAGTTGTCCAAAGAAGAAAGAAAAACGAAATTAGGTAGTTTCCACTCTTCACTTGCAGGCTATATTTCCTTTTTATCTTACGCATTCACGTTGAACATAGTTCTTGGAACTACTTGACAACTATAGTTTATTCTAACTATTTGACATTTGAGAAGATGGCTTTATTTTCCTTTAAAGTGAGGATTAGTATATATCTGCCTGTCCAAATCCCCAGTGAAAAGATACTTTATACTTCTAGAGGCATTGACTTGATCAGGAGTAATTAGAGGCAGTTCCTTCCAATCACCACTTAGCAAATCAGTTGCCACCCAGTATGTCATTTTGTTGACACCTGTACCTCGAGGTTCTACCTCAAGAGGAAGTTCGCCTTCTTCTCCTCCTTCCAATACTCCTTCAACGATATAGTAATCGTTTTATTTGCCCAAAATCTTTCCCCAAAATTTGATTTCTTTGATTTGCTTTGTCACAGAAAATCGTTCTAAAGCCTTGAGGATAATAAAAGTTGTTTATTATCCGAATCCGACCCCAGCTTTTTCAAACAGTTTGGCCTATTCAATCAGATTGGGTAAGTATCCACAAGGCCCAGGTTCTGCAGGCTCTTCTTCAGTCCCAACATTAGGCTTATTGATGAGTCCTTTGAATTTTTTAGCATACTCTACCAGTTCCTAAAACTCTTCGTTTCTGAATGTATCATGTTGTTAAATGCCATGCTTGACGCAGTGAGAGTAATGCTAAAAGAAATGGTAACCATCTCTATCATTGCTGAGGACCATTTGCTTGAGCACTTAAACAAGATGTGCGTATACTGTCATGTTTCCTTCCTTTAAAGCCTCGAGTTTGGCCTTCATCGAAATATAACTTATCTTATTATTTAAATTCAGGAATCATAGAGAATCATTCAGTTGTGATGTTTGTCTATTTGACTTCTTCTTTCAGCGAAGCTACCCAAGTCTTGAAGAGGACATTCATAATTTTTGGAGCATCATGGAATAGGTGGTGGCCAGAGTTTATGATTTCAGTGTATGCGACTTGCTTCACTGCTTTAGAGTATCCCACAGTCACTCCATCAATCACAATATCCTAAATTGATAAATTTTTACTTCAAGTTTTGCTTTTTTAAATGCATCACTCTCGACAAAGGCCAGCTAATTTTAAATCCAATTTCTTACTCCCTTATAGTAAGAAATATAGTCATTGAATCCCTCAGCAAACCAATGCCTCACTGGATAATAGTCCTTCATAAATCCAGAAAGATCCTTTGTATAGTTTTTAGCCAAATCAACAAATGTCTTATTGGCAATGTAGCCTGATTGAGCTTCGAACAACTTAGAATTGGGAGCTTTCCACTTCGCAACAGTTTCAGAAAGACTGAAGTAGTATTGAATCATGGGCAGGAACTCTGTGAGATTATATGACTGCCTTACATCGAAGAGGTTGATGTTCTTAGTTTTGGATTCAACAAAATTGAAGACGGAGTCCAGACATTGATGTGCTTCCAAATATTTAGCGTTTCTTATTTGAGTGTAGCAGCTGGAGAATGTGGAATCGATGGCTATTCTCTCAGATTCAGTGTAAATTTTAAGTTCCACTCCAGCAATGCCGTAGTATCTGCCGATAGCATATATCTCAGGCCATATTGAAAGATGGATTATACCTTTCAAAGCATCGATGTCGTCCAATCCGGGCAATGATCTAATGAATGTGCTTTCTCCGGCAATAATAACTTTTGAGCTTTGACCTAAAACACTCTCTTTGGCAAAGGTATTGATGGCCACAGTAAGGTGCTATCCAAATGTCCATGCTTGAGAGGGAAGATCAGCAGGGTTTGAAACAAATGAAAAGCCGCTGCCCAAAAGATCGAGAAACATAACATTGGCTGTGTTAGTGAAGGAGTTAGAGTTCGGAGAGAGAGTCATGTCGTTGTTGAGATTGAGAGGACCGATGCCTCCCAAACTATAATATTGAGCAGAGGTGCCAGGGCTAAATAAGCAAAAAATTACTTTCCGACAACGATGAGAAGAGGAGAATTTTTAAGTAGGTTCTTATCTTTCTGTCCATCAACTCCATAGTAGGTGAAAAAGAGGCTATTAGTGGCCGAGATGGGGATGGATCCAGAAAATACCAGATTCTGATCAGTGATTCCAGTCAATTCGTTAACAGTGACTGCTGAGTGAGTAAGGACGATGACTCCAATCAGGACTAAGATCTTGCAGGTTAAACTCATGTTCAATTATAATAAAAAAACTATCAAAGTTAAGTTAGATATAAATGATTTCAATTTATTTTTTATGATGCTTTATTGATGGATATGAAGTAAACATTTGTGTTAATGTTGTTTGGAGAAACGACCACTTTTAAGATTATGGAAATTAATTTCGATGATAATTTATTTGAATTTATTACGAAGGAATTAATAGAATTAGTTTGATTTGTGATTATCATTAGGAAGGTTGGTTATATTTAAAATTTAATACCAAGAGCGTTAGGACTGAAGCATGTCTACAGAAAAAGTATCACAGCAACTTTTCTTAAAAGTTAAAGAGAAACTTGATTATTATTGCTTGCCAACCTCTTTTCCCATCGAAGCTACACACCTTCTCAGCAAACTCATCAACCTTATCGACTCTTCCTCTGGAAAAAGTGAATCTGAACAAATGAGAGTTGTTGGAGGAGATAGTCTTTCCAATGCTCTAAAGCATTAAATGGGTAAAATAGTTAAATAGAATAACAAATTGCATATGGATATCATTTGCACTCGGTAGCAAATCCAAAGTTTAGAACATAATTTACACAAAGCTCAATCAAACAAACTCTCAGAAAGAAAATAATTTTAAAAATTAGGAGTTCTAAATACGACACGGGAGCAATAACTTGTCTAGGAATTACGATAAACAAAGTTCAAATACAACGAACTAATGGACTTTTTACATGAGGATCCAAACGCAGATCGAGAGTATATTAAAAGATTGATGAAGCATAAACATATGAAGGGTATCTTATACCTGATACAGTTGATCGTATAGAAGAATAAACAAAATAAAACATCAATAAAAGTCACATCAAATAAAATCATACAGGCACCCATTCCAAAATACGAGAGCTATAGTCGAAAGTTTTGAGCAGAGAAGCTGAGATATTGAGACTCCAAGGTCTTATTTAATGTAGAATATAAAGAAATATTTAGATGATGGAATCAACATGAACAAGATTATTAAAAATTTTAAGGATGATCTTGCTAAAAAGCAGCTCCAAACTGCAGACAGCAAGATTAACTATTTGTAAAAATCATACGAAAACTTGAAGAAATAGAATTCAAAAATGAAAAATAATAATGGATCAAAATAAGCTCTCAGGTTAGAGGTTTAAAAATGTCATACTTTGATTAAAAAATTAAAATAACAAAATGCATAGTTAAAACGAGATGATGAAGAAAGATAATTTGATGTTGATAAGGAAGTTTCTTAGAATAAGAGAAAAAGAAAGCAGGCCTAAGAAGAGAAAGAGCAGGTGAGAAGCTCATATAATCAGAAGCAAGCTGAAAACAACGGACTAAGTAAAAAAATAGGTTTTCTATAAAAATAGGGAAAGTAAATCAAGAGTTTATTGGATAATGCACGGTAATCACTCCATAACAGGGATAGTGATTACGATGGACTGCTCAAAAAGAATGATTAACTTAAGCTTTACTACTAGTATGAACTTGAAACATATAAAAAGAAAATGTTTGAGCTTGAAACATAAATATAACAGATAAAAACAACAAACAGATAGAAACAACATTAGTTCGATATTGTGAGGAAATAAAACAGTCTGAAGACATAGTCTATTAATAATTTGGAAAAGATAGTGAATGAACTCATCAGGAAAAATAACAGTTTGACTGAAAATCCTATGGTGGCAGTAGAACCATCAATGCGACGAAGCGACGATGAATTCTAAAATAAACGATTAGCCATTGATCTTCAACAGCAATTGATCTATGCGCAAAATTAAAAGGTACAAATTGAGGTCGAGTTGCGTGAATTATAACATCGATATTCACTATGTTTTAAAGAAGCAGAAAAATATAAACTGGAGTACGGTCATTTAAGAAGTTAGGTGCTGGATAAAGAGAGCACTATCATTAAATTGGCCAATGATATCGATGAGTTGAAACACCTTCTTAAAAAACAACAAAATGATGCAGCTAAACTTAGCTCATAACTCAATGAAATCACCTATCAAAAAGATTTGCTTATCAATGATCTTAAAATGGAAAATTAGAGACTGAGCCAAAACTAAAAAAATGTAAAAACCAAGCTGCGAGATTTGTAGATCAAAAACAGCGAGGAATAAGGAGTTTGGGAAGTGACTCGGCTGAGACTTGAATAAAAATAGTAAAGAATAAAATATCTGTAAAAATTACTTAATGACACAGTCGAACAGTCTAGATCATTGTCAAATCAGCTGAGCAGTTTGGATCAAGCTAATCATTAGTTGGTCAGAGAGAAGCAGAGGCTTTCTAAGAAATATGATGAGTCGAAAAGATAAGCCGATTAATTCAAGGCTAATTCATTTAAAAATTACTAAATTTCCATCAACGATAATTTGAATGAAGTGAACTCTTTAAAAAAGGAAATTTTGAACTTACGCGAATCTGAAGAAAGATTATCAATTCGATATGAGTAAATAGCTAATTTGCTGAATTTGGTGAGCAGATAGAAGGAGTTGCTGTAAGTGGACAAGATCACAGTGCAAAGATAAAACGATCATTTGAAAAATAGGCTGTTGGATATGCAATAAATTGAGAGGAGGTTAGTGATCTAAAATGAAAGTAGTTATGTGTTTATTTAGATCTTAGAAATTACCCCAGAAGAATATGATATGCTTATTTCCGTGATGTTTATCCTTTAACCTTTATACTATCATTGAATTATTAAGTTATTATAAGGGAATGAGCGACAATCATCGAAATTTTGTCTTTTTGGTTTCAGAAACATGAATTATAAAGATTATAGTATTTTATAGCCTCATCCTTTATAATAACAACAATCTTTGCTTTTGAAAATAAATGTATAAAAAATATGATACAATCAGCCCTTAAGACCATAGAGAGATCGAATTTTCTTTATCTACGCAGTATGAACACTAAATACTAAAATAATTACTCTGAAAGCTTCTGAATACGCATTTGAGCCTTGGCTCTTTCCAAACCAAACTATTTTTACAGTCGTCTTTTTTATTCAGGGGTAGCTTTAGCAAATTTATTTTATCTTTGATTTTATAATTATTGCTAATCCTCCAAAAGCTTTAACATGTCTGTGTTTTGCTTTTCAATCAGTTGATTAATTTCTCTTTTGGCTTCCTCCTCAGTCTTCCTTTTTGGCTCCACTATTTTATCAAGTTTTCTTGGCTCTTTGCTCTTCTCCATCTTCTGAACTATTGTTCGGGATTGTTCGTAAGATTTATCTTGCTGTTTAGGTCGATCCAGCTTTTCAGGGGATAAAACGCCTATTGTCTGAGGAGATTATTTTGAAAAGCTCTTCAGCAGTTAGTTTGGATCAATTTTGCCCTGCTTTAGTTTTTCTATTTTGTCCAGCATGTCCCTCTTTTGTTTTTAAATTTATTTTTTCATGACTTGTCTCTGATCCAGCAACTGTTCTCTTTCTTGTTTGATCTGTTCGGCTTTTGTCATTTTATCCTAAATTTTATTCATTAATTTTTCCTTTTCATACTCTTGAACCTTCATGATTCTCTCTACGTTTTCCTTTTTATCAGTCCTCTTAATTAGATCTTAGTTATGCTTTTACATCATCTTTTGTTATCGCTCCTTCTGCACTCTCACGAGATTCTACTCCTTCGACTCGAGCTTTTTCATGAGTTCATGCTTATATTTTTACATCTGCTTTTCATTGTTTTATCGCACTATCCTCCTCTCCTCCTCTTTCTTATCCTCTGCTATCTTCTTTTAGATGGCCTATATTCTCATCTGCTCTTCAATTTCCTTTTTCCTGTCTTCTGCTTCTTTCTGCTTTTTATGATACTCCTGCTTCTTTCTTTCTTCCTGAATGGTGCTTGATTAAACAACCTCCTTCATTTTTTAATTATGCATTTCGGCCTTAATTTTCATATCTTCTGCATGCCTTTTCTTTTGAGTCTCAAATTGCACCCTTCTTTTTTCGATCTCCCCTTCTCTCGACTTGAATTTGTGATTGAGATCTTTCAAAGCCTACTAGTTTCTCTATCTAGCCTGCTTCAATTTTTCCTCCTTCTCATGTCTCTTCAGCTCGGACTCTTCCTTTTTCTTTTAATTCTGCAACTCCATAATTTTGATCCTCTCCTGCTGTTTTTTATCCATATCCTACTTTCTTTTAATGATTTGCTCCTGCTGCTCCAGCATAGCTTTTTATTTTAACTTCATGAACTATTCTTGCTTTTGCTTTTTCTCCTATTGAATTAGCCTATTTTTTTACTCTCGCTCTTTTTGCTTCCGTCGCTCGATTTATTTCAGCTTCTCTTCTTTCTATTTCAGCTACTCAAATTTCTTTTGCTGTTGCAGAGCCTCTTCCTCCTGCTTTCTCTTCGCCTCCTCTTCCTTTTGTTTTTTTATAGCTTCTTCCTGCCTGTGCTTCTCCTCTAACTCTCGTTTTTTCTTCTCATCCTTTTCCCGCTGAGCCATCATCTTTTCCTCGTTATTTTTCCGAATTTAATCCAACTTCATTTCATATTGGATAGTTTGCTCTATTTACTTTTGCTAAATGGGAAGTTAATTACCTGCTTAAACTTTATTTTTTAGAGAGCTTTCATCTCCTTTTCGATGAGGGTGGATTTAAGATTCCCTCCTGTTGTACCATCTACTCGGGAATCGCCCACAACAATAGTTTTTGTTTTCTAACATTATCGCAAAAGTTACACTATTGGCATTCCAAAAGCCTTTTTGCTATTCCTCAATCACTTCGCTTCGCATCTGACGAAGCATATCAATTTTTGCCTTCCTTTTCTCTTCATAGTGCAAAACCCTTTTTTCGATGAGATTCTTATCAGTGACTCCATCGTTATATTTGGCATTGATATCCTCGGCACTTCTCACGATGAGGTCTTAAATCTTGTATCCAGTTCGCTTGAGAGCTTCATTAGAACGTGGAGTCAATTTAATGGAGTTGTTATTTGTTTCTGGAAAGCTTTCGAAAGAAATCATCTTTATAAAATATATTTGATGAATCACTGCTTTTAAAAAGCAGGAGTATCATTTTCATTTCCAATGTATTTATGAACCTATCTTATTGAGTAATAAATAGTCTTAATCTGAACATATTGAGCAATATGGATATCAATCAAAAACACCAAATCGGATTTGGAAGTTAACTGGCTCCCTCAATTGTTTGCTCTGCCACTGGGCCAAGTTGCAAAGCACTTCAATTTGGGTGAATGGCCCAGCATAGAAAGATAGGCCCAGTCCGCATGAGGACAGTGCATAGGGTTTGAAAGGTTATGATTTTAAAAAAGCGAGTCCCATTTGCGAATACAAGAAAGTCACGATAGCTGCATCCTTCAAAAGTGGATAATTATGAATGTTAAATTTCAAAGACCCTTTCATATTCAGATAGCTTGGCATGGGTTTTCGATACGTCTAAAATCCACGCACCTCAATAGAATCCAAGATATCGTTTAGGAAGTGGGTCTTACCATACTCTGCGATTGCAGAAATTGAAAAGTTAGACTCGATGGTTGATTTCCAAAACAGTTTCCTAAATTACGCGATTATTACTGAATAAATTCACTATTGAACCAATTTCTTGCCTTGTATGTATCAAAGAATTTTCTGAAGTTGTACTCTAATTTTATAAACTTAGCCTAACTTGCAATTGGCAAAGCAAGCTATGATTTTAACTATGAGTATTTTCCGACTGCGACCTCTTGGAAACTAATACTGTTTTCAAAGAAATGAGTATATTTTAGCGCAAATTTGCGAGATGATCGATAAAACTAGTTCTTAAGACTCTGCTCGATGTTAGAATGCACGAAGGGATTACGATATCCATACTCAATCTCATATCTGTTGCTCTCCTTTAAGATGCCCCACCCCACTGAAGATATTTAAGTATCAATATTTTTATAGGTGGGTTCCAGAGATGAATTCAGTCGCAGGCTAGAGGTGCTTAAATCTGAAATAGGATTACTCCAATCCGCTCCGATTTGATAATACTTTCGACGTAGACTAGAGATAGGCCACTGAAAATTAAATTCTAACTTATCATACTTCAGAAAAGGAGAACGGTACCCCAGTTTTGCTACGAAATTACCCATCCCATTCCGAGAGAACTCCTGTGTGATTTGCCCAAAAAGGGGCTTTTTCTTTTCTCCTTCAATGAAAATACAGGGAATAAAATCTTCATGCTTGACATAATTTTGCTTTCGTTTGATGTGCTCTTGATTTAAATTATGTTCAGTTTCTATGAGATCGAGGTCCTTTTCAGTGCTCGCATCTATAATCTTTTTTAGGTGCTATTTTTCCTCTTCCAGAGCCCATTTCAAAACTTCCAATCGATGTGCATAATGTTATTCAAGGTAGTTAACTTTCTGCCTAGTTTTTGCTCCTAAATGCACCGTAATATTTTTATAAAAGCTAGAAGATGTCTTCTGGTTGATGACCTATTGGACTCGATTCATGGCCTACTCCAGGTTGACTTTGTTCATTTTTATCGTTTCGTTGTCTGATTAAATATCTATTTCCTCAAAATTTTGTTTTTGATCAAGCGTTTCCAGCCCGTAAGCGGCTTCATTGTTTCGCATAGTGCCACAATTATAAAAATAGTAGACAGTAGGATTGAAATTGATATAAAAACTAATTAGCTTAATAAATATTATGAACGGAAGTAAGATCATATCCGCTGCGGACTACCTACGCGACCTTGCTGAAGAGAAACCCAGCACTCAAGAAATATCCCTATAATTTATGTAAAGTTTCTGATACGTAGGACTATTAGTGATTTGCTGCCTCTACTCTATCTCTTTGAAAATTTTCCCAAACTACGTAGACTCAATTTGCATGGCAATCGCATTAAAGAGTTGCCAACGGATTTGTCCATCCTTTATAATCTGGAAGAACTTGACATATCGAACAATCTCCTTGATGAAAACGTAGTTGTTGACTCATTCAGATTGAGATGACTCTGATCTCGCTAAAAACACTGCCTAAATTGAGGAAACTCACATACAAAGTGAAACAAGATAAATAAAAGAGGATTGCGGAGGAGCTCAAACTGTTGTAGTACCTAAACAACACAAAAATCTTTAGGTAGAAAATATAAAAGGAATATGAATTCAAAATTACGACAGAGAAATCCCTTGAAGATTTCGAATAAATTATTATGTCTCATTTTAAATAACTCATTGATTACTAATAAAAGTATCTCGGTATTTTATCACTAAACTAGGCGAAAAGAACGACAATCAGGCTGAAGTATTGAAGTTCAGGAAGGATATCAATCAGATTAGCAGGGAGTGCTTGGAAAAACTCACCATGAGCAAAGAAAGGGCTACTGAGTCACTGGAGAATATTATGCTCTACACTACCAAATTTGAAATGTATGAAATCTTGAAGGCACGTTGTCTCAATATCTGCATGGATATTTATAGCGACGTGGGAAGATTCTTAAAATCTGTTTTAGAGGATGAGGACAAGCTTTTTAAGAATGTTGCTGGTACTTAGAGAAATATTCAGAGTTGACACTCTCTCTAGCCAGAATTGAACTTGACCAAAAGGAGAAAGAGGACGAGGAGCGATACAACAACGAGTTTCAATCACAGCATTCAGTTGTCAATAAGAATGCCATCATGCAGAAGGAACTGAAGCGCATGAGGAAACAGAAAGACGAACTTATAGCCGAAATCAGTCAGCTTTAGTCACACAATAAAAAACTCACAGATACCATTATGAAATATTCAAAAGGGGAAGGGGTGTCTGCCAAAGCACTGCCTCTTTTGCAAACTTTCCAGTCGGGCACCAATCAACCAATAGCACGTTAACAAACTTTGATGGGAGAATCAGGTCGAAATATTGATCGCATGCGGGGTACTGTTAGTCAAATGACTAAAATGAGCAAAGATGTGAGTAACATCTACGCCAATAACAGTTACAGTTCGAACAAAAGCTTAACTCTTAAGCAATTACGTGACATTATCTAAGAGATCTATGATTCTAAAGTCAAGTTCGATGAGAAAAATTATCAAGGAAAACTGGCAAGAGAAACCATGAACCAATACCTGTTTACATACCTCAACCAAAAATATGGTCTTAAAGTATTATTCAATTTACATAGAGTTTAACCATAGAAGCAGCAAGCAATATCGTGTCTGGTATTCAGGAATATTCCAGTCGGGACAATGACGTTGCAGTTTTCGGTAAAATTTTGCGAAATGAGGTGGATGAATAGTTTAGGTTTGTGCAGTCCTAGTTAAGAACTACAATTGATGATTTACTGAAAATGCATATAAGGGCTAAATTGCCTTATAAAGGTTCTGTATAAATCAACGAAGTAATGAAAAAGAAAATAAATGGTGAGATAAGTGCCGAAGAATGTGAGGGCATCATAAAATATCTCTATAACGAGTCTGATTCTCGTGAAATTATTCTGAAATTGGAGCCAGGGTTTATTGAAAAGCAAAAGAAATAGGAGGGGCAGACCAAAAGGAGAAATAAGGATGAGTCACTGCCATCAGGGAGAGGAAAGATAGATTATTCCCTGTTTATACAGGCCATTCTCAATTTTCAACTCAAAAATCATTAAACATTATTGAGACCATTGGTGAATGCATTCAAACTCAAAGACAAAGACTCCGATGGAATAGTAGGCGAAGATTAATTTATTGCTATTATTGAGTTGCTTGTTGAGGATGCTGGCTCATTATCTTCTTCTCTGTTGGATATTGTGGATCCGTATGAGACAAAAGTGATAACTTTCACGCAAATGGTAAGACTAGTGGCTAACTACCCTGAGGACAATCCGATTCTAAATCGTTACTCCCAAAGGGAGAATGAGGAGGCACCATTTAATGAGTCCTGATCTTATACTCTTCATATAACAGACTAATTTTTTTAATCAAATTATTCGTAGCTTAACTTTTATGATTCAAAAATTAAAACCAAGATGTTTTAAATATGATTATCGATTGATTTTATAATGTTCTAATGCCATCAATACAGCTTTTTCTCATTCTCAGGAAAGATAGCATGGATAGCGGGGTGGGTTAGCCATTAGTGTAACAGCTTATGATGCTCCTCGCTGATGTCCAATTTACGTTGCCTCATAATCTTCAACAGGTCCTGCTCGATCACTTGTTTAGGATAATCATTCGTTAGCCAGCTTTGGATTGCAGTTTCGTCTGATTTTATGGCGTTGAAAGATCCCACAATATCCTCAATTCTTTTTTCGATTAAGATGGAGTCCACAGTCTTTTTTTCGCTCAGCAAGTCAAGCACAATTTCAATAGCCTCCTTCAAGTTATGCATTCTGTTCCTATAATTTTCGTATTATTTGCCAATTTACTTTTAAGAGTTAGGATCCGACTCCCTTTGCTAGTGAGTGCCGTGCATTACATCTCTCAGAGAGGTATTGAGTGAGTCATAGAATTGTATGGCTGTTTTTGATACTTTTAGGAGAACATAGTGGTCAACAACTCCAAGAAGAACGTATATTTCAGTACGAGTGCCCTTATTCAGCTCGTTGAAGAGAGTTTGCAATTAATCAATCTGTTTTTCGGTGTTCTGGATGTACTCTACATCATTATTAATTTACTGAATGAGAATATCAGCACTCCAATATTGTTATGCGCTTGGAAAAGTTTACTATCCAATATATCAGGTATAAAACTTCTTTCCAAAGGTTCATAAGTGACTCTACCAATAGAATTGGCCAATAAATGGTAGTTATTGATAAATCTAAATGATTACATGGATACATCTATCGTGATTTGATGTCTTTGCCTGCTTATAAGCAAAGAAGCGTGCTCAGTGCATGATAACCACATAAATTTTAGTGCTACTGGGAATATACATTGTATTGCTGAATAATTCCCACCTTCTCGACACTTTCATCCACTTATCTTGGAGCCATTTTCTTCGATTGGTTGGCAATTTCATTTTAGTAGCAGGCTAAAGCGATTTAACTCTCACTTCTTTTATAGAAGTTAAACTCCTTCGCAAAACTCAGGGCGCCTTCGTTTGAAATATCATGATTATGCAAAAACCAATCAAAGTTGTCAGTAGTTGCCGATATGTTGTTGGTCATTATTTCTCGAAAGCGTTTGTCGTTTGCTATCACGAAGAGGTTGATCATAATAACGTTGCTGAGTTTGAGTCGATAGATTAGGTTAGGCACACTAATATCACAGAACGCATTCAAGATAATAAAAGTAGTCTTGGGATTAGCCTGCAGGTAATTATGAATTAAAGCGAGTATATGCTTGGAGAATTACAGTTCGGCCACTGGGAAGAATATTACTTTCACAGGGTATTTATTGCAATTTGAACGTAAAACCTCTTGAATGTTATACACTGATAGAATTTCCATATTCTCGGATTTAAAACTTTTCAGAGCGATTAACTGTCTCAGCAGGGCCTTGAGGGTTTTTACAAATTGATTCATGTAAATCTCGCGGAAATATTCAACTGAAAATATTTCAGAGAGAAGGGAGGTGAGGAAGAATTACAGCTATCTCTTGTGTTCGTTGGAAGTTGGGAAGACCAGGAAAGACTCTTGGTCGATGGAGGTGGTTGTTTCATAAGAACTATTGCACTCTAAATCATAGATTTAGCTTTCTCCAAAGATGAAAGTCTTGGTTTTTATCGCTCTTTCCTTAAAGGTAATTCGGCGAGCCATGTTCTTGATGTGCTGTACAATAAAATCAACTGAAACTCTGTTGTTTCTAAATCCAGGTATGATAATATCCGCATAGACAATGGATGGCAGTATGAAATCTCTGAAGGCGTTTTTCACAAATTTATTGTACTGATCGAGTACGCTAATTACAGAACGACCTCTTTCTGCTGTATCTCTCTTCAAGCGACGGCAAAGCCTGATATCGTCTAAATTAACTCACTCTTACCATCACAGTTAATGAAAATCTTATAGGTAAGCAAGTCACGGATTCTCTTATCGTAAAAAGCCATTAGACCCTCGAAGAAGATAATGTTAGCAGGACCTATATAGGCTGGTTCCTTCAATCTAGCATGTTCGATAAACGAGTATTGGGGAATTTCAACTCTTCCGTTGCTTTCAATCAAATTCTTAAGGGTTTTGTAGGCCATATCAAAATCAAGAGCATTAGGATGATCAAAGTTGTATTCGGCAATATTCACTTGAGTCTTGTCGATGGCTAAATAGATCTAACAATACTTTTGTAAAAAGAGTCGAGACTGATGATTTCCACTTTGAAGTTCCTATCGAAGGCCATCTGCCTATAGATATTTTCGCAGAGAGTAGTTTTTCCTGCAGCTGAGCCTCCAGCCACACCGACAATGATCTTTTGAATTGGTTCTTCGACGAGACTTCCCTTTCTTGTGGTGATAATTGGTTTGCTCATATCTTGATATTTAAAATTACATCATAGATCAAATCTGATTCCATTTAATTCTACAAATTATCATATATTTTTCCAAACAGAAATGTGAAGTTATTGTGAATCCTGCAGCCATTTATCAGCTTTCTTCAATGAATAGAGTCAATTAGTGGCATTAATCAATCCTTTCAATATTATAACCAATCATTTGTGCTTTTTTACTAAACCTAACAACGCAGCACTACTTTTTATTCGCTTCAAACCCCCAGAAGCAAGCGTTTTTTTTGTTGGACTCTTTTATCTATCCAGGTTACGATTTATTGATTTCTAGTCTCTGCGCTTGGCTCGTTCTATCAGGTTGAGTTGCTTCTTTGTTTTCTGTTTTTTGAGTTTCTTCGGAAGTTTACCTCTATGCAATTCGGAAGTAGGATATTCACTCAAATTTGGCATGTCTATCGCATAATTTGAATTTTTTTCCCTCGATAGAGCAGATTTAAATCCATTTGGATTGACCGTGCGATCTTTAATAGAGTTAGAATATTGAACTCCTAAACTTTTATTCTCTTTCGTACTTTATGATTTGACTGATGGCAAGGCCTCGTCAAGGATGTTTGTTTATTCATAGCGATTGTAATAAAATTAATCAAAGCAGTGCTAAAAATTAGAGTCCTCGTCTCCAAATTTTTAATAAAACTAGTCGCCACCCTCCTCAATCTCCTCTTCATTGATATTAAAGGTGAGTAGATCTATTTTGATGGGAGTGGGCACTGTTTTATTGACAATATCTGCAATTTTTAACTTTCTCACCCAAGGATGTCCTAAAATTTATCTAATTCCTCCTAGAGATCCTAACCTTCTTTTGGGGTCTTTGATGAGTAGTCCTTCCAACAGCATCTTAATTTATTGAGATAATTCCACGTGGGAAGGAAAATCAATTTCATCATTTTGGATTGATTGATAAATTTTCTAGACATCACGCGAGTAGAAAGGAGGATTACCAGTCACCAACTCGTAGAGAAGAGCACCCATACAGTAGTAGTCGACTGAGTAGGAATGACCAGCTCTGAATAACTGATATGATACTTTGCTAGCATTTCTGGAGCCATGTATTCTGGACTGCCACAATAAGTAGTAGCAAGTTCATTTGGTTTGAGTCCCTCTTTGCTAAGTCCAAAATCAGCAATTTTAAGATTACCATTCATGTCAATCATAATGTTTTCCGGTTTTATATCGCGGTAGATAATGTGTTGACTGTGAAGATATTGAATTCCCTGCAGGATTTAAATAAAACAATATCGTGCTTCATCTTCAGTCATTTTCCTTACTCTTCGCAAATAATAGAACAATTCTCCTCCCGCACAATCTATTTTATAAAGGAGTTACATTCTAAAGCCAAGGCTACAAAATGCTTAGTTTCAAAGGCGAATTATAAATTTACAATGTATGGGCTCTTTAGTCCCACCATAATATTCCTCTCGTTACTAACAACACATTCCTTTCCACTCTCGAACAGTCCCTCCTTCTCCATCAGCTTTAGCGCATAGAAGACCCCGTTAGCCTTGAGTCTTGCTAGAAAAACTCTTGAAAATCCACCAGTGCCAATGCATTTAATAATCTCGAAGTCTTTGAGTTGTATATTATCAATCTTCTTCTCTTTCCAGATGGGCTATATTTCCAAAAGCTGTCCCTTGAATACTTTGAGGGGCTTGCTAGTTTGAAAATAGTAGTCCTTGAGAATATCCCCTGGCGCGATGGTTTTCCAATTACTGATACTTCCAGGTACGAAAGCTGGGTTGTCTATGTGAGACATGAACTACTGAGTATCTCATGCTCGAATCGCGTGATGTGAGGTAGTACTGTTTCGCCAAGACTACGATCGTCGCATGTCGCAATGGGAATCGAGATTCTTTTCCCTTTGTAGTTGACCTTTATTAGTATTTCTGGCGGCTTCAAGTCCTATATCTTCTTTTTCACCAGCTGCTTGCTGCTTTTTTTATGTAGTTGCGACAATAACTCGCTCGAATTTTAAATGTTGTTCGATTTACGCTTGGGCTCCTTCTGGGCGGGACTGGAGCTGCGCTTGTCTTTGGAATTGAGCTTGTTATGACTTTTATTAAGACTTTTGGGAGCAGAATTTCTTCGCTTGCTCTCCATAATGGTATAATTTAAATTACTTCAATGAACACTTATATAATTGATCTAATATATCGCATTTTGTATTCAAGAAGAGTTATAATTGAATAAATAAAAAGATTAATCAAAGGAGGATGTTCTTTTGAGAGCTAATGCGCGGCAATTTCACGTAACCGTTGGGGGATTGCATAGGCAACTGCATAATATAAATTTTACCTTCATATTTTATATGATCTTATCGTTTTACTTCCCTTCACGAATTTATCGGATCAGCTTCATTGAGGGAGATGAAGGCATTACAGGAATGTTCTTCATAGAAGCAATCTTCTTTAAACTTTTGGGATAAACCTCTTTAGATTCTTCTTCAGATTTTTATTCTTCTTTCATAGTCACGATTTTTTTAAATGATTTTGCTTCAGGTAACTTATTTTGAAGCAGTTTTAACATTTTTGGGCAACGAATAGTGTCGAGTAGCTAGATTTATCCTTACGCATAATCTTTCATGTCTTGGAAAATGCTATCCTTTAGCAACTACTTTGCAGTGGGGCGATCATTCATTTTAACAATGAGGCATTTCTTTATGAGCTCGGCCAATTTTTTAGAATAGGTGGAAGAAATTGGTTAGTAGTAGCCCATAGTAACTTTCCTGCTCAATCCAGGAAAATCCTTGGCTAGAAAAGGAGGCTTCAAAGCTGCTAATTCATAGAGCAAGCATCCCAGTGACCAGATATCCACTCTTCCATCATACTTCATGTTATTCCAAATTTATGGACTTGTATAATAGGGAGTTCCTGTCTGGGTGGAGGCATACTTTCCATCGAGCACCTTTGATACATTCATATCTCCAATTTTGGCCACTCCTCCCACAAAGAAGACGTTAGCGGGTTTAATATCTCGATGGATGATCTGATTAGCATGTAAAATTTTAAGTCCGCTAAGAATGTCATAAGCGACTTGCCAGATAAAGTTTTAACTTATCTTTTGATATTTTTCAGTTTTCTTCTTGATCAGTCCCTGAATGAAATAATTGGTACAGCTAGATCGCCGCCGTCAGCAAATTCCATAATAATGCAAAGGGTATTGCCTTGTTCTTAGAAGAAAGCGGATTTGTATGATATGATATTCGGAGAATCTATGGAAGCCAGCAATCTGACCTCATTGAGTGCATTATCTTTTTCCTTGGCACTAAGTTGCATCATCTTAATCTGCTTCATTGCCAAGATATCCCCCTTCTGATGTTTGCGAACCTTTACAACCCGTCCAAAGCTACCTGATCCCAGCTCTTTGAGCACCTAGTATTCGTTCATGTTATTTACTTAAATAGAAGAATATTACCTAATTAACAGATCCGATAATTTCAGAGATTAATTTATTCACATTAACAGTAAATTAGAACAATAAAATGAATCATTAATATCTCAGTGATTTTGGTTGATAAATTTAATAATAAAATAAGCATATGGATTTAGCTCATTAGGTTTAGCAGGAAATCATCAGACTTAAAAGCGTTGAAAGCACTTTAGATATGATCCATCAGTCGGCCAAGAAATAGCTGGGATAATACCTAAGCAGTAACTCAAAATCAAAAACTACTCCTTCTGGCAAATAAAATGGGAATATTTAAAATTTAAATGAAGTCAAAGTCAATTTGATGGAGCAGTTTGATAAAGTTAAAAATAACACCATTCTTGAGATGAAGCAGCATCAGTAATATAATAAATAGAGCAAATAATTGAGGTAAGATATCGACAAGTTAAAACAGTTTAACAAAGAGCTCAATCAATAGAAGAAAAAAACAAATAAAAAGCAGACTAAAGACCAAGCCAAACACAAACTATATTATGAAATGTAGTTGCTCCGTAAGTTGCAATCCCTTCAAAGGCATCTGAAGCGATACGGTTTAAAAGAATGATATTTAATGATTTTAAATAGGTGATGCGTTGATTTAGAGCATCATCATAATGCGCATGATACTTGATAATAAAATTAATAGATGGAGAAATATCGTTTGTTTGATAAAATAATCAAAACGAAATGGTACTCCTTCTTCAGAGCAGAAAACACCGAAACTCGAGAGAAGGTTGTTGTTAAAAAATTGCATCGGGAAACCACTTGGGAAGAAGTGCTACGCAATAAAAATATTTCATTAATGAACAGCTCCAAAGTTCAGGAAATTGCACGCATCAAGGAGATCGTCAAAGATTAAACTAATTTCTACTGCATCTTTGAGAACCTAGACCTTAATCTGGAGGATGTCATCGCTGGTGAACTGCAGAAGGAGGATATTTTTAAAATCAGTCGATTACTCATACAAACCATTTTACACCTCAACGAGCAGAAGACCATACCAAGGGAAATCAGACCCTCCTCACTTTTCGTCAATTCCAATTATCTCATGATAAAGATGGCACACATAGAGGCCTTTGCCAACAGAGACTTAACTAAACTTGATTTAGTCGAACTACAGGACTTGCGCTATTCACCACCATAGGTCGTTCTAACCAGCAAGGATATAGATGAGCGATCTATGATATTTGCTGTTGGACTGCTGATTTCTGAACTAATCTTAGGCAAACCATTGCTAAGTGCCAATACGAAGATGAATTATATTTATGAGATGTGCAAACTCTTTCCATAGGAGGGTATCGAACAACAGTAAGGGAATTAACAGTCGCGAACTAAACAGGGCAAAGAGGAAGAGCGATTTTAGAATATTATGGGTGAATATAACTTCAGTAATGAATTTATCGCACTACTAAAGGAAATGCTAAAAATAGACCGGAATGAGAGAATGGGCATTTAATAAATTTTAGAGGCTTTTGATTTAATCACTGCCAGCGAAGAGACCTTTATCCATCAGAATTAAATTAAAAATGTATAGGCATCGCAAACTATCAAACCTAACATTAACCAGGCGCCTATTAACTCAGAAATAATCTAAGTTTAAATCAACTTCGATTTCGAAACCAAACCTACCTTGTCTGCTGCTCCAACCATAAAAGTTTATCAATCTTTATTACCAGTGTAGCGAAATGTAGATGATGATGCAGTGCAGCCCATCATCATTAAAAAGTCCTCCAAACCTTTTTAAAACTCTAATTCCATGCCAATACCTCTTGGCAAAGACACCAACAAAATGTCAAGGACAACCAAGCATCAGACTCTTAGTACAATCAGAAAACCGCAATTAACCAACTATGCTCTCAATGAAGGCACAAACCTTGGGGTCAAGTTAGGATTTCAGCCTACTCTTTTTTCAGAGAACGACAATGATTTTTGAAGCATATTAATATTGCATTTAATTTATATAAATGAAGAGTGACAGGGATAATTTCTTCAACATATTTTTTCAATTATTTGATTATTAAAATGTAACACAAATTTTCAAGATAGTCAAGGAAACAGGTTTTAACATAGCCTTTTTTTGAACATTTGGTAGCCTTATATTTTGTAGTTTATAAAATCACAAGCTTATCGTAAAAGTAATCTTAATTGAAACAGTGAAAAGTTGGGCTAAGATTAGAATGGAAGCATCAGTCGGAACTGATGTAAATATATAATAGGGATTATAAATAAGCTGGATTATTGACTTTCTTTTTAATTTTTAAAAAGTAGTATTATAAATCTGATTTTTTTTTCTCAGCATAAATATCACTAAGCGCAAACAAGATTAAAACGAAGCAAATTTGATGAAAGAATTTCGATTTCGAGATGTTTCTATTGAGGAAAATAAAGAATTTTCATTTTCTCCAATTCTAAAATTATGATATCAAACGAAATCAAAATAAGCATACGTAATTATATAAGTTTTAATCATCTTAATTCACCAATCTAAAAATAAGTAAAGGAATATAAAAAGAGAGTATGCTGAGCAGAAAAACCTCCTAAAAAAGGTAAACTATCTTTTAATTTTTTTTGCTTCAAATGAAAGCAGGTTGTCGTGTTGATATAATAAATTAATTTGGCAATGGAAACAATATAATTTTTTACAGCGATTCGCAAGCACAATTGCCAGGAAGAAGAACCAAGAAGTTTGCTAAGATACACCTGTTAGCTTTAATCTAAAGCATTGAAACTGAAAAAGCTTACCAGTTTCCAAACATAAATAAAGAATTCAAGTATTTACTCTATTGAAGAGGATGAGACCTCAGATGGAGCTTAAATGTAGATGTTAAACTCTCTTTGCAATGAAGAGACTAAAAACTTAATTGACTGGGACCTAGAAACTGGATTTTACCAATAATGAGTCCTTTCAAATTCATTAAAAAGAATATTAAATTTGTTGATAATTTTTTCATCAGAATTTATCATTTCTTTTCCATTTTTGATATATCTTTTGTTGATGGATATATACTGAACTGAGAGGGATCAAATTTAAGCATCAAATTGATCATAAATTCTTTTTTTTAAAATCATTTGTCATTAAACCACAAAATGAATAGATTTTTCAGTTAGTGGGCTTAGATTAAGGTGATATTTACAATAAAGAGGAATTAGATAACATAAAATGAGTATTCATAAAATTATATTTTTATAGATGTTTAACCTCAAAAAGAAAAAGAACAAAATATTATTGCTAAAATTATACAGGAAATAAAAGGGTCCAATATTTTTAAATTTATTTATCTTCCTTATTTAATGGCAAGTTTAGGAATCACTGATTGTATTATTGAAATATCAAATACACAATAAATTTAAGGAGAACTCTAAAAAAGTTACCCTAATAATAAAAATCATCAATTATTTCGATTTGAATCTATATTTAATAACGAGCACGATGAAGTCAAAAATTATACGGAATAATAAAAGTAGAGTTTTATTTTTAACAAAATTGAGGATTAATTTATAATTTGAACACCTCTTCACAACTGTATAAACTGGAAGGAATTTAATAAAATGGGTTGGTGTCTATTTATAAACTGAACTCCTATAATTATTATATTTCATAATGCTGAATAATTTTTGTTCAAAATAGCCGGAATGTCGAAATATCTGTCAAACTAATCGATTAAGTGGCTTTGATTTTAGTTGTCATTAAAGAAATATTTCATAATTTCTTTGTTCCATTGATAAAATAAATCAGTTACAAAATCAAACTTAGATGCAGAATTTAATATTGCTACTTAAGAATATTTCGTAAATTTGCTGTAAGAGTATATCTCTCACAGCATAAAGTCAAGCAACCTTGAAATAATCTGAATAAAGCAATAGAGCATATGATTAGACAATTAAAAAACAATATATTGATTTAAGAAGTCGCTATCAGAAATTATTGACTCGATTGCTGAATTTACGGGCTAAAATGGTAAGTCAAATGTATATGCACAAAGCGTCTTCTTAGTAAGCCTGTGAGACAGACTTTAACTTTCTAAATGAATCAATTCGGCATCGTAAAATGCAAATAACTAATAAATGCAACCGGCTTCGCTTTCTCAAATTGAATGAATAGCAAAGGAGTTTCTAAACAAATCATCAACAGCCAGCTGTATTTGATCCTCTACTGAAATAATTTAAAAGAGGAGCAGAATTATTATAAAAAGAAACTTTCAAAATGAAATTATAGCTTGATCTATTCATTAAATACGCCCAAGGTGAAAATATTGATACTCTATGATTAAATTATGAAACTTATTAGCAAACAATGAATTATTGACTATTAAATTTAAAGGTAAAGGAAGAAAATGCATTCGTAATAATGATCTAAACTTGCTTATAAATCATAATCTATTAATATTCAGCTTCAAATTGTATTTGCCTCTCAAGTTTATTTAGATTTATTCTCTTGCAGGAATAAGGTAAATTGATTCGCCTTTTGTATAAAAAAAATTAGTTTAGCGAGTTTCACCACCAAAGAATGCTTACCCAGACAGATTGAAGCTAGGCTGGAACGAAACATCACTGAAGAAATCATCAATTAAGGGTGATGGCTGGAGTGGTTCATCAAACTAATTACTTAAAACTTCAGCTCCTTCCAGATTGAATAAATCAGTGGGTGCTCGAGATATATTATTAAATACTCTAACTCCATTGCCTTCTTTAATGTTTTTTTCTGCCTTATTTTCGACTACTTTGTCGAAGATTTAATCCTAAAAATCAGACCACTTATCTTTTATCTTTCTAGGATCTCCACCAATTTGAGTTTAGTAGAACTTTCTCTTGTTTTGAAGAGTTTGTTCAATTTAATTCCAGCCGTTTTATATTTTTTATGATATTTTTGGTTTGACTGCTTCTCCTATCAAAAACAGTTGGCTTTCAAAACTTATATTACTATTTTAGGATGTTAAATATTTTTTTAAGAGCACCAGCAATTAACTCGATTCTTGCAGTATTTTAATGATTTAGGGATGGTAAAGTAAATCTGATAAAATAATATCTTTTTGAATATTATGAAGAATGTTGTTTTCAGGATCTTTTTGCATCAGCTGTAAAGTTTGTTAAAAAAATGCTTGATTGACCACGTTAGTGACTGCGGAGGGCTCAATAATTATTATGGCTTTGACAACTTTATAATAATTCAATAGTTATTGGCCTAAATAAAAGAATATTTACGAATTTAAGAGTTAAATGTATTGGGTGTATGCTATGACAAATAAGCTATCAAACTAGTTAAAAAGGGCTCGCTAATTTGCAATTTCTTTTGATCTGGTTCATTCTCCTCCGATTTCTTGTTACTTTGCTTAATTGGCATGTGTATTCTCAAAAATGCTTCAATGCAATGCAAGAATTGAGTTTTAATAGCACAATTGTTATTAAAATGTTCGATTTCACTGATTAAAAATACAAAATATTTCGATTAGCCCACAATTCTATTGATAAATCCAATATATTTCGCTCTTTCATACTGGTCTTCGTGTTTTTAAACTAAACACTAAATAAATTCACCAAAATTTTCCATGACGCTCTATGATGCATTTTCATTTATTTCTTGCTTGACAAATTCGCAAACCACATGCACCAAATTTATTTTTTAAGTTTCAAAAAAATTAGTTTAGCTTTCAACTTCCAAAAATTTGGTTAATAGTTCACATATTGACCTACTGTAAAAATATTGCAGAAAATGCTTACTATTTTATCCCGATATAATTTTTATCATCTTTATAGTCTGATACTTACTTCCTCTGGTTTTTGATAAATGAAAGGGGATATAAGTTTGACGAGATATGCCAAACCAGTCTATTCAGCACCTTTTTCTGCCACTGCTTTTAAGATATAGTTTAAAATTGGATATTCTTCCTCGGTTTGGATTACTTCATCATCTTTGCTTTCTTTATTTTCGAATACGCATTCCATAAACTCCTAAGTTAGAGAAGTAAGGGTCTATATTGCCGAGTGAGTCAAGGTGTTATCTATAACAGTATTTGTCTTTTTCATAAAGCCTGTAGGATTAGTGGCGATGTCTATTAAATCATAAAGCAAATGCCTATTTTTTGGTTCAATTATTCTAAATCTGAAATGAGTTACAATTGTGTAAATTTGGTGTTTTGATTTTTAACCTCTGATTGAAAGTTTTTCGTCTGCAGCAGTTAAACTCCATTATTTTTGGATATGAAAAGGTTGACTAAGTCGAGTGTCTCTTCCTCTTGACTGCATGAATTTCCCCATCTACTCATCCGAACTATTATAATTCAACTGTAAATAATTTCACATAAATTTATTCAAATATTAAATATTTAATTGCACTCTCCTACTGACACCATAGTGTCAAAGTTTATTGCAATTATATTGTATCAATAATAGTTAGTTAATTGAAATTTAAAGATGAGCATGTTTTACGCAGGAGAAAAAAATCCTTATCCTGATCTTGATGATCATAACCTTCATAATGAGCAGGATAAAAAAAGTAGATTTGCTTCGATGCAGGACAGCCTCAACAGCAGCAAGATATCTTCAATAAATAAAGAGGGATTGATGGCAGATCTTCTGTTTTGCTTGATAAGGATAAATAGTAGCCAGCAAAAGAATAAGGCTGTTTCGCCAAATGCTGCCCTTGCTGTCAACTTAATTACTACAAGGATTACTTCAAAGTTACAAACAAAGATGTTTATTCAAGAATACTTTGCAATCTTAAATTTTGGGGAGGAGGATTTTTCGATAATCCTGAACAGGAATACGACCTGTACATCAATTATCACTTAGGTATGGCCCTTTTTGGCTATATACCACGATGGTTTTCACAGTTGGAGCAGTCAGCAATGTTCTCGTCTACGAAAATCAGCCTGATGGCTTTGAATATAATTTTCAAGTCATCGGAGTCGCTTTAACAGTATTTTACATCATGGGACTGGGAGTTTCTGCATTGATTGGCCTTATATTTGGCTGTATGGGACTCCAATCAAAGACATCTCAAATAATTTGTCTTTATGGCTATTCCATGTCCATCTACATAATTTGTATAATGTTATGCTCAATCAATATGTCTTTGATGACTTGGCTGTTTCTGCTGTACGCTGGTGGTACCAAGATAGCTTATATCCTAAAAAATGTTTTTTAAAAATTGTAAGTGCCAGCCAGTAAAAAAATGGTAATAATCCTCCTTGTAGTGATCTAAGCTGCTATCCAACTTCTTGTAATAAAATTTGCTTTCATAAAAACAGGAGGCACAGATTCATCAGTTTTAAGTCATCACATGATGGCAGTTCCAACCCACTAATCCCATGATTTTCTCCACTTACGACAGTTTTCAAACAATCTTTGAAAATGATTCATGAATTCAATCATTAACATATCAGCATTTAGACAGAAGAAATATAATTTATTCATAGTTAAATTGTGTAGAGATACATTGAAATGGAAGATCATATTGGTGTTAATCAATCTATTTTTTAGCATGTTTGTTTCTATCAGCGTTATAGCTACATACGCTTTTTATTAAATTTGATATTATTGATGCGTGAAAGCAGTCATATAAATAGATAGGAGCAGGTGAAGGTTGTGATTAGACTCAAACCAGATACTGATGAATCGCGATATTCTAAATGCGTGTATCTCTCAGACAACGACGACAATCAGCTAGTCGTTGAGACTGATCAAAAACGATAAATTTTCATGTTTGACCACGTCGCTCATCAAATGACATCGCAGATCGATATATATCGCATGATCGGACAGGAGTGCGTTTAGCAATGCTTAGAAGTATACCTTTCTAACTTAGGGTTACAACGGTTGCATATTTGCCTATGGACAAACCGGTGCTGGTAAGACGTACTCGGTTCTTGGTAGCCTCAGCGATTTGAATGCAGATATTTATTGCTAGAGTAGAGGAATTCTTCCCCGTTTACTGGAGTAGTTTTTTGACTCTATGACCTGTAAATTAGGTGAGAAGCAGAAGGTAATTTGCTCGTATATGGAAATTTACAATGAACAAATATATGACCTCGTAAACCTGAAAATATTCAGCTTTGCCCTGACAAAAGAATTCACCAGATTAGAGAGGATGCCAAAAAGGGAGTCTTTGTCGAAGGACTTATTGAGAAAAAAATTGATTCTTATAAAAGCGCAGTGGCCATACTCTTGGAGGGAGAAAAGACGAGAAAGATGGCAGCAACTCTTATGAATACGGAGAGTTCTCGTTCTCATGCTATCTTTAGTTTGTAGTTATAAAGTTACATTATCGAGGAAGAAGTTACAATAAGTAAAAAAGCTAAACTTCATGTGATAGACCTAGCAGGAAGTTAACGGATAAAGCACACTAACGTAGAGGGTGAACGTCTGCGAGAGGGATGCAATATTAACAAATCTTTACACGTTCTAGGAAATGTCATCAATGCTCTTGTTGAATCTGCTAAGAAAAAAAAGCATATTCCTTTTAGAGACTCGAAGCTTACTCATTATCTCAAGGATTCATTAAGCGGAAATTCGATTACCAAGTTACTTGCTAACATTCATACAAACAAATAGTATCTAGGGGATACTCTATCTACACTTATGTTTGCCAAGAGAGCCAAAATATTGAAAATGAAGATTGAAGTCAATGAAAGCACAGCTTAAAATTTTGATGCTCTGCGAAAGGAAATCAGAAAATTAAGGGAAGAACTTGCACATGCTCGTTATTTTAAAGCAGAAGTACGAATAAGTGAGCAAACTAATATATAGTCAAGTGAGTCGATCACATTTGAGAAAGTAAACATTTAGCCTCCATCATAAGTGTAATTCTCAGCTAAAAGTGAGGAGTTGAGAATTTTATAAGAGAATGAAATGCATTTTAAAGCGTTAATTGAGATATATGAGGAGCATATGAAGACATGCCTGGCTTAATCTTAAACTCATCATAAATAAAACATCAGTATTGTAAAGTAACGAAAGAGTCTTCAAAAGCGTTATACTTCTTTAACTCATATTATTAAACAATTGCCTTCTTTTACAAAAATATATAGATAAAACTTGCTTTTAAGGCAAGAAAGGAATAAAGAATTTGAAACAATCAATGAATAACCTCTAATATCATTTTCAAAGTCTATGCCCAACAAAATCAATAAGATTTGTTCAAGGGAAGATATACAACAAATTATAATCTATTACTAATCTTTTATAACTTAATTATAAGCTAAGTTTAAGGAATGGGCATCTATTCTATAAAAAAATTATTTGTAATTATAGACTGAGAACAAGTTAAAGGATAAAAAGATAAAGGACCTCAAGAAAAAAAGAGATTATCCACCAGATATTTAGGAGCTCAAAAATTAAAATTAATATCTTCATCTTAATATACTTAATTTGGAAAATGAAATTGCCAAACTGCAGAAAAATGAAGACCAAATCAAACTGGAGGCTAAAGAATAGAAAAAAGATATTGTGAGAAGGATGAACAGCAAAACAGAACTTAGTGAATGCGATGACGAATCAATTAATAGTAGCCTTTTGGACAAATTGTTATAAATTAAAAAATAAGCTGAGAGAGAAGTCGAAATTAATGAGGCTGAAAGAAATGAAATGCTGAATGTTATCATAAAATTACAAGCAGAGGTGACTAGTCTTAACTCTTAAATTAATAATATAAAGCATCAGAATAATTAAAGTAAAAGTAAGAGCAAGAGCAAGAGAAAAGATAGTTCAAACAAAAATACAGCATTAAAACCTGGTGAAGTCAAAGGATTATTTAAAAGTCCAGAGCCAAGAGATTTTACCAAATAGTAAGGAAAATTTATGATTAAGCCCATATGTATAGGAAATGATAAAGTTAATGTGTTGTCTTAGGGCTATACTAAATAGTTACTCGCTTTAAAATTAGATGCAAAACGCAAACAAAAATAAATTATTGATTTGAAAAAAGATTTATAAATATTTGTCAATGGAGATAGGAGAATTTAGTAATAATTCGGTAAAACACTTGAATAGATTATCGAGTAATATAGATCAATGAAAAATCAAAGGACTTTGCAACAATCGAAAAGCGTGAAAGCGTTACATAAATGGAAGGAAGTCAATATGAACTAGTCGAACCTAACTATAAAAAATGGTAATCATTAGTTACCCTTTGAAACTAAGTATCATAAGGAAGGATTACTTTCAATTAAAAAAAATAAAAACCATTGAAAGACTATGAAATCTCTTTCAAGCCAATATGTTTATATTACGCTTATTTAGCCATTATATATATACTTATTTTTTAAAGTATATTCCTAAAAAATACTATCTTATTGCTATCATCCACTATTAAACTGATAATCAAATGAATTAATTGTTTCAAACAAATCACAGTTCATCGAGTTAATACAGCTTGATACTTTTAATCCTCATCTTGCTAAATACCAGCCGAATCATCGAATATCTTTCGCTACACTCCTCAAGTGAGCAATGAATTTTATTTAAGCCTTGACTTAGGTTGTAAGATCCAAGTGTAATGACGTTAAATATTTCTTTTCTTAGATTTATACTTAACCCTAAAATGGTGAGAGTCTCTAATGAATCAGTCACAAAATCTAGTTCGAGCATTTATGGTTGTATTTAAGAATGAGAGGCAATAGTAATTGAAGAGTATGGAACATTTATTTCCCAGATTATATTTCCATCATGGAATAAGCGATTAATACCATGATATTGATCATGAAATCCAAAAATAGACCAAAAGATATCAATAAGTTAGTTATTTGTATGTTTTGGAGTGGTTAACTTTAGACGCTTTACTGCAAACAGCTGCACTTCTTTCAAAGTATGACGAGAAAAAGAGCTCATCAGCTATCTCCAATCAATTACTTTATTTCCATGTAAAGAATTATTAATTTATAAATTTACTTTCCTTTTTACGACGACTGGAAAAGTTAAATTTTATTTGGCAGGATTAGAGGATGCAAATTTTTCTATCCATGTTTGTTACCCATTCATGAGCTAAATTAAACTTATGATCATTTCAGTATCATTTTATTGGCAACCCGTAGCATGACAAAAACTATCAAGGTATGTTGATGCTAGTTTGTTGTCATTTTGAACATTATTCTCTTCAGAACTATAGATAACGCCTATTTCCTATTTCTTAATTAAAGTAAGCCCTTTTTCACTTTCTTCAGGAAAGAGGATGACACATATTACAATCAAAACTAAGCCCAATCCCGAAAATATTTGTGTAAGACTCCATTTGTGTCTTATACACTGATATTGTTTTAGTGAAATTCTCTTTTAGGAGTAATTTCCTTGTGAAAGACTGTATTCCTCTGCAATAATCATTCAGATTTAATTTAGTAATAAACTGTCATGTCAAATTATAAAATTAACGAATAATATATTTGTCCGTGTTGTGGGATAACATCATTTTTTAAAGAAATCTCGTGGATCTAAATCTGTTAAGATCTAATGAAGAGGACGATCATCGTATTTAGCAAAGTCCTAAATAAAGATGCAAGTACATTTTATGTCTGAAAGTTATTACTGTTTAGATTTACATTTGCGAAACTATTACTTTGATAAGGATTGGGGCTGATTTCAGTTCCTTGTAAGTTGTTGCTTTGATAGAGATTTGCATTTACAGCTTATACAGAGTTTTTATTTCTACTATTATTTAGATAATTTTGCTGTTGGCAGATATTAGGAGAGTTAGAAGCATTTTCAGCTAAAGGATCTTGTTGATTGGAACTGTTTCCTAGTAGATCAAAGATATTAACATTAGATGATGACGATGATGAAGGAGACTGGCCATTGGGTGATACATTTGGTGACACATCGATAAGATCCATTAATCCGTTGTTAACTGATGAAGTTTCGACTTTGCGTTTTTCACATACAACGCATCCACTATTTAAAATATCTATATGTTTTTTGCACTATCTTTTAGGATCTTTGGTTTGCTTTTCTTAAAAAGTATCAAATATATCTTGAAATTTAGATTTTATCTTTTCTTTTTCAGAGCTAGTATTGTCCATCTATTCCTAAATTAAATTTTCATTACTTTAGTTAGGATTACCTTCTCTCTGATTTATTAAAAGGTCTTTTCTTACGTTTTTGCAGCCGATTCTTTTTATTTTTATTTAGTTGAATGCTATTCACTGCTTTATTCTTCCTTTTTAAGAGCGGAAACTTTGATTAATTTAAAATCCTTGGGCCTGTGAGGGGAAACATAACTATTTTAAAATGGTAATTCTTTTTTCAGCAAACCCGCGTAGAACTGACAGTACATCGGAAGTAAATCTTAGTAGGGTCGGAACAGTTCTTCCCAGCATTTGACAGTTTGCAGAATTTTTGCAAACACACTTTTATCAATATCTTGAGCCACAAGCAGGCCAGTAATTTTGAGTAAAAACTATTTTGTCGATATTTGCGAATAAAGAGATAGCTAACATCTATAGGAAAAGTATTCCAATAAATCGAAACAATAGTAGATAACTTTCTTGTTCTTGATGCTCAACCTCTTGGAGATAGCATTGATGGTATGTTTAGGCCTGGTTTAGTTAATTGTTACATATCTACGCGAGAGTTAATTAAGGCCAATACTTTTTCATAAAGATTGATAGGAGATTAAGTGTGTGCTTGGTTTGTAGTTTGCTCGATAAGTATTGTTAATTGCTTTATGATTTACATTTTAATTTGGAATAAAAATTAGTTTTTATTTAAGTTTGGCATAAACAGATCAGCTAAATTAAAGGAAGAAAGCAAGATATTTTATTTTAAAAAACTGATAAATAATTATTATAATAAGGCTGGTAAAGTGTATTTGCTAAATAAATGACTATATTTTAAGTTATTTACAAATATTTAAATAATTCAATCTAGATTAAATCATAATTATTGGTCAAACAAATGAAATCAATCGTCCAATCATTAAATCTGATGGTAACGAATTACTATATCATAAATGTATCCGATCAATAATTATTTAAACTAAATTATACTAATGGAGAAAGAATAACGACCAGCCTTTGAAATTCAGCTTAAGACCTTGCATTCCGCCTCAGACTCGCAGGATAACAAAAAGGTTTAGGAACAGCAAACCCCATCTGACAATCAAAAACCAAGATTAAAGAGTAAATGGAGACATATATTGATTGGATTAATTATTTCACAGAGTGCACTGATGGTTGGGTACAGTCTTAAGGAGATTACATCCATTCCAATGAGCCTAATTATGGTAGAGTATCATATCACTTTTGATATATTTCTGGCACAATCAATACTCATTGGCATTTTACCCATAGGCTCAATCTTAGGAACTATTGCTATGAGGCCACTCATTAAAAGATATTAAAGATTAACAGGGATATACATATTTACAATCCTTAGTATCATAGCAATTGTGCTAGTTAACATCACCACATTCTACACATTTGCTGCTGGCAGGTTTCTCGAAGGAATTGGTATCGGCTACTATTGTGCCATAGCTCCAGTTTACCTCAGAGAAATTGCTCCCAAGGAAATGAGGCGTATGCTGGGTCTATTCTTCAGTCTTGGAAAGATAGTCGGAGTCCTAATCGCCATCGCACTTGAGCTCATCTTTCAAGCAGTGTAGCTGCAAATCGGATGGCGAATCATACTGTCGATGACTGCCTTCTTCTCTCCCCTGCAGGCCCTACTCATCTTTCTCTTTGGATCGCCAACTCCGACCGAAATGCTTTAAAAGGGGGAGAAGGATAAGGCCAAATAAGTAATTTAGCGATTCTATCGAGAGGAGTATGTGAACTAGGTGTTCGATGAGTACCACAAGGAGTTATAAATGGAGCAGGCCAAAGCAAACGAAGTGAATAGTGAGGGCTAGGACCTGTAGAAGAATATTACCAAGAACAAAAGGAGAGAGTATAAAGACTTGAAGGCCACCCTCAAGCACGCGGAGATTGAGTTAGTGGCGAAGGAAATGACTCTCGAAGACTTGGCGGATCTGCCCGATATCAGAGAGAAGCGCATTAATCTTCATGAGAACTTCGAGAGCATAAACAAAATCTCATAAATCAATTAGGATACCAAACGCCAACGAAGAAATTCTGTTGTGGATGCATCTCTTACACCAATAAACTAATCGAGATTAAGTGATCTCAGAGACAATCGAGAGGTATAAAAGTCAATGGCAAAAGGTATTTTTGAAAAACTAAATCTATAAGCAAATAGGCCACAAGAAGAGCAATCAAGTTCTAAACCATAAGATCTCTCTTCTAAAAGTAATGAATAATCTGTCATCTAAAGAAAATAAACTGATCAGCCATTAACTTTTGGACAAAAAAAGAATTATGCTTACTGCCTAGCACTTCATCTATGCATTATTAGAAATTGGAGTGCTGGAACTGCAATTATTTCGCAAGGAGGTCTTTTCATTGCTCCTTTCAATGCACAGTTAGGATTTTACACTTCGTTGATAATTAATTCGATTCAATTCATTTTTGTGCTTATAGGACTTGTCTATATTCAGCGAATTGCTGGAAAAAGGCCTCTTTTTCTCATCTCTATAGCTTCTATGGGAATAATTGATTTAGCTTTATCGATTGCAATGGCTTTTTAAAATTAGGTCATATCCCTAATGCTAATGTGCATATTTATGGTAATATCCGGAGCCTCCTTTATTTCTCCAATATGGTCCTACCCTTCTGAAATTATCCCAGCCAGTCAATCCTTATTTCCTAACATACTTCACTGGCTATCTATGTCATTAGCAACTCTGGTTCCTCCACTTGTAGCTGGGGTGATGCCAAACAACAATTGTTATCCTATCTTTATCTTTTTTGGGCTCTATTGTTTTTTTGGATTTGCTCATGTGTTCAGATATTTACGCTAATCTGATGGCTTTACTTATAATGAAATAATAAAAAGCTTTAGGTGATGTAAATGATATCTAAATTAATTCTATAATATTAATCAAAGATCTTTAACTTCAGTTATATTTTTTATCATAGTTTTTCTAATATTTATCTGTTTGACAATTTTTATTAATCTTTTACTATCAATATATGAAGCCAGAAGTGGAACGATATTGTGAATAAGAGATTAAATCGTTTAAACGAGACTCAATGGGTCTCATTTACTTGTTATATACACTGCTTTATTAGATTATTTGCATTGAAAATTTCAAATAAGAATTATGTAATTCATCGAACCAAATTAAAATTTGCAATCAAAGTAATAACAGTTTCCAAAGTTAATAAAGAAGCATTTTGATTAAATTTAGGATAAATGCTTTCTAAGAAATAACTAAAGTTTAAGTTGAATTTGTAATTTTAATAATTTCAGTCAATTGAAAATCAGAGCAATGGATCAGCCAAAAAGAACACTATCATTTTAGAATTTAAATTTAAAGTCACTATTTTATGATTTTCTAATCAGCACTATTAAATCAAATTAAATTGATTGTAATGGAGGAAAAATAACGTCCAGCTTTTGAAATTCATTTTAAGACATTGCCTTCCACCTTAGACTCGCAGGAGAACAAAGTAATTTAGGATAAGCAAGGCACATCAGGCTCTGATAAGCAAAGAGTAAAAAGTAAGGGAAGACAAATCCTTATCGGATTAATTATTTCATTGAGTGCTCTTATGTTTGGATACAGTCTCAAGGAGATTACCTCTGTGCCAATGAGTGTAATAATGAAAGAGTATCATATCACTTTTGATAAGTTTATGGCACAGTCCATACTTATTGGCATTTTACCCATAGGCTCAATCTTAGGAGCTATTGTTACCGGACCACTCATTAAAAGATATAAAAGATTGACAGGAATCTACATATTTACAGTACTCAATATTATAGCTATTGTGCTTGTTAACATCACCACATTCTACACTTTTGCTGCTGGCCGGTTTCTCGAAGGAATTGGCATTGGGTACTATTCTGCCATTGCTCCCGTTTACCTCAGAGAAATTGCTCCCAAGGAAATGAGGCGTCTGCTGGGTCTATTCTTCAGTCTTGGAAAGATAGTCGGAGTCCTGATCGCCATCGCACTTGAGCTCATCTTTCAAGCAGTGCAGCTGCAAATCGGATGGCGAATCATATTATCAATGACTGCCTTCTTCTCTCCCCTGCAGGCCCTGCTCATCTTCCTCTTTGGATCAGAAACTCCTACCGAGATGCTTTAAAAGGGGGAGAAAGACAAGGCCAAAGAAGTAATTTAGCGATTCTACCGAGAGGAGTACGTGGACGAGGTGTTCAATGAGTACCACAAGGAATTTGAAATGTAGCAGGCCAATGCAAATGAAGTGAAGAGTGAGGGCTAGGATCTGCAGAAGAACATTACTAAGAACAAGAAGAGGGCGTATAAAAACTTAAAGGCCACCCTCAAGCACGCTGAGATTGAGTTGGCAGCGAAGGAAATGACTCTCGAAGACTTGGCGGATCTGCCCGATATCAGAGAGAAGCGCATTACTCTTCACGAGAACTTTGAGAGCAAAAGCAAAATCTCATAAATCGATGAGGAGACTAAACGTCAAAGAAGAAATTCTGTTGGAGATGTCGAAGCATCCTTTTCTCCAATAAGAAAAGAGTTGAGACGAAGTGAAGTAAGAGAATATCGATATGTTTAAAAATCAATAAGAAAAAACAGTTTTGAAAAGCCAGACTAAGGTGTAAGTAAATCACAAAGATAAAGTGTTAAACCAGACGACCGACCGTCTGCCAAAAATAATGAGTAATCAGTTATCTAAAACAAATAAACCGATCAACCTTTAACTTTTGAGCAAAAGAAAAACTATGCTTATTGCCTCGGACTTCATTTGAGTATTATTAGAAATTGGAGTGCGGGAAATGTAATTATCTCGCAAGGGGGCCTTTTCATTACGACTTTCAATCCAGTCTTAGGCTTATACACTCCTTTGATAATTAATGCAGTACAATTCATTTTTGTGCTGATAGGACTCGTCTATATTCAACAAATTGCCGGAAAAAGACCTCTTTTTCTCATCTCCATAGCTTCTTTAGCAATACTAAATTTAGCTCTATCTGTTGCAATGGCTTATGAAAATATAATTATATCCTTAATGATCATGTGCATATACATGGTAATCTATGGAGCCTCTTTCATTTCTCCAATTTGGGCATACCCTTCTGAAATTCTACCAGCAAGCAAATCTTTGTGCCCAAATATACTTCATTGGTTATCTTTATCAATATCAACTCTGGTTCCTCCAATTGTGGCTGGCATGATGCCAAACAACAATTCCTATCCTGTCTTTATCTTTTTCGGGCTCTATTGTTTGTTTGGATTTGCTCACGTGTTCAGATATTTACGCTAATCTGATGGTTTCACTTATAATGAAATAATAAAAAGCTTCAAATGATGGAATGATCTAAATTATTTCTTATCTTAATATGAATTATCATTTTCTGATATTTTGAATTTAATATTTATCTATGTTCAGTTTAAGTGAAGGGGTTGGGGTTG
>Ga0302188_10000119_pt1 | contig 62407 bp, 57 predicted proteins | sample II_Bog_E2_1_FD_198783 | JGI IMG/M metagenome (GOLD analysis project Ga0302188, IMG submission 198783) | Peat permafrost microbial communities from Stordalen Mire near Abisko, Sweden - II_Bog_E2_1 | ecosystem: Environmental > Terrestrial > Soil > Wetlands > Peat | place: Sweden: Abisko... | reverse complement strand
GAAGTGTAGTGTTCATGAAATGAACTGTAGTGGTTATGAAATGAAGAGTGATTGTCATGAAATAAAGTATATAAAATTATCCAATTGGTTTTATTTTGCTCGTATACAATTTGTTAATTTTTAACTTTATGAGTGGTCTATTATTAATCTTCTTTCATGAATCGTTTTTATTGATTAATCGCTTTGGCTATGAAACCAAGAATAATTCCAATTTCAAAACTATTAATGACACTTGAGAGTATAATTGTGCACATTCCTATTAAATTATTAAGAAAATTTTGCAACAATGTTTTAGCACCTATTATTAGTCAATAAGATTAATTTAATAATATATTTAAGGGATGAGCCTTGATTAATTTCGAAGATTAAAGCTATTAAAGAGGTTAGAAGAGAACAGGAATGGGGTTTTCTCTAAGTCTTAGGTTAAAAAAAAAGTATCCTCTAATTTAAGTGTTACATAGAATCTTCGAAAAATAAATAAGAATGTATGATTGCCGCTATAATAGAAAAAATATATGCTCTAATAAGAGAGAAACACTGAAATTTAGAGAAATAATCGCATGCTGTATGAAAAGATAATGAACCATTTCAAAACAGTGAATGAGCGAAAAGAATCTATGAAAAACTTCAGCAACAGACATAAATGGAGAAAACGAAAGCAGAAGATTCAATTGATCAACAATGAGTAATAGACTTCATCACTATTTAAGACAGAAACCCAAATGTAGAAAATTAAATATTCATCTCGAATTCAGACTATGCGATCTATCATAAAAGACTAAACCTCTAAAACTTTGTTTTTGGGAACAGGATAAATTGATGAAATACCACTGAGGATAAAAATACTCCTAACACCTAATTGTTATTATCTGCTCGCCAGGAATAATGAGCTATCAATTCAATTATAAATGAGTAATGAATAATACTTGCGGATTCACAATAAAGAGTTAGGTGGAAATCCTTGCAACATTTTCAAATTTTTAGAGATTTCGAATCAACAAGTAAAATTTAGACAAAAACCAAAACCTGTGAGAATTCCGAAGCTGAAGACGTCTGTATGAACATTTTTGGTTTAATTATATATGAAAATATGAATAGAATTGATTATATAATTTAAATGTAATGGATAAGTTTGCAATGAGATCATTTAATGTAAAATTTATCAATGAGATTCGCCAATTGCTTTATTGAACTCGTCTCCAAATATGAACTATTCACCATGATAAAAAACTTATTCTTTTAGAAGACTCTCATAAGAGAATGATCATATTGTATTGACTCATCATAAAAGGTTTGTAAGATAATTATAAATATTTAAACTGTCAATTATTTTAGTTCTGAGCTTAATTGCTACATATTATCGAAGAGGATGGTCGATAAGTCAGCAAAACATTTAGCAAGTGTCACATCCACATTATTCTATTTCTTTTTTGATGTAATTACAAGATCTAAGGCAAATTCTCTCATAATGTGAGATATACAATCCAAGCAAACTATTTTCAGAGATAGAGAAACGTGCTCATATATCCTCAAAATATTTAGGATAATTTTTTACTACTGAAACTTTAAGTATATTTGTACTGTACCCATTTCATCACCATCTTTTGACATTTTTTTAAGAATGAATAGAACCTCAAATAAATTCTAATTTTTACTGTTTTTAAGATTTACAGCTAATAATTTAAGCAGTTCAATTCTCATTTTTATTTCAGATCTTGCGCAATAATGCAGGAAGCTTATAATTTAAGCATTAAATAGTTCGTACTATCTTTCGCAAAAAATGCCAAATCCTTCGTACAGAATAGATGCATATATTGGCATAACTTCGAAAGAATGGGAGATTATTTGTAGAGTGTTAACGATTTATTATTTTCCACTTTGGGAAATAAAAGAGATTAGTGAATTTATTATAGTTTGATATATCTACGGACAGACGAGTGGATGACTCCTCATCATGCAGCAGCAAATATGAGTAAAAAGATAGGTAATGTATCCTTGTAATTCTGAATTTTCCTTCATTTTTTAAATCAAACGTTGGGACTAAGGAATAAACTCGAGATCGATGAGTTCATCACGTAAATTTTGGCAATAATGGCCAATATCCAACAAGTTAGCAATGATATTCATCGTCTTTTTTGATTGAGTGTGCATATTTTACAGCAGAATCTTTGCTAATTCTTCTATATTCGCGATTTAAATTTCCTCAAAGTAGCTCAGTGCCTCTAATATGAATAATCCATCTTCATTTTTGGGGTCATCAATCAAGTAATCAACCACAATCTGTGCGTGTAATACGAGCATATAGTTATACTGTTCGTTGTACACATATTTTTTGAAAAAATCTATAAGGTCTTTAAAGTTTGTTGAGTCAATCATGGGATATATGCGATTGAATTCCTCTGATTATTCCTTTCGATGCTACAACTGAATTACTCTTCGATTTTAGGCAAATCTTTTGTGTAAATCTCTTTTCCGCAAATCACGATGCTCAGCCTCACTAAATTTGTTCAAGCTACCTTATTATTGCATATCAAGTTTATAATTATAAGAATATTCGTTTATACATTTACAAATGCATTTTTTAGAATAATTCATCATATATTTAACGCTAAAGGTAAACTATCAAGTAGGAAGACTTTGTTTTGATGCTTATATTGATTCGACGACTTTAACAATGATGTCTCCCATGAAATCAAAAACTGCAGCTCGCATGAAAAATTTGTTGTATTGCTTGTAGGAATCATCTTTCTTAATATCGCGAACACGCTTTTAGTTGTTATTGTCCCTCCATAAAATGAGTTTCTTATCCTTCTTAAACTGGATAAAGGATATTCCTGTAATGTGAAGATAGTAATCGTTGCTATCCCACAACCATTCTCCTGCTTTTAATAGAGAAGCCTCGAGTAAATCCAGGCTGATTCTGTGTTGGAAGATGATCTATCCAATGGTTGTAATGCTCCAAATTGTATTAAAAATATTGCCAGCAGTCACAAGGTAGGGCTTCAATTTGCTCCTCCGACCCATAGTCATTACATTATCTACAAATTAATTAACAATCACAGAAGAGCAAAGGTTCCATGAGACTAGGACTTCAAACAAGCTTCGAGTATTGTATTATGTACTTATCTCTAATTATATTTCTTAATGATGATAAAGAGCTCGCGATTATTTTTTGGAGAAATTGATTGTTACCTTCTTGATATTTGGTAGTTTTTTTGGTTCAATCCATGAAAGATCAATTGATAATTCCTTGTAGCGATCATTAAACATTTTAATGAAATCTTGGATTGAATCTTTCTTGCTGATGACAAAAGATCCTCCAATATTACATTCGCTGTCTCTTCTCTTGCCTTCACACCCCACTGAAAAACTGTTCATTAAATCATCGTTGTTGTTGACGCTATCTTCGCTTGCTAATACGATTCTGCATTATAAGGGATTTACTTAATAGTCTTGATTTCATTTTGCTGTTTCTTGGAATGCTAATAATAATTTTTATCTTAGAAATAGACGTATTTAGCGCAGAATCGACAATCTTTGTCCTCATAGCAGAGGTAACGATACAACATGAAGGGAATAATCTTTTCTTGCCTCATTTTGTCTATCACATAAAACCGAGATAGATTATTGCCGTTCTTCTGCAGATGGCAACTCACATGTCCTTTACTGAGTTTGGTAATCGTGTTATGCATGCTATACTGTGACGAACTCTCCTCGATTTGATAATTTTTCATCAACAATTTGCAAATTTAATCTTAGAGGATACTGATTTTTTTATCATTACTCTAATCGATAACCCCTGCATCCAAATTCTGTTCAGTCTCCTTAAAATTCTCTTTGTATTTGGTATATATCGGAGCAAGAAGGGGAAAACATAAATTTTTCCATAGTTTTTCCATTGTGAATAGCATTACTATCTTTTCCTATTAATTTTTAAGTTCCTAAATGTACTCTTTCTTAATAAAAGCCTTAAATTTTTTAAGAATTGGCTCCGAGAAGTATGACATGAGGTAGTGGATATTTGATTAAAGGAAATTATTCTTGCAACGCTATTTGTTGTGACTGATATTCTTTTTTGTTTTTTTTTCATTCTTTTGGCCTGCATTGTACTCATGATTTTTGTTGCGGTAAGTCTCTTCAAAGATATTGATTTTCCCTTTATGCGACTCGTGGTCGAATGTATCAAGAATATCGCTCTGGACACAGTCGCTATTCTTTCTTTTGCGTTCATCAAAAACAGTCAATTTGTCGTCATAGTTGAATTTAAACTCATCATTACTCATAGTTTCGAAGGTTTATCCTGCAATGAACTCTTGATCAATATCATTAGATTCCTTAAAGATTACCTTAGCCGTCTTCTAGATCATGGAATTTTTTTAATCCTTGGTATTTCTGTTAAGATTCTTATCAAGAAATCCCCTATAGCTTTGTAATTTATTATCTACTTAATTCTGGTCTCCCTCAAGGACCCATTTATGCTTTCCTATGATGATTTTATCCAAATCAGCTGCAAAAATATCAATTTAACTATTTTTTGATTTAGTAGTATCTTTAATATTGGGGTTTAGTCTGTTAATGTGCAGATTATCATAAAGGACCTAATGTATATAAAGGCAAGCGTCGCTCATGGAACTTACACTAATGAAGGAGACCTCTTTTTATTTAATATTATAATCCTTTTTGTTCACCAATTTAACTGACTACAATAATTAGAAGTGCCGTTATTTACTGCAGTGATGCTGATCCCTTAAGTGATTGTGCCTGTCATCATCAGCTTCAATAAGCTATTCAGGAAAAATCATGTTTTTGAATTCAAAGTTATCCCAAATTATCATGTCCTAGTTCATAGGCGACATATAAATTTGCTTTTAAATACAGTTTAAAGACAGATTTTACAGTTTAACTCGGTCATTAGCATTGAATAGTGGCTTCTTTTCGAAGCAGACAATTTCAGCTCTCATCGGAGTTTCTTTCTTCTTTGCAAAATTAATGAGAGAGCAGCTTATATTGGTGAGGTATATGTAGGATTTGGCCATTTTGTAGGATAGCTCATCAACCTAATAACATGAATTTCCTAAATAGAGCCACTTTTACCTGCTGAAAGGATGATGATAGTGTTTCCTGCTTCTGTTAAACTTCTAAATTTATAATGGTGACGATATTGTTCGCTGATCAGGGATATGGCCTAAAAAATATTAGTATCCTTTGAGCATGCTAACTTTGCCCGAACCTTATGAATGAAGGGTTTAACTCTAAAATTATTTTTATCGTTGATATTAAGTTTTTCATCAATGGTGCGCTGTTCAATCTTATCCAGCAAACTCTTCGTGATAAACTTTCCTAACTAACAATCTGTATACCTATTTGATTTAAATTATCTGAAAAGTCCCAGTTCAGGGAAAATATGAATTAACTAATCTTCTCCCAAAAATATTGTCGAAAATTATCGATCATGTCTGATGACCATATAATTCGGCGATACACGTCTTGGAATATTCGACCCCTGAAATCTTTTTGAAGAGCAACTGAAAAGTTAATCTAGAATTTTTAATGGTCATTTATTGTACTGTTTTCTTTTAGCTACATTAATATTGGAATTACCAGATAGTCATAAGCATCTTGAAGTGTATTGAACTGAGGATAAAAACATCTTCCAAAGAAGATAAGGGTTAATCTGTGCGAGTTATTGAAGAAGGTGTTGCGATGCAAGTAGATATAAAGAAACTAAAACATTTTCTCTAGATAAAGCTCTTTGTTTTCGTTGAGCTCGAATGTTTCAGTTGATAACTCTATCCCGACTGTTAATTTTGAGCAGTTAGTGCGAAAAATGAGTTTAGTATTCTTATCAATTATGCCAGTTTTCACCATTGTTTGATTGTTACGCATCATAGCGTTTACTTCTATTGAAATTTAGTCAAAATACAATGTCTTCTTCAAATATACATGCGTCATTGATTACTTCAGAGCCTTCATCACCTTGTATTGATCTCGACGAGAAAAATAAGTTTACTTCATCACATTAACTTTACCTTTATAAGAAATTACACGATCTATAAAGTGTAATCAGGTATCTTTGATTGGTTCAGTATACGAATTTAGCCCTTGAACATACCTGTTGGACTACATTGTACGCCATGCAATTCTATGATGGACCGTAGCACTGAAATCTAATTTTTTTATTCTATTTGATGATGGTGAGCAGCATAAGTATTTGGGGTAACCACTTGCACGAGTACTTTTTATTTTCCACATTCGATAACCAAAATTTGATGATTTTTTATGAATTCAGGATATTTGAGAGGGGGTATGATTATTTCGCTCTAACTAAGATTGAAGATACTTCCGACTCAGACACCTTGTGAGTCTTAAAGTTGATGGCTGCAGTACTCTCGTTAACCTATTCTTTTTTCTTCTTAGCCTTTTGCCACTTTTGGGCGGTCTTTTCTATGATTAATCACAGCATACCATTCATTGAAGTTTACTAAATTTCATTAAATAAGTTTCCACTCTAAAAAAAATGTCAATAGTTAAAAAATATCAAAATATCTTCCTAAGTATCTCAGAGATGAAAGCCCTAGCCTAATTTTTTTATGCAAAAAATTAATTTACTAAACAGATATTAGTACCACTCTTTGAAGGACAATAAATTTATTAATCCTGGACCATCATTGGAAGATAATAGCGATTGACTGGATTTGTTAGAAAACCACAGATTAAACATAAATTCTTATCTGGAAACAGATCATTGCAAAATGTTGTATTTGAGAGAAAAGAATTTAGATTATAGCATTAAATTCGACTGGTAACAGCATTCCAATTTTTTGAAAGATATGAATCAGAATTACCATAGCAGTGACTGCATTAACTGAAAAAAACATAAAAGCTTAAGATTGTGTGTAGCTAAACCCTAAAACCTTAAATTCTCTGTAAATATCTGGAATAAAAACAACATTAAAACATTGTAAAACAAGTTTGAATAACAAATGGGCGACTTAGAAATAAACCTTGCGTCCTATATAAACTCTCCAGGAATTGATATTGACTCCAATGTGTATTTGTTGTTTAGGTTGTATAATATTTATTGATTGAGTTATGAGCAAAGACAACAAAAATTGGACATAATATGTAAATTTCAAGTTAATTAAGGAAGATAATGCTCTCAAAGAACTAAGGGAGGGTCAAGGCATCACAAAATGGAGTATTATTGCCAAGACACTGTCATAACAGTACCAAATCCAGGGAAAATCGGCCAAGCGATGTCGGGAAAGGTATTGAAAGAAATATGCAGGTACCACAACCACGTTAACTCCTTGATGAACAAAGAAGGTTGGACCACTGACGAGGAAAGTTTATTGCTGGAACTGCACAATGAAGTTGGCAACAAATGGGTGGAGATCGGCCGCAAACTAAAAAGGTAAAACTTATCAATATCTTAGGTCTGATAATGCAGTGAAGAACCACTATCACTCTAAGCTCCGTATGGCCTTGCGCAGAATAAATAGACTGCTTGCTGAGTGGCTGAAGGGGGAGTTTAAACCTCTCAAAAATAATATAATATCCAAAATAATACAAACTGCAGAAGATTATTATTCTCAAGCACACTAAGACCAGCCCACAACGGCTCGGCAGTGCTTTAGTATTTAATAATTGACTTAGATCTCAAAAACAAAGTGATAAAATATTTGAAGAAAACAGAAGATAAGCCTACTGATGATCAACTCCTTGAGCTGAGATTGATGGTAAGAGAGATGAATCACTTCAATAAAACCTATAAGAAGAAGAACAAGCCAAAAAGTGATGCCAACAAAGAAACTTATCGATCAAATGAGTATAAAGGCAAGGAGATACTTAACCTCATCAATGAGAACCGCAGACTGCAGCAAGATGATTAACAGATATCTGAGGAAGAATCAATCTAAAGATTCTCATCAGAAAGAGAAGTGGCAAACCCTAATAATAATAGTCATTTAGTAAATGACATAAACATCAATCAGCTGTGCTGTTTCAGAAGTTCTGTAGTTCAGCCGATGTTCTATTATGGTGGTTATAGCCCAACACTTTTGGATCCTATTAATTTCTATCAACATTCCGTGAATACGTAGTTCTATAATTACTATCAAGGATTATCACTTGCCAACTTTGATAAAGGAAATCAACAAAACAATTGGGCGAAGGTTGAATCTAAGAAGATTATCCTTGATCATGCCAGTTCAAAGATTATTCAGTAAACGATGCCAGATCTAAGTGTTTTGCAGAATAGTATAAATGACAAATAACAATCTAATGATTGATTCTTTCAGCTTTATTAGTATCTAATAGACTCATATTATAAATTAACAACAGAAAAGGAAAATCAATTAATCAACAATCAGCGAGCATTTCTAGGTTTTAATCTGGATCTTTAACGATTTATGCGTCCTAATAGGAGTCAGGAAGAACAAAATAAAAATAACATAAAATAATATAAAATAACATAAAATATTATTGATATCGATTATTTGAGCATAATATAATGTGAGCTATCTCTATTACTTCAAGATAGACCAGTTGGCAGTTATTTATTTATATTAACATGAATTTATGTTTAAAGTTTAGAACTTTTGCTCCATCTTCAATCCAAGTTCAAAGATACTTGAAACGAGAATAGCAAATTAATCCAACTTATTTTAACATAATGACTCATTTAATATCATAAAAAAGGCATATCAGTTATAGCCGAATATTTTAACGCGGGCCATACGGTCATAGAGTTTAGCACTCATGCGGCGACGTAAGATCTCCTCTTTAGAATTTACATCTGCTTTGCGCTTGCGGGGTTTGGCAGCATTAGTTCCCATATAGTTTGAGTTACTCTTGAATTGCTGCTTGTCAAGTTCAAAACATATCCCTCCCCGAGTTTGATAAATTCCATTCTGTTTTTCATGAATCTTGCCGTTGTTGTGATTGATGATGGCCTGCTTGATACTTTTATCTTTAAATTCTTGTTTATCCCATTCAGAAATCAGCTATTCCTCGCAATGTTTTTTTGGCTTGCTGTTATGTTGAGGAAGGGGCCTACTTTTCAAAGTTTGTCTATTTTCCTCTTCTTCATCCTCTTCTTCACTGGAGGACTCTTCTTCCAAGTATTGTTTATATTGAGCTACTGTTCTCAATTCCTTTTGCTTGATTTGTGGGATCTGATCTTAGACTAAGTTTTTATTCCTTTGAAATTGATTGATATTTGACATTGATAACTCCTCTTGTAAGGGGACATTTTTTATTACTCCCTCAGGGCTTTTCTATTAGACCAATTTTGGAGTTTCTTGCTCTGAATTTTGTTCTTCCTCATCGTGCTCTTCATGGTCCTAATCTTCTTAGCTTTGCCATTTTTTTCTAAGAATTTCTTTTTTTTTTTCTTGCTACTACTATACTCTTGTTTTTTGATGAATTTAGCATTACCTTTGTTTCTGTGAGCCCTTTAGATCTCTGACTTACATGAAATTATTTTTCAATATTTGGTTGGTGAACTTAGGCTGCAAAGCCTACATTTTGCTGTTTTTAAGCAGATGATGTTCCTATTTGGTATGCAGCTGCATAGTCTTTGGTTTTGGCATCGCAGATTTTTAAATTGGATGCCGGTATGGACTAAACTACTATCTCCTGGCATGAGGTTCATACTCGAAACTCGAAAATGAATCCGAAGACTCACTCTTCTCCCTTTATATATGTCCTAAGTTCTTCTTGGAGGAGTGACTCTTGATAAAGCCGACCTATCGTTTGAATTTATCTAACATTTATTACACAAACCAACTGACATTCAATTCGGATATCATCAGTCATCATCTTAATATACAATATGGATGCTCCATTTTTTTTTTGGCTTGGCTGAATTCAAATAATCATAATATTCTATTTTCTAATGAATATCGATAACAAGGGAACTATTGGCCTAAAGACGCATCGCACACAACCAAATCCTCCCTCCATAATAGTCAGAGATCATCCATTTAGATTTTTCCTCCGTAAGTTCAGTTTGAGGATGTGACCAGCAACAATTGCTATGAGATTGCACTCTATCTCAGAAATGAAAGCAAGTAGACTCAAAAAATCAGATTAATTCCTCCAGCATCACGCTATTTTCGCATTAAAACAAAGTAGGGCCTCCTTCGCAACATTGCTCCAGGTAATTGCTTTGACATGTAGGTCTCTCTGTCAAATTGCTCGTTCTTTTCTGTCTGGAGAAGACAGGCTAAGAGAAACTACTATTTGAAGACAAACTACAAATCATTGGAGACGCATTCAAAGAAACAGTCAACTTAAAGGCTTTTACTCCTCATGAAAACTTCGCAATTCCTACAACATTCAGTTTTGGGAGACTTCTCGCCGGTCGGTAAAATATTTGCGTTTTCCCAATAAAAAACGAGGGAAAGAAAACTGGCTAAATATGCTGCTAATTACCGAGCAATTCCATAAATACTTTAGTCAATAATCATCTTAACCTGTCAGCAGGAGAGATAGGAAAGATAGAACTAAACATACGTAATAAAAAAACAGGCCCTTACGAGTAGAAACTATCTTTCTCAAATGGATCAACCTGCATCCTTCAAGCAGTTTTTATTGAATAGTCTGTAGAGATATTCAGTGCTAAGGGAAAACAACTCACACTCATCGATTTGGGGCAAATTTTCATCGGTGAAAAGGTTTAACAGAAGTTCTATCTCCTAAATAATACAGATAGCAGGGTTGATTGCATTTTCAAAACCTTTAACTGCAACTTAAAGTCTTCAGATGTAAAGGTGGATTTCGCTCATGGTAATTTTGTGATTAAAACGCCACCGGAGGATTATGCCAAATAACTGAGTAATTGCTACTCCTTCACCACAATTTAGAAGGCAACAGTGCAAGCATACAGTGAATTGTAGAATTCAGTTGTCATAAGTAAAGAGCCAACACTAAAGCAGGTGAAAGCCTTCCACTCATACGCTTCAGGTTTATCTTTGGAGTAAATTCATGAGCAACCGATCATCGAGACTTTAATGCTGAGTATCTCTAACACTAAAAACTCACAAAAAATTCCCATCAAATTTATGCCTGTGTTTCCAAGATTACTCATTAATACGACGGTGCTTGAGTACGGGGAAGTAAGGGAAAGGACTGATGTAATTAAGGAAGTCAGCCTGCGGAATGAGGGGGACAGAGATATTTAGATCAGAACGGAACCAACTGAGAATGTTAAAGTGCAAGGCCCATCTATTATTCGAGCCCATCACAATGAAACATTTACTGTCAACTTGAGGGCTGTCAAGATAGGTAAAATTAATGAATCAGTTCATTTTTGGATATTTGAAGGTCTTCAACTGGAAGTCAAAATTTTTGGAGTATGCAAGGGCGCATCTATAAGAGCCAAGAAAATAATCAATATGAACTCTGCACGTGAACTACGAAGAGGCTTGGATTTACCTCTTTCAGAAACTTTGACTAGTTTAAGTCCATCAAACTGCAATTCAACTAGAAGGAGCGATGTTTTAAATTGTACAGATACTTTGGTTTAACTGCGAGCAACTCGTAGGCATAAACTGTTGCAATAGCAAATTAACAGCTAAGCCGAGCCTATTCTACCTGAGCCTCGATTAACTTTAATGCCTTAGGACTTCGGATCGAAGGCAAAGAGACAGCACAGTTTGCGTAAACTTACCAGATTGGGCGTCTTCCATCTTAATAGTAAATAAATTGATAAAATTTATCGAGCTCTCTCAATCACTTCTTTAGGTAACATTGTGGTGAATGCCTCCGGAATAGCTTTTGGTAATGTTTTCATTGATACCTAAGTCGTTAAGGAGGTTAAGGTAACCAACAAGAATGAGGAGTCCATTCTGTTCGAATGGGATACAGGCGGCAACTAAACTTTAAAAAGCACAATTTGTGCTTTGTCCAAAATTGAGGGAAGCACTACAAAAACATTTAAAATTGTATTTAGGCCAAATATCTTGGGGGAAATGGTGTTACCTTTGGGCTATGTAATCAACCGCCACCATACATTCGAGTTATCCATTACGGCCTTCATCACTCCAATAAAGGCATAGTTATCTGATAGATCGATATAGACAGGATTTAGTTCTAATGGGACAACCTTTGAAAAATAACAGTTCCTGGAGGTCCAACAAAAATGATAATTTTCTTTATTTCAGCATTTATTGAACGAATGGATTGGCAAAACCATCCTATTGTCGATAGATTGATTAGCCCTATCCTTTGCTATTATGATCAACCGATTAAATATAATCGAAACTGATGTCTTTCGCACGAGAATAAAAACGTCTCAACGAACAGCAGGTCTACAACCCGCCTCCTGGATATTATCAAATCGATAAAAAAGCTTCTAAGCTAGCGAGTTCCTTCGGTCGTGGTGACAGGTTTAATAAAGGCGATGCTCCTAGCATTCCTGGGCCTGGTGCTTACTATGACAACCATAAGGAAGTTGTTCGCAAACGTATTTTATTTTGTAAAAAAGGAATGATCTAGGAGTCACAACGTCGCTAAAACAGAGCATCGGATATTGGCGGATCAAACAACATTAAAATTAGTTCTATCCCCTCCATCCCTAAAAAATCAGCAACGAGAGTCTATGAATAATTAGCCCCGGGAATACTAATTTTGCACGAGTAAGAGTATGAAAATACGTCAATCGGGCCTGGTTCATATAATGTAGGAGATCGCTTAATCCGACCCAAGCAAATTGCCCATAGAATAGCCCCGGAACATCCTGCCAAACAAAAAGAAGAGTAGACAGCATAAGTTAATGTCCCCACCATAGGTAAAACTGGTGCCATTTAGCCTAATAAATTCGAAATTAAAGAAGGCAGATGTACAAGCAGAGCATCATAAAATCATCAACAGTCAACAAAAACGAAATTAATCCTTCAGACCTCTGCCTTGAAGTAATCATTCTTAGATAAAAATTGCTTAGATCCGATTAAAATCCACCACCGGGCTATTATCACAACTAAAAAGTAATGTCGACCTTCAAGAAGCAGGATGAGGAAAGATTACCTGAAAATCAACATTTAGGGGGTCAATAAAAACGATTTCAGGAGGCTATTGATCAAATTGAAGTTGGACCTGGCACCTATCTGATTGAGGAGGATGCAAACTTTAAGGGAGGATTTATTCCCAAATAACCGAGGAAGATTCATGCTTAAAGCGAAGAAAAGCCTGGTCCTGGGTCTTATATAAGCGAAAAGCCTAAAATAAAAGATGAGAATAAGGCAAACTATCCTCCTATATTTGGATCTGGATGTGCTCGTTTTTTATCAGCACCCAAGGTGTTATAGCCTATGCCTGGTCCTGGTTCTTATAAAATCGATAAAAAAAGTAAAAAAAAACAAAAATACATCAAAATAAAACGGGAATTGCTTTAACCAAATCGGGCTGAACCACAAACGGAACCTATCTTAGGGGTTCAAAACGATTTCTCGCAACTGTCTCAATTATCTCAGATGGATTCCACCAAAGAACGCCACTTCTATCAAGTGGATAAAAGTAAATTATTTCTGAGTTAGATACATCGAACTTTGCTTCAAAAGTGCAACGGTTTCAAAATGACGGAAGTATGCAAGTCGATATAGGACCAGGCAACTACGATATCCCTAAAACAGACTTTTGCCTAAAAAGCTTTAATCGCAAGAACTAAGGGCATATTGGTGGCCGCGGGATTCGTTTTGATGAATACCAAATCCGTCCTAAAATTGGGCCAGGCACATATAACCCTGCCTACTAAACGGTAAAATAGCGAAAAATAGCAAATGTGTTTCTATGATTGCGTCTATTTTTTATTATTGGAAGTGATAAACATCATCATTAGTAAACTGACTCATAGAGAGTACCAGAATCATCCAAGAGCGGTTGATTCCCTTCGAGTCCTCTCTCCAAAGTATCTTCAAACCCATTGTTTAGCTTTGAATTTTACATCTTACAGATGTCCTCTGTTACTTAAGATTCACTCCGATTATCAACCTCAACTTCCGGACTCGCAAGAATAACTGACTTTTTCGACACAAACTGAGAATCAAATTTTTTTCTTTTATTTTCAATTTATTATTCATAGAGGCTGGCATGTTGCATTAGTTTTGGCCTGGCCCGAGAGATAATAAACAGCTCACTTGGCTGATCCTTATTCGTGTCTTTTAGAGAAAATGTATTTTTATCGGTGAATAGGCCCCTCCCCCGTCTCAAACGCCTGGGTACTTTGAGATCATTGACCTGGCTACTCAAGTTTGAGTTAGATTAGACTCGAATAGAAGTGGAAGCTGCACTCTCCTTTTTTTACAGCCATTTTTATTTTTACCGATGATCGAAGTCCAAAGTACGAAACTCAAACTGTCCAGACTGTGAATTTAAACTGGCTAATCCTGTGTGCCTTTCCAATGACTGTTGTCTCTCAGATGACTAATGTTTGCTGTCTTCATTTTGAATTCTTAGCAATTTGGATTTATGGTGATTTCGTTCTGAAAATTTACTTTTCATAAAGCTGCTTATACTCTTATAACAGGCGGGATTCAGGGAAGGTAATTGTTGAAGATGGCCCACCTGTACTTTTTTTTCACAACTGAAGCCAATGTTTTTATTGGACAGTAACTTTTTCATGTTAATAAGTGCTGATAACAGAGATGAATATAATTATAGATTATGCATCATGGTATTATGGGAATTCTGTCTATCACTCGTTGAACTTCGTGATCTTCACGGGAATTTTTTATAACGGAGGTAATGGAATTTGATGCTTCATTGAAAGTTACATCAAAACCTGTAATGGGTTTTTAAACCGCGATTATTGATTAAAGAATATCTTAGTACACGTAGATTATTCGAAGCACAGAATAATGCCCAAGGAGATATCCCAAACCAATTCCCAAAAGAGAGAAAGTGATTGACACGGCATCCTTCATCTTAATCGGATTAATAGTGTTTTCCAGACTCATAACTGTGTAGACTAAAAAAGCCAAAGAAATGGAGAAAATGAGAACAGCAAGCATAAGGAAAAGCGCATACTTCACTCTGCATTATATTTTTTATGTCCTCTTAACTTTATACTTTAATTTAAGCTGTTTATTGCAGGCAGGGCATTGAATAACTTTTTTATTCCCCCTAGTCATAACTTGCAGTTCCTGGAATAAACATTGATAGTGGCATAGTGTTTGACATTCGCAAATATATATTGATGTTGCAGGTTTGATTGGTTTACTACAATGGCAGTCTGAACCAGACTCATAGTACTTGTAACTCTTTGATTCAGGATTGGTCATCAATGATCCTGTCTCCTCACTTCCCTTGATCCACTTCATTAACTGACTTATCCACATAGAAATTTAAATAATAATGAATTATAAAACTAACGTTTCCCATTAAAAATAAATAAAAGCATAACTATACTTATTTATTCTGATCATTCGCCCTTGTTCATTTGCTGTGGAAAATGTAAGGGGATAACACTTGCAGGTCCTACTCCATTTTTATTTCCTACAAGTCGTATAGTTTACGAATTTGCCTGATTTTTTCAGTATTATGGGAGTTACTCAGCAAAATTTATTTAGTTCGGTCTATTACAGCCCACAAATCACCGTTAGGATTGATAAAACTCGGCTTGGGTGTGCAGGTAAACTGTTATATTTTTTTATTGCAATTTTAATCTGATATTATTTTTTAACTGGCTAGTTCAATTTCACTAGTTGCCACTTTTGCCACACTCATCTCATACTATCTTTTTTCAAAATCAGTTTGCATGTATTTGTAGAGAAGTCCAATCAGAGCCCAATTTTAGTTGAAATTTTGCTTGCTGACTTTGCGAAGATCAAAGGGAATGTTAATCTTAAGTTTTACTAGGGCTAGCTGAAATTGTTTGAGGTTAAGGCAGGATTAATATTCGGTTCTAGGATGAGTTACAATGCGATTATCAAGGATAGTATTTGGGACGTAGTGATTAATCACGCGGCAGTATACCTATCCATTGCCAAGCTATTAAATTGTCTTAAAATTGTAGGAAGGAAGCAGTTGGTTGATCCAGTTAAGGATCGTGTGTCGGTTTGGAGTATTGAGATTGTTTTTGAAAGATGTCAATTTCCGGGGATGAGGGTGAGTTTGAGATTAGTTCATTTAGTCAAAATATTATTTTTAAATAAAGAAAAGTAATTTGAATTCATGAAGATAGTAATATTTATTGTTTCGAATAACTTACCTTTCAGTTTATAAATATCAATCATATTGTGTAGAAATGAATCTGCTCTCCTTTATGAAAAGGAAAGAAGATAAAGACAAAGGCGAAAAGAATATGGCCAAGATAGTTAGACTCGATACTGAGGCTCATCCCATGCTTAATAAAAGACCTAAAACAGAAAAGAGAGGCCAAATGTAGACGAGTAAGAAAAAAGATAAAACATAAAAAATTGAAAGATTCCCAACCAGCTGCAATTAAGGCGTTACCACTTCATGTAAAAGCAGCAAAGTCACCCTGCAAATTAAATAGCTTTTACTAACATTGTGGACCCTCAAAAATGAGTTGGAGAGATAATACGATTCCCTTTTAACAGGAAAAGCAAGCCCACCTGTCTAAAAGCAAGTAGTTGAACTGTTGGCAACAAATTACTTTCGATTTAGAAAAGCCACGTTTGTGACTGCCCTCAATTAATATTCAAATATACTCCAAGCACTAGAATTACTCATCTCTAAACTGTCAAACAACTAGAAAATCGCTTAAAAAATAATGATTAGGAACGAATAGGATTTTGTCCTTTTTTTTAAGTTTTTCTTTTCCAAACCATACACCCTAATGAATCTTCAGTCGGTGCGCAAAGTCATTAAACTGCTATGGGATCAGTTTATGTTTTCTTCTCTTACTTCGGAGGCAATGGTCGATAATCTAAAGTTATGGATTTTTGGTATTTCTGCGCCCCTTAACCCTAGTATGAATAAACTTCATCAAATTAGCACTGAAAAGAGTGAGTAAATCAGTAAAATAGTCAATCACCGCAGTAACTAATTTGTATACATCGGAGTGAATGAAAGTGACGCTCTCTGTTTGACTCCATTAATGGTAGCAACTATTAGCAAAAACACGAAAGGAATGTAAAAACTGATAAAAAATGGAGCCGATCCGCATTGCTGTCCCCTTATTATTAACATGAAGAAGGTTAGTTCATCCATAGAAAATAGTAAATTTGGAGATAAAGTGCTGTTAAAAAAATCATTTGGAGTAAAGGAGAGAATGCAGCCTGATGTGGTTTAAATGTTGAGAAACGACAACAGAATTGAGTAGATCGCGCAGATATTGTGCTGGCAAAGTTTTTATGATATGAAAAAACTGAGAAAAGACACTCAGTTGAGTGATATTTTATCGGGATTCCCTGATTGCTCATTTCAAATAAACTGGAAATAATATAGGAACATGCTATGCTTCAAGGAATTGCCACAGGATATCATCTCTGTCTATAAACGCAAACATTGCCTTAGGATAGACTTTCATGTTTCTGATTTGGAGAAGCTAGATAAGAAAAAGCAGAACCATTATTCACTGATTTTAAAAGCAGAGCCAGCACAAGAAGTCAAACTTTATATTATTAATCACGGAGAGAAAAAGATAAGAGATTTAATTTAAGACAGAGATCTTTAAAATTTAAAAGAGAAGTACACTACGGTGCTTAAGTATGGCAACATTTATAACCCCTAGATATCTGAAATCAAAGCCATCTACTTTCCAAAAGAAGATCGACTTTCTTTGAACTTGGAGGCATATTATCAAAACGTGAATAAATTTAGTACTTTTAAATTCCGGTCTCTAAAGTAGTATTTTTAGGATGTTATAAACTCAGATTTAATCAATTATCATTAGTTATAAAAACAGGAAATTCAGGCCATTATTGGCCAAACTATTGTTGCACCTCAAAAAGTTAAAAGCAAGACCATAGAGACGTCGTGCTCGGTTGACATTTAATGGTCCTCAGAGATTCTCAATCTCACACATATTTACCTATTGCTAAGACTTATGGTACTGGCTTTTCCTAATTCAATCTTTCTTAATAAGCTACAAATTATTTCAAAGGTATTTGAAGACCCTATTATGAAGAGTTATCAATTCACACAAAAATTGCCCATCCGCGCTAAATTTTCAGGAGAAGGAGACATAAATATCCAAAGCGAAATAAAAAATATAAATTACAGTTTATTGCAATAATCCATCTTTAACTTGGAGGTCAGGGCGAAGGAAATGTTCTATGAATAGATAGACGAGCCTGTTGATTTAAGCCATCTCCAAGACACAGTCTACATGGACTAGATGTACAGCATTAGTGCTTCTCAATTTTTAGGGAAATCGTAAAACCTTTTGTAGTTTGAATAAAGATAGGCCAATCTTAAATTTGAGGAGCTACTTCTGCAGGATCGTCTCTGGAATCAGGATGATGACTAAAAGTGATAAATTCCTTGCTTAATTTTATCTAATAATAAAATAATCTAAGATATTGAATGTCACGTCAATCATTAAAGTAGCTGCTGTCTTGGTACAGTTACTTATTCTTTATAATTTTGCTGAGAGGTTCCATGTTTTTAAAGCGTTAAACTTCTTCAGTTGTCATTTCAGAGAGCTAAATTATGGTAGCCTTGGCATCAAGATTATTGATCTTAGAGTAATAGATGCAGTTTCGCGAAATAACCACCAAATATACAATTTCAGTATTGTTATAATTATCTAGTTTAACATCCATCTTTATCTTTTGAAGCATTTCCGCATTGTTCTTGTATAATAATCTCACCTTTTCGCATTTCCACAGTTCTTTCCAACCTTCGCTGAATTTTTGGATACTCAGCTGCAATTTAGCGATGGAAAAGCAAGATGGGTCATTGTGATGCACCATAAAATTAAAAGAGCTAATCAGATGTTTTTGTTTGAAGAAAAAAGTAGTAATTGATGAAAATAGGCAGGAGTCGACATTCAACGGTAAGGCAATTTCCTTTTTGGCTTCCATCTGATTTTTACTCTTGGCTTTTATTAGGTAATCACGTGCCTTAGATCCTTCATAGCCAATTCCGTGCAATAAGGCTATTTAATTTGCATTACAAACAATAAGGGTATGCAATTTGAGGTTTTCATCAAAGATTAACATTTTCTTAAGGGTTAATGTCAAATGCTTTTCTTTTTGGATGAGGGACGATTCAGGAAGGATAACAGTTTCAGTGGCGAGTATTGCTTTATTGTTGGTCTTAATATAATAACTTGTACGTATTGGGAGTGATTTATCAACGCAAAAATAACAAAATTTTTGGTGTCAAGTGATATTATAGCTTAGTTGGTCAGAGGAATCTAAACTATCTATTAAGCCGTGCGTAGTTAAAGGAATAGAGAAAATCTGTTAAAGGAACTACCAGTATCTATCCATATTTGATGATTATGCCCTTCAATCTTTCTTATATGCACGCTTCCAGGCTAACTCTCAACCATAAAGTTCTCCCCCAAGCTTTTAGAAAAATGTTCAAAATCTTTCTTACAATTCTAATATAGTTCCAATGCGGCAAAGCTTTTTATTTTGGCTTATAGTCGTCCTTTGACGATGGAATAGGCAATTCTATGGAAGAAATAATGATAGTTATTGGCTATTCCTTCCTTACACCTCCTAACTTCCGAATCATTATTTTAACTCTGATCCACGATATTGGCTTTTTGAAAAATGCCGCGGTTACGAATCATGGCCTTCACATTAATGGGAACAACTTTTCCCTAAATAATCTTTTTCTTAATAGACTGCAACCTTCTCGTATCTCGATCAAATTTGAGGAGATAGTAAAAATTGACGAAAAGAGAATAAGGAGTTTTGAAATCCTAACCATACCCACCAATCATTACAATGTATATAACTCTCTCCTTTTCTATCTGTTATTTTTCCTATTCACTGTAGTTTCTTAACTACGATTCTTCATAAAACTAAAAATTCATTCTCGGACGAACATAAGAGTTTACATTTTGTTCTTCACGCAGGCGGCCAAGAAATGCCTATCCACTATAGAGCTATTTTTGCAAATTAAACAGTTTGCGAGGACCAAAATCATGAGGATGAAAATCGGTAAGGTCCAAGGTTGAAATTTCATTTTGAAGCGAGAGATAACTATTTTCTCTATCGTGAAAACCTCCAAAGATGTATATTTTATCTTGAAGTGAAAATGCAGAACATCCCCAGCGAGGCAAAAAATTAACTCCCTCTCCCATCACAACTTCATAGAAAATATATTAGTTTTAATTCTTGGTCGAAACGAATATATCGCGGCTTACTGCTGGTTCATATTACTTTTTGAGCAATTTACTGAGGTAGTAAGTTACAAAATCGAATTATTTGGGCCAATACAGCACTAAATGATGAGTAGTCTCTGTAAAACTCCACCCAGTCCATACTTTGAACATGTTGTTGCCTTTGTGCTGAATCGGTCCATCGCGTGTTTGAAAAACAATGGGTATAATTTGGCATCGCTGCAGCTTACTTTTGGCTAATTTTGGTTTGGCAAGATAATGATGAATATCATCCTCATCAGGGTTAAAGATATTGGAGACAACAATATAAAACTGATTGTTTTGCGCTGAGCATTGATTTTATTGGTAGAGAAGGACAACATCCTTGAATATTTTAACTACTTCGCTCCGTTCCTTGTAATTGAATGATATTTTATAGACATCGTCTAAGTTGTCCATCTTTTATTCGTTTATGATTTCATTAAACTCTGCTTGGGCTGATTGCCTTCGGATTTGGACATAGCTGATCTCATGATACTTGGCATTGGCAAGTGATAGCTCTTCCAGTTCTCTAAATCGATACCACTCGTTAATAGTATCATACTTATCCCTCCATTCATCGATTTCAGCTTCATACGGATTATTCTTAGGTGTTAAACTACCTTCCAGTAAATTTTGGATATACGAGAACAGAGCTGAATGATAGGGACTCAAGCACCTTTATAACTACTTCTTATGTTCGTTGATGTTGCTAACTATCATATTCCTATAGGCTGCTAATGAGTTAAGTTATAGTTGTTTTTTACAGTGATCATACTAATTTTGAAGAATATTGAAGAGATAAATGAGATAATTATAGATTCTACTGTTCTTTATTCTTGATTACAACTCTTCCTCTTCAAAAGGAAGTGCAGTATTATAGTGACCCCCCGAAATCTTCAAGAAGATAGCTAACTTATACATTAATTATGTCTCATGTGCATTATAATGGCCATTATCATAGAGATTGTTAAAGTATTGCTCTAAGCCCACAGTAGTCTCTTCATTGTCAGTTTAAGCAATAATGTGGCTGCCAATATGGTTGAATATTTTGTCATAGGTGGGTACATTTTGAAAGTTATCGTAGTACTAATTCATCTTCTTGGTGATGAGAGTGGTCGTGAAGTTGGGAAACATGATGATTTTGGGACAAATCTTATGCAATTACTGCATCATCTCCAAAAAATGGTCATTCTATATCACAATCCGCCCAGAATAGCTCACAATTATGACAGTTGGCATAAAATTTCGCATTTCAGAATAAAGATGATCTCTCAATAAAAATCTTACCCAATTACTTTCCTAAAACTCAGTATTTAGATCCTCGTCACTGATTTTTTAACAGTTATGATGACTCTCAAAATTTAATGGATAGATATACATGCTACGATTAAAGTCTTCGATGGCCTCTTCGTCTTGATAAGTTTTATACATTTGGTTGATTGTTTCTTGATACTTTTAAGGGTTTTCCTTGAGCTGTTCAATGAGCAGTGTGGAGTTTAGATTCTCATTATCTAAATCAATCAATTCCAATTATTGTTTAGTAAAATTAAACATTATTTTCTTGTAAAACCGTTTGTTGTATCTCTCATTGTCTGCGTTTTTATCAAATCGCGGAAAGGACACATACATAACGTGGTCAGGGAAATTCCTTGCAAATTCAAGATTGAACTATGATTAGTATCCGTCCAAATTGATGAACAGAATTTTAGAAAAGCGTTACTCTTCGACCTTAAAATTGTCTGCTATATGTAATAGCTGGATATTTTACGAACTAAAATTTATAAGCTACCAGTCGAACTATAGTTTTTATTATGCTTCATCCGCATAGCGCTTTCCCCTTTTCCTTTTAGCTTATTTGATTAATAACTATTGGCAAAAATGAGAGTAGATGGATAAAAATATCGGGTGGATGATGTAAGTGAGTTCGCCAATAAAGGGTTGAACTGTCACGAGTGAAGAGTATATTTTACTGTCTTTGGCTTCGAATAGTCTGCGAGATATAAATTTCATAAATTAAATGGTATTGCATCGCTTTTTTTGAAATTGTTCATCTAACTCATCTTAGGATTATTCCATCAAATGTTTACAGACTTTGGCAATGAATTATAAGTGTACCTGCGAATTAGCATCCTATTATTATTACATTGAATCTGTTAGTCTCAGCTTGCTTTCCTCCAAGTTGATAATCATGGACTTTGATACTTTACAAAAGATTGTCAAAAGATGGTCGAGAGCATGCTCAGCTATTAATGCATTGCTTTAATCTTCATTTTATTAAACCTTTTCAGGATATTAATGAAGTTCCATTTTATAGTTTGTTTAATCTTCGTGCTAAATTTTCAGTTTACTGATGAATTTGTTCATTAAAAGATAGAAGGTGGAGAGCCCAGGTTCCAGGGTAGAGCTATTTGGACTCTATACATATATTTTAGGTTTTATTATCTTTGGTTACAGATAAATTTGGTGAGTATGATCGTACTCCCATCCTGCCTTCCAGAAACATTATATTTCTCTCATCATCATTTCGGCATCGAGTGCGCCCTCCCTTTTCCCTCCCTCCATCTTTCGAATTTTTTTTTGCAATCCATCTGCCTCGATAAAGCATTCATTCTCCCTTAGTTTTTAGCAGAATCTTAAGTTTTTCTGGTATTATTTGTTCATACCCAATATAATATTATATCCTGTCTCAATATCAATAAATTTAACATCTAGCTTTGGCTAATAGATGTCGTTGATTATTGAAGGTATTGAAAAATCAATTGATTATACATTTGCTATATGTAAAGCATACCAATATAACATAGCACATAATATTTCTTTTTGATTTAATAATGAAGGCAAATTCATCATTCCTGCACTACGCTGATCCAGCCTCTCCTATATTGATCGCGGTCTGCCCATAGTTCCATCATCTTGAACTGGAATTCATTTTTCTTTAACTGATCAATCGTCAAACAATCTGGTAACAGAGTTTATATCATGTTATAGATGTAGGCCTTTACTTCTGGCTAGCATTTTTCACCCAATTTGGCAGGCATATCAAACACCACATCGCAAGTTCGTTGATGCCGAAGCTCCATCTTGAGATTTGTATTCTTAATATCCTAAATAATACCTTCTTGAACATCAGAAGAGTTCTTTTGCTTTCATTAAAATATTTCGAGGTCTCCTCCGCAAGTAATTCACATGGATCTACATTAGTTAAAGAGGAAATAATATGCTTCAGATCAATTTAGCTTTGATTTGTGTTGACTTCTTCTAGTTTACTCTATTTTTTGGCCACGTTAACTTTATAAGTTGGACAGTAAGCCTTAGCTTTCTGAATATCAAAATTGATGATTTATAAATTCTCAACGTATGTAAAGTCTTTTTTCTCCATGATAGTCAACATTTCTGCCACGTAAGCTTTGGGAGTCCACACAAAGGCTAGCCCTTTAGACATTAATTTGCTGGAGTCTATTTTCAACATTTGAAAATCTTTCAAGGTTTGTCCTTTTTTATCCCAGTCAATGTTAATCAGCAAAGCCTATATATTCTCCTTGATTGCGGCTAAATTTTAATGAGCGATTGCCTTACTGAATTTTACCTTATGTAATTCGTCGACCTATATTTGTTCTGTTTATCCTTGATGATAGTTGACAGTCATAGGCAGAGAATCGAGTTGATATCTCCACTCTAGGAGTGCTTCGACTTTATTGGCGTTAATGTGTTTGCTGCATCATGAAATGGGTACCTCTTTTTGAGGTTTCTCGGTCCTTCAAAGTAATCATCACTATCATCAAAGCGATAACTTTTTCTTTTTCTTTTGGGGTAGCAGTCTTCCTAAAAATAAGAGGCCAATAAAAAAGAAAGAAAGAAAATGAAGGGTTGTCTACCTCATAGTCACCGTCTCCAATGATATCATCGATCTCGATGCGCCCCATAAAATAATCATCATTCCTAAAATAACAACGCCGAATACTTGGGTTCCTTCTTTTCGCGGGTGCTTCTCCTCAACTGAGACTCAGATCTGTCCTTTGGGCCATTGGCGACGATTTGTGCAGATTTCTAGGATATGATAGATGATAAGAAAGAAGAAAAGATAAAGATGGGCTTACCATTGAAGTTGATTGTTTTAATATAATAGAGCCATTTTGAAATGCGCCCTTTTATCTGATTTAAATCACATTCGCAACCACCATCGCAAATGCACGAAGACAGTTCAAAAAGTATACCGAATCATATAAAACCGCGTTCTTAAACGGACCAAACAATCCCCAAAAATAAAGAATAAACTGATTATCCTAATATTGATCACATCATTATTTCAAGTTATATCTATTAGGGCAATCTTTTTTATCAGGATTTTGCTTTATTTTTTAATCACATACAATTATAAGATTATTCTGAAAATTTTATTATCCTGCGCCGAAAATGAGGATTTAAAATTATAAAGAGAACGTCAATAGCCATGCAGAGATGACTAACAATCAATCAATCTTCGCAAATAATTCATAAAACAATGAACAATAAATCAGTGAATTGGTAACAGCCTCCATCTCCCGTAGAGTTAATTTGCCTTGTCGGCTCTATATTGCTTCCCCTTTGTGATGTAATTTTCAATCACAGCAGCGAGGTCGCTCAGTCCCTATTGGACTAATTTAGTGGTTACTTTAGTGGAGTACTCCATGCATGGAGACGAATTAACCTCAATCAGCCAGACTTTAAGATCTTCATCAATCATAAAATCATACCCCAGCATTTCGAAGCTATTTTTACGATAGACCACATTTTATACTACACTCTACAACGATTAAACCACTATTTTACGCATTTGCGGTTTTATCAGGTTGCTAAACTACTGCCCATAGAGAAGTTTGATTTGGGCTGAAAAAGTCTACTCGTCCATCATATTTTATTCGATGCCATCTTGCTCAGCGTTCACTCCTTTCGTTACTGAGTTATTGGTGAGATGAATTTTCCGATTCTTTAGATCTTAAGGTGTGTATATCTCTGAACAGAAGCGAAAGTAGCATTCTTCGTACATCCAGACTTTCAAAGGTTTGAAGTCTGTCCATAAGACCCACTGCCTTATATCAAACTTCTTTTTTTTAATAATGAGGGGTCTTTCTATGTACTTCTGCGCAACCCATGAAATTTAGCATCCAACTACATACTCCAAAATTTAAGTGAGGTCATCAAAGGTTTTAATTCCTCGACCACGCGACATGCTGGCTGGTTTAACAATCCATATGTTGTCCCTGTTCAGAGACCACTGCGGATCACTATTTTGTAATTACTCGTGAATTATTTTGGCTTACTTTAGCAATCCTTCATCGAGAAATGATTCTTCAGATTGTAAGTCACTCCATGTTTGAACTAGCTTCCACTCTTCAAGCGAAATATAGACTCTTTTTCCTGATTTAATGAGTTCAACTCTTTTTTCAATGGGCAGAAGTTCTCGAGATAATAGCTATAAAATTAACTTCATTAACTTAACTTGATTCTTATGAATAGTGCCATTTGTCTCCACGAATCGAGCAAGGATACCCCTAACATGTGAGTATTTAAAGTCCTCATAAAAATCTTCGAGTTCTGCCACATCATTCAAATCGTAGCACCTTGGAAAGAAGATGGAGTGATCTCGTCCCACCGATGCCAAATTTCTAATATTCCTCGCCAATCCAAATTTGGCAGTAATTGACTTGTTTTCCTGGAAGTGATTAATGTACTGACAGTCGAGCATATTCACATAATCAATATCTTTCTTCTTGCACACGAATTTGCAGTCGTAGATCAAAGAGTTGGCCTATTAATTAATTTTCCATCCGTATTCATTGGCTAAAGCCTGTTTAAGGTCTTCGTAGCCGATGGCAGCAAATATCTTGCTGTTAATACTGTTTTTGCGTTTGTAGTTGAGGATTGTCTGTTCGCTAAAGGAGTTATCCTTTTAGTATTCCTTTTTAACTGGGCCTTAATCGTCATCATCATTGTCATCAAGATCATCGTAAACTTGCATGTAATCCTTATTTTTGAGTTGGATATTGACCTTTGCGAAATTGACTGAGTCACTCTTGATTTACATTGCAGGTACTTGAGAAGGGGAGTTCTTTCGAATCTCATCTTCTCACGATGGCGGTATTTACTGTTCAGTGAGCCGTATTTATACAACAACTCGATTAGCTCTTATAGAGTTTTCTTAATTTCGGGCATACTTTCGCCTTTCCCTTCTTTTTTTAGTTGCAGAAGTTTCTCGTAGATGGGGGATTTCAACTGACGATAGAGGGAGGCAATGTGATAGCTTGTTTAGCAGATTTATACCGATAAAAGACTTCTATTTTACGTATCTTGGATTCGTAGGTCTCAGTTGATCCCTTTTTCTGGCTGGAAAGGAATGGTTTTTTGATGATTTATTGCATCTTTTAATAAATAAAGTTTAAATTTTGATGAATACTAACACATTTAATAAAATAGTCATGGTTAGGGCGACTAAAAGAAATGTCTGTATTGCTCTGCTTCAATAGCCATATCCTCATAACTCCTTATTGATTCATCTTTCCGCTATAATCCATTGACAGCTTCAGTCGTTACTTTTGGCATGAGATGGAGGTGAACATGGCTCACTGTTTGCCCGGCATCTTTCCCATTTTGCAGAAATATTTAATATTAAGTCTTATAGATTAGCTTCAATTTTTGTGATATTTTCTGGGCAGTTGCAAATAAGTCAATGCATTCCTGCTCTTAAAGCTGCTGAAGTTTAGCGACTGGTCGTTTGGAACACACCAGCACATGGCCTGTAACAAAGGGACGATGATTAATCATTGCATATGAGTTTTTGGTCTGCAGAAAGATTTGTTTGGATGGGATGATAGTAACTCCAAAAAGTATTTATTCTGCAATTTTTTTGTTCATGCTGAGTTAAATTCAATAATTAAGATATAAATCATTTATTGTTCATTTTGTTATAAAAATTATTGCATCTTTATTGATATAAATTCATTGATTCTGGCCATTGTGAAACCCGCAGAAATCAAACAAAAATATTAATTATTATCCTACCATCATAGAATAGCCGAGACTAAACCCAAAACTACCAAATTTATAATTTAGACAGATTACGAATGAAACTCAACAGTTACAACTGTCAAAATCTTTCCTTCGTAAGGAAAAGTTATTTTTACCAACCAAATATCCTTTTTAGCCAGGAAACATGCAAATCCATAATACAATTATTTTTAATCCCGTGATAAATTAATTGAATATGGATAGAGTAAAACTTGAAATAGACAACATAGATAATTGGGTCAAAGATAGTTGCAACCCAGAGGATTGCCTTGGTCGTTCTTGTGATTGCAATAAGACAGAATTCTCTCCTAGAATTTAAATTCCTTGTAAGGGAGATTTGGATGGCGCTGAGGCAGTGACATTTCCAACAGAGGAGAACTAGGACAGAGTTAGCGATTCAACAGAAAACAGAATGGAGAGTATCTAAAACGATATACTATCTCATGAATTTATCCTTCAACCGGTCAACAGGATATTGGACGGTAATGGTTTTGCGGTTTCAAGCAATGAACTCAAAATAAATACTAACCGATTTATGATGAATTAGGTCGACGGAATTAGAAGATCTTTGCTTCGATCACTATAGTCAAGCCCCGCTGATTAAGAATCGTAGGTAGTTAAGCTAGATGAGGGATATATTAACTTCGGATATTGGTTGTTAATACTCGTCGGTTTTGGCATTATTATAAGTCTCATGCTTCCTGACAGCAAAGTGTGATGGATTCATTGTGATATTACATCAAATATATTTGCCAAACACTTGATAAGTTATTATATACTAATTTGATAGGAAATTGTATGGATTTACAAAAAAAAACTTTAATAAAAGAACTTAAGCTAATGAATAGAAATATTAATTAGTCTTATGCTCTTGGCAGAATGGATGTTTGGAAAGTCAAATTTATAGTCGATGAGCCTGCCTATAATATAAATACAGCTGCAGTGATAATAATATGAGGCTAAAAGATTTTTAAATTGTCAACAAGCTTGGTGCTGGTTCGTTCGGAATTGTGTTCAAGGCCAAGAAGAAAGACAATGGACTAATCTGCGTCTTGAAAGAAGTAGAACTCAGCCAGATGGACAGGAAGATGAAGGAGTGGGTAACTGATATCATATTTAGGCCATGAACGAAGTCACCATCATGAAAGACATCAACTCCAAGTACATCGTTCAATACCACCTCTCCTTCATCGAAAATGGGAAGCTTTATATCTGCATGTAGTACTGCAGCGGGGGAGATTTATCTCAGTATCTGAAGGGACAAATGGGGAAACCACTCAATTAGGATATCATTTGGAAATTTAGTCTTCAAATTATGCTGGGAATTAAAACACTGCATCTCAAAAAGGTACTACATCGGGATATCAAAACTATGAATATCTTTTTGGCAGAAAATAAGCAGATCAAAATTGGAGATCTAGGCGTTGCAAGGACTATGACTGGAGATTTTGCCAAGACAATTGTTGGCACTCCCTATTATCTTTCGCCAGAAATGTGCGAGGAAAAACCCTATAATGAAAAAACGGATGTCTGGGCTATGGGGTGCTTAGTTTACTAATTATGCACGGGCAAGCATCCATTCGAAGCTAATAATCAAGCCGCTCTCGCAATGAAGATTGTTGTGGGGAAATATCCTCCTCTGCCTACTCACTATTCTCCTTTATTGTCATGGCTGATCAAGCTTTGCTTGTCAATTGATCACAAACGTCGGCCAACAGTTCAATATTTGCTTTGCCATTCAGGTAAACTGTGGTTTAATTAGACATCATAAAGAAAGCGAAGAATGTAGGAATAGTTTTGGATGAGGAGTCGAAGGAAGTCAAGGAAAGAGAAAATAGATCTAAAACTTAGGAAAATAAATAGGCTAATTTAATAATTCCAGTCAAATAATAATAAATAAAAGTGGCGGGTTAAGCGAAGCTGCTGGCCAAAAAAAGTAGCGATCCGAAAAAAGAGCAGAGGAGTGCCATTTGTAAAAAAGATGAATCTAAGTAAGCTGAGCGAAGAGAGAAAAGCAAGTCTAAAAACGTAAAGGAAATCAAAAAATAAGTCAAGTAGGTTAAAGTAACCGCCCCTCAACAGCCCAAAAAATAGATTCCTCCCAAAAAATATCGGGCAATAAACTAGCCATATAAAAAATCATAAGTTCAAGAGAAAATAAAATAAAAAAAGTAAATGGTTATTGTTCAAAAGCGTAACTCTGGTTAGCCAGTCCAAAAAAGTAAGGAAAAGCCTATCGTATCTAAACTGCCAGAAGTCATGAAGTAAAAGTAATAACACAAAAATTAAGTAGCCGTTGAATAGAGTTAAAATAATAAGAGAAGGAGTGTACAGCAAATTGTCGACGATGATGAACTATTTCGGGATTTTGGAATTACGCCTGAAAAGATTATATCCCTGCAGGACAAAGTATAGTTTAAGAAAATAAATCCGATCAACTGGGATGGATGCATCGCTAACACATAAGAGCTAGAAGTCATTCACAAATTATAATAAAATTACAAGACATAAAGCGGGAAAGATATGTAAATTTATGAAATGGGAGCAGTTGAGATGAAATAGTTGGATGATGATTAGTAAATTATGGCAGAATAAATCAACGATGATGACAATCGGCCTTATAAATCATAATCATAAACCAGTGATTTTCAGGACGATGCTTTCCAGGATAGTCTGCTGCTGGACGACCTGCCCTCCGAAATCGAGGAAGAGGGGTAGCTAGTCCGAAAGGAGAAGATATAAATGCTGTAGCGAAAGATTCTGGAAAACTAAAAGAGAAAGAAAGAGCTAATTTAACTGCGAAGCCAAAGAGAGGCCGACATCCTCAGGAAAATAGATAAAGCGCAGCTGTAGAGAATTAAAGTTATAGTAAGTTAGGGAACTGACGAACAGATATAAAAAATAGCATCCAAATAACTACTCGAATATTATAAAATCTTTCATTATTCGATTGAAATCGGAAGATGCGATGAGACCATCCTAAAATGCAAGGAGCTCATTCAGTCGATGATATATTTCTCATGACAATTTAGCAATCGATTGCAGTTGCTGAATAATGGCATATTATGCTTATTTCATCATTTATTGAAGGCAGATAGTCCTGTCAGTTACCTTCCAGCCACAAGGGTATTTATCTCGGATGTGCCTTCGTATGTGTGGATGGCCTACATGTCGGCCACAGCTCGCATTACGTAGTTTTCGTGCAGTAATCCATTGCCACCACAGATTTATCTTCCCAGTCGCACTACTTATCTTCCCCTTTCCGTGATCCAAGCTTTTGCCATAGCGATTTGTCCAATGTTCGCTTTGTTTTCGTCGATCAGATTGGTAATTCTGAAGCACATGAGAAGGATTGCCTGAGTATTGGACATAATCCTCACTAACTTATCCTGCACAAGCTGAAAACCTGAATAGCATTTATTGTACCTGAAATTGACCTTCCGAATTGCTTACGCTCTGTTGTATATTTGATAGCACTGTCGTAAACTCCCATACAAACTCCAGCAGCGAGCCAACAAACAAAGACACGGGAATGCTTGAGCACTTTATTGGTTCCATTTTGAAAGTCAGTAGCCTTTGGTAATTTTTGGGACTCACTGACTACGACATCCTTTAAAGTGATATGACAGTTCTGGACAATTCTGAGGGCAAGTTTATTCTTCATAACCTCTGGAGTCCATCCCTTTAAGCCCTTAGTTTACAAGATATAAGCTTCCACATTCTTCGTTTCCTTATTCTTGGCCCAAGCTATTAATAAATCCTTATTTCCATTGCCAATCCATCTTTTTACTCCATTTATCTTGTGTCCTTCGGTAACTTTTTATACAGTTGTTTCGATATTAGAAGCATCAGAACCAATCTTATCCTCTGTCAACCCCCACCCACCAATAAGCTACAAATTGATGATTTTAGGTAAATACTTAGCCTTTTGCTCTTCACTACCCAAAAGTTCGATAGTATGACCCAAAAGTCCACATTGTACAACACACATGGTGGCCACTCCTGCATCCCCTCGAGCCAGCTCAGCAGTAATGAGACCTTGCAAGAGCACTTTAGCTCCATTCCCATATGGCTTTTTGAAAAAGCATTTGAGAATTCCAGTCTTTGCTAATTTGGGAACGAGGTAGTCAGGAAATTTGGCCTGCTCCACATAGGGAATAATGCTGTCACGAACTTCCGTTTCCACGAACTGGCGTACAGCTTTGCGAATTTACTTGATTAAGAAGAATTTACATTTTCTTCAGGCGTCAAAAGGGAAGAAAGGCCGAGAAAGTCAAAGCTATTGGTGACAGTTTTGGTCTCTTTGATATTTTAACGAAGAAACTCAAGTCTATTGGCCATGCTCAAAGATTATTGTTAATAAGATATGTCATAGCAGCATTAAGGTCATATATATCTTGGTTTAATTAAGATCAATGCAAAAAGAGCTAATCAATGCCTAACACAATTTGATTGGCAATAAATCAAAGATCTTATGAATGAGTGTTTTGCTTGACAAATCACTGCAAGAAAGAAACTGATCTTCTGATTGGAGAGTTTTAATAGCATTGAAATTGATTAATGAATTCAGCCGCCGTTTTAAAGTGCTTGGCTATTTTCTTTGCACATAATCATATTTTTTGGGATAGACTGTTAATGAATTATACACTTGGGGAATTATAAAAAATAACAGACGGATTTAGAAATGGACCCATAACTTAATTGCTCTCGCTGCACCAACGAATACACCTAGGACAATCCTCCAAGGCTGCTGACTCACTGCGGCCACACATTCTGTGAGCGTTGCCTGTTCTCTCTCTCTTTTCCCGAAGGAAATTACTTGCGAATCATCTGTCCTGAGGATCAAAAGATACTAGAACTGAATGCAAGTGTTAAGAATTTACCTAAAAATTTAGCGCTGATGAAATACCTTGAAGGAAAGCAAAAACAAAGCAGTATTGAGTTTAAAGATGACTCATCCTTTGAAGTCTCCAAAATCACCAAAAACGAATAATCACAGGAGGACGAAGATGCTAAGTAACTTATTACTGTCATGCACGGACAAGACGAAAAGTAATGATTTAAGAACTCAGCTAAGTGAAACCAACGCTGTCTAAATTTAACTCTTCCAAGTAATAGAACCGTACTCAATCAGAAAGTGAATGCCTGCTGCCTGACGAGTCTGAGGTCGAGTTGTGCCTACTTCATCAAAAACCCATAGAGGTGATTTGTCTTAACGATATGCAAAGGCTATGCTCCAAATGTGCTATCTTTGGACAGCATAAAGGGCATGATTTTCGTGGTTTAGAAGAAATATAAATGTCGAATAAAAAGTATTACAACTAAATAATTTCAATATTCGAGCAGAAGGAAGGTTACCATGACAGAATCAGCAATAGAATTACAGAGCAGGAACTAATATCAATATTGACCACTAAAGCCAATAAGATGAAGAAGGATATTAGTGAAAAATACAAAAAGATAGCTGATGAGTTGTCCAAGGCAGAAAAAATGGCGTGTAGGAAACTAGACGAAGTTGTGAAGGTAGTTTAGAAAAAAATGAAGAGACTTTTGGTGATGGATGACGGCATTCGCAATACTTTCGATACCTGGGAAGCGACTTCTTTGTCAAAAATAAAACAAAATGAGTCTCATACTCAAGAAGGCAACATAACCTTCTATTTGGAGGCTACTGACATCATATTTCAGGGCCAAAATATTCTCTCCTAACTTAGGAGACAGGAATAGAAAGCTTTAGCTTCAGCCGAGCAGTTTATTGGCAATCTGGGGATTTCATACAACTAATCGCAATGTGTGGTAGCCCTGAATTCTCTGGTGTAAATATATGACTAAGAAGGCGAGTTATAAAAAAAAAGTGCCATTTTGCCGATAACGTCGCAATGTAAATAGAATGATAGATATTTAGCTAACAGATAGCCTTTCTAATAATTAAAGGCAGGCAGGAATATATAAATCAATCATGAGAGCGATGAAAGTTTGCTGGATGTTGATGATTTCGATAGTCCGAAATCTCCAGTTATCGCAATCACTCGATATTTTGATGAGAGCTTTGAGAAGGTTGACCCGGTGAAAGAAGAGTCCATGTCGAAAAGCATGGCTGTCATCAATCAAGAACCTATTGCCAAGCGGTTTGGGCAAAGGAAGACGACTAAACTATCAGTTTTCGGCAAATAATCTGAAAAAACTCGAGAGGGTCCTTCCATTCAAACAGTTCTAGGTCGAGACACGATCAAGAAAAAGATCAAGAATATAAAAGTTCCATAAAAATATTAAAAAATTCTAGAAGGAATCGTTGGAGATAATCTAGAAACAGTTGATTTTACCAACGCAGAATTAGGTGATAATATAATCCTGCAGATCTGCGAACTGATGAAAAATAATACCAAATCGCGAACACTCAAGTTGATTAGGAATAAACTTACAGACTAAGGAGTTGCTAAGGTACTGCCTTTATTGACTGGAATATCTACCTTGAACCTTTCTCAAAATGTATTAACTGAGCAAAGCCTGAACTACCTTGCTAATCTGAGACCATCCCTACCGCAACTGCGCGCAGTTATCTTAAGCCAAAACAAGATTGTGTAGCGTAAGAGTAGGGCAATTATTGACAAGCTCAGAAAGATGGACCTGACAATATCAATATGATAATGCCGCTAATTATTTAATCTGTTCACTTTTAACTTGTATTATTATTGATATTAATAATCAGCAATTAACATCAATATCAGTATCACGTTACCTCTTCTTTGAGGGATTGACTGGCATCAACTGGATTATCTATCTTCTTTGAAGATTGCTCATCAATACTTTCTTAAATGAACTCATCAGGCAGAAGACCACGATATTTTTTAATGCAGTATTTTAAGGAAAGATAAAGAAGGAGACCAGCAATGGCAAAAGGCAGAAGGATCCACATAATCATTAGTTTTATGGAGGAAGAGGAAGCTGCAGCAACAGGGGCGGCAACATTAGCAAGTTGAATCACTTAGTAAATGAGACGCATGCTTTCCGGATAGTTATTACTAGCCGTTGCCGTTGAAATTATACTCACCACCGCCTACCCTCCCACAAAATATGTAGAACTGCCTCCAACTACGACACTAACTTTATTTATCTATATACCAATATGCTTACATCTAACTGGAACGAGATGGTATCATTGATAATATTGGATGAGTCCGCAGTCATGATGTACACCTCCTCCAACCTGCAATTGGCATATTAAATAATTTTAGTCCGGTTACTCGAGATATAGAGACGATATTCGACATTAACCTTCTCAATCGAGGAGGACATTTCCCAATTGATGTTAATCTGATTGAAGTAAAATGTAATAATGGTAGGAGCAAGGGTATAACTGATATCTTTGCTCAGCATTCCGATCAATTTGTATGGTAGGATATCTCCTTGATCATAGAAATGATAGTGAATGAGATAACCCAGTTTAGACTGCTCCTTTCGACTGAAAACTCGAATAAAATACTCCTCATTTATATCCTCTGCGCTGATGACATAGTGTCCTCCATAATTGTTTTGTTCCATTATGATCTCATTGTTGTTCTGAGAGGTGGTGAAGTCTAGGTAGCGATGACTAGAATCGACTCCTATCTCTCCCCAGCATGTGAACACTTCTATCATAGTTGATTTTTTGCCTGAAAATAGCTCAAATATAGCTTATTTTTGCATAATAGCGTTGGAGGAGGGGCTGAGATGAATGATGGACTCTTTGGCTAAGATGATTAGCACCAGCACGGTTTTGCTGGTAGTGAAATTAATATAATAGGTTCCCAAACGTTGAGGTAGCTACCAGTTAAAAGTGTCTCCAGATTGAAGAGAAGAGCTCAAATCCAAACTTTAAGAAGATTTAGAATTTTCATTTTAGAACAGAATTGAAGAATTGACTAATTTCAAGAGAGTATTGTTGTTATAGCTTTCGACCACATCAGCCAGCACATTTAGAGTACCATTGCTACTACTATTAGGCGAATGAAGATTAAGAAATTATAACACAATAGGTGTTCCGGCTTGACAAACAATATACTCGGGAACACCCTCAAAAATGCGCCTCGTGATATTCTTTTTACTAGCCTTTATCGAATAAGACGTATCTTGAAAGGCTTACACGCTAATAGAGTAGCGTGTTCTAATAGAAATTACATCAAAGGCAGCGTTTTCGTTTTATTGGCTGTGTGGTACACTGATCACTGTTGATGTTGAAATTGATTGATCAGATATCGTAATGTTTTAGGGGTCCATCACTTTCACTCGCAATGACCCATGCTTCATGCTGATGGTCACATTGAATGAAGTTATTGAATTAAACCGATACCAGTGAGTTGGGTCATTCGCCTTTATTTTTTGCTTTAAAATGCCGTTTATACTCAGAGGAATGCTGGTTGTGAGGTTTGTGATTAACAGTTAGGAGTTGACCGAAGGATTGCCTTTTGCTACAATGAGATAGTTGCAATTAAAGCAAAAATCATTCGATGAACTGTCAACAACAAATATTCCTAGTTGCTGGGTGTTGACAAAAGGAAAAGTAGAAGGATCTTCACTCATTAAACTTTGAATGGATTGATTATTGCTGATAGGTGAAGCGAAGATAAGTGAACTGCCTGTTTATACTTCCTGTATGATTCTAAATGAATCATTAGACTAGTGATAGTAAAGATAATAGCCTTGGCTACCACTTCGCAGATTAACCGTCTGTTTTCCATTCATGGTAATGGTCAGCAGGGGGAAATCCGCCAGAGTGTAAGTAACTTAGTAGTTGCAGATGTCAGCAATAGAAGTGATGTACAGATTAGCCCATGGATCATTTTGTTTAATGTATGTATATCCGCTACCGATAGAGATAAAATTATTGTCGCCAAAATCAGCCAATTAGGCCATGAAACAATCTTTCTATCCGCTGGATTATTTGCCGAGATCATGAAGGTAAATAAACGCATCGCCATTGTGGCCTCCGTCCATCTGGTAGTTATAGAGTTCATCCTGCCCCAAGTAGCCAATTTTAGAGTCGCCAGGCAGGAGTCGAGTCTATATCTGTGTAATTTCAATCTCAAACATGGAAAGCACCTTAGTATTATCGTAGTTAGCGTAGACGGCTACAGTTAACACGCACTTCTGACAAAATTTACTGATTGCATCGGGCATAATAGTCAATATCTTTGAGTAAGAGCTAATGGTAGTCTCAAATAAGTTAATGTTTGGGTCAGTGGAAAGTTTATCAGCCTGACGATAGGGCAGATAAATTTGCCCCTTGCCCGTAAAGAACTAGCTCTCCTATTGGAAATGGGCTGCGAGATAGTAGCTGGACCTGGTGAAGGAAGTGAATATTATTTTTAGGGTCGTATAGGAATAAATTGGGTAGTAGAAATGCTTGCCGTTTGTTTGAGATAGCTCGTAGTTGTTTATTTTCTAAACGATACCGTCAAATAAACCGATATCCTTGCCTTGCTCCTCGACAATAACGCTGAAATGCATTGATGATTGGTTGTTAGCACTATAACTCAGTTTTATCATACATGAGTTTTAAGTCGTTTTATCGCTGCCCAACTGACAAAAGGAGCTAAGTTATCCCTTACTAATGGTTTGATGGTGAGATGTTACTTGCTACAAACAGTGCTCCTCAATGCAGACACTAAAAATGAGAGATTGTGAGAGGACTTATAAAAGCGAGACCGAAGTGGTCACTTCTAGACTCGTCAGCTTGGTGATAGAAAAAATGGAGCACCCCGATTGTCCTTTCGCCAATTCTACGAATAAAGGCTTGTTTAAACTGTAGGGAATACAATTCTACTCCTTATGATATAAAATAATAAATTTCTTGGTGGCACCTCGACTGGCCAGTATGTTTACATTATAAATTATCCCTGCTTCGACTGTCAGTGAGCACGTTAGCTTAGTAGTACTTATTGTTGAGTTGCGACAGGCAATTATGATATTATTAGGATCCATGATTTGCATGGAAACAGTACCTACGAGTTGTATAACTTCCACCGTGATGTTCAAGGGTTGATGTGTTTGTATCGTGAAAGTAGCATTAGTATCATTCTATTGCATTGAGAACTCCTGAGTTAGGTCTAGTTGCAAGCCTACTTTACTACTGCTACTATTTACGCTGCCAGATCCGTTCGTACTGCTATTTGCAGTTGAGTTGCCTCCAATTTTCTCTCGATTAACGATAACCCCGATAGTAAACTCAGAAAACTAAAGCCCATAGACAGTAATATAAATATTTTTGGCAATTTAGTCACGCAAGTAAACCAAGGTATTGGCAGATGAGGACTTAATTAGATGGATATCCGTGTCGAAAGTGGGGTATTGCTCCTTCGTAGAACCAAACAGATACACTCCCCCTTCGATAACCGTAACAAATACTGTAATCGAAACAACCTCCTCAAGTGTTGATAAGCCTAACTTAAAGTATAGGTATTCATCTTTAAAGAGAAGATCTTTGATTGTTGAGCCCTCACGAATTATTCCTGCATATTTACGTTTGTTGAGTGACATGATATAATCGATGGGCTATTTGATAAAATTGGCTCCAATTATTTGAAAAGAACAGTAGTACCCAATCGGTGAGGAAATATTACCGATGGGTTCGCAGAGACTAAGATTATATTTAAAGATCACATTCACATAAGAGCTAGTGTTTTTTATAGTCGTCTTAATTTATTTAAAAGTGTCATACAATGTCGGATTGGTGAGCTCATTAGTCAATGAAACGACACATGCACTGAGTGTAGCACCTTGCTCGTAAGGCCTGCATCTGCGGACTCCAAAAGTGCCTTTACCACTAATGATATCAACTTTTATGGAGTATGTTCGCACTATTTCATTGTTTTCCGATGTAAAGATAAGTTCGTCGAAGAAGTAATTGTAAACCTCATCGGGTTATAACTCGCTGTAATAGCTCATATCAGGAGTTATCAACATATAACTATCCTCCTATACTGTACTAGCCATGTAGTAGTCAGCATTCCAACCTGATGAGACCCGAATGTATATCTTTGTTGATGAGTTAGCCGCTTGCCTCTGTTCTGCAGTTAGCACATAGTTGATTGTTCCCAGAGTGTTTAGACCCGTTAGAACTTGGTCAAAACCGCTGTCAAAAGAGACATCTATGACGGGATATCCTCCATATATGATGAAAGCAATGCAGATTGCCTTGCCTTCAGTGGGTGTACTTGATTTTAAGAGGTCAAGCAAATATATTCTGCCCTCAGAAGCAGAAGTAAAATCAAAATAAGCTTTTCCTAGCTCAATGCTGTAGGTGTTTCTGTCCATCCATAAGCTGTAAAACTTGACCTGCATTCCTTCCGAGAGATAGAGGTACACCTTTATCCAATCTCCAGGGGCGACATACTCTCGAGAGAAGAACAGTCCTTATCCACCCCAGTAAGTGCTCTCCCCTTCTACATCATACATTTCAGCAGTTGGCTATTCTCCTTGCATATCGCCAATGTTAGCGTACATTTGTAATCCCTCCGTCACATTTTGGAAGTTAATTATTCGTGCATACATGGCAATTTGCGTAAATATCAGATCTAAAGGGACCTGTATCTGAATCTAAAGCGGCAGAGAGTGAGTACTTGGAGCAGTGAAAATGGTTGTATCTTTTAGAGAGAGTTTGAGTCTGCGACTGAGAAAAGCGTTAATGATAAGATGACAATTGACTTTGCAAGATACTTGAACGTCAACTGTCATATTGCTATCCAATTACTATTGAGGGATGCTGCAAACTCCACTAAACTCATCATCAGCATTATAACATTTTTTAACGAAGCCATACGAGGTTGAGACAGTCATGAAGGGCTCCTGCGTGGGGTCACTTGGTGGATATTGAACTACAAAGAAAAGATCAGAGTCAGTCTCGTTAGTATCTCCGAGATTCAACACAAAAGGTACGATTTGGTCTGCACTGATGGAAAATTAGAGAGTGGAGTCGAGTTGTATCTAAACGTTCTATTGCTGTGCAGCTGCCAGAAGGGTTGAGGATAGCAGCAGCATGATTATTGTCAACGCGCTTAGCATATTCACTACGAATTTAAATATAAATCCAATTATAATAAGGCGAACCGTTTTTTGAGGTTCCTATAAGAGCACAATGATTTGGATATTATTGGCAGTACTACTAGAAGAGCAAACCTCAAAGATACTTTTTCTAACTTGGTTTAAGATGCCTCTTTAAGTTGGTATTTAATCAATAAAATAAGGATATCAATATGGAGAAAGTGGATACAACATCAATTTTATAGTTTCATCATTTCAATTGCTGCCTTCTGGTCTTTTTTATTAGTCACACTCACAGATATCTAGGATTATTCGGCCAGCTATTTATACTTCAGCTCAGTTTTCTTCTTTTTTAGTTGGACCACCTTTAAAACAGCGAGCACCAATAGTAGCAGCACCACGACTCCAACCACCAGGAATATTATAAATTTGTAACTCTTAATGTCGGGTATAAGCACGTTCAACGCTATCACTTGCGAACATTCTAGGTGCACTCCTTCCTGATCTTGATTGTTACACAAACCATAAATGGTTAAATTAGCTGAATTGGAGCCAAATATTTGTGAGTCTAACTATGATAACCCTTAAAAAGCCTTCAAATATGAGCACTCAATCAAGTATTCATCAGCTATGATTTTACCGTAACTAAGACCATACTTGGTCAACAGCACTAGCATTTTAGTGTCTGGTAAATAAAGAAAGGATTAATGCTTGCCTAAAGGCAGTTCAGATTTATAAAGAAACCTAGCCTTTGCTGAATTGTCCTTCTCACCGGTGATCCAAAACACAGCATAGAATGTTTCTCCAAAGGCTGTCAAGTACATATCATTAATAATAATGTTCTTCACATGAAAAGGATATGGCTGTTTGAAAATCAATTCAGAAGTGCTGGCATTGGCAATGACTAAATGAGAACAGGAAAGGAAAAGCATCCCGCTGTATATTTCCATATCTTAGCAGTTTTAAGAAGGTAACAGATGCGACACTTCAACTTAAGATTAATTAGCATTGAGAATGAAGTATTTAACTCCTTCCTCTCGATTAATCACATACATCTTATTGCTGTCTGCGGCGTATTCAAACTTGTAGATAGTTAAATCTAATTACTCATCCATTTATGTAAAAAATAGGGCGATTTCAGATTATTTGCTAAGTGATAAGCCTGCAATATCCACGGAGTATATATAAAGGACGTGGCCTGCAGCCACAAACAGCTTTTTATTGTATATCTTGGCTTATTGAAAATCTGGATTATTCTAAAATCGTGCAAATTTGGACCATGAGCCATTAGAGTTAATTAAATAGCATCCGCTTTCAGACACATACAAGATATGATCGCCATTTTACTCATGATGAACCAGTTTCCCATAATCAATTTGATTTCCTGAGAAAGGCACACTGTTCCTTAGTTTTTATATTGGTTTGAAGGTCGTTTCAAAAGCGGTTGTTGCAAACTAACTAACTTCTCCATTTTAAAATACGCAGACGAGTCGATTGGCTACTTCAATCGCATCCCATAAATTGCCGCCTTGCCAAAAATCTCTGTCTGGATAGGAGTTTAGCTAATGATTCAATTAACCATATCTTCTGAAGAATGGTCTAACTTTTAGCTTGAGATGGCAAGGGGAGGTGATTTCATGAGTTTTTTGATTGGAGAAGGGACTGAGTTATATTTTTTGATAGCCTTGAAAAATGATTGGTACGTCGAATTCGCTCTTGGATCCTGGAGATAGTGATATTTATATTGAAGTGACTGGGGATTGATTGATGACTGAGCCCAGCAAGCACAGTAATATTGGGATCAAGCAGACGTTGCAAATCATTTTATAATTAATGCCATAATAAAATATCAGAAAATATCAAATTGAGAATGAATTCAACTAATAACTTTATATGGTTGTCACTCGACTATATGTCCATTAGGGAATTTTAGTGAGACAATATCCTAAGAATTATATAAAAAGTACTGCATATTAAATCTCATATATATTACTATAGCTTCCAAAATTTAGATGAACGCCATTAAACCAAAGAAATACATTAAGAACTCCTAAAAACTGGAGAATATTTAGTGTAAGATTTGCTACGAGGTTTCTGAAAAACCCTACTCTTGCCAAGGACCGTGTGGCATAGTCTTATGCTAAAACTGCATTGTTCTTATCAAGAAAAATTATGGAGAATGTCCCCAAAGATGTTCCAAACCTTTATCGGTGCAACCTTGCCCAAATGTTCACATAGAATTTGTGTGCCCTTTCAATAGCTTACTGTGTTCTTAAACTTTCTCTTCATTGTAGCTTTTCAAATTTCACTTATAAAAATGCTAATACAGTGCATAGTTGCTAAATACAATACAAAATCTAAACAAATATAGATGCTCTAGGGGTCATGATCTCTATTTTTTGACTGAAGATGATTTGATTTATCTCTATGGAGTCTCCATTTTTGATATTGATCAAACCGAAAATTCATTTTGCTAAAACTGCAAAGATGTAACCTTATGTAGGTCAATCTGTCCCCAGTGCAGCACAAAGTAAAAATTATTGCTATTTTGCTGTAAATGCTGCAAACCACCTTGCACTAAAACTTCTTGCTTGCACCAGCATAATCTTGTAAAACAATAGATAAATTCTTCTACAACTATCTGTGATTATTGCGCTAAACCCTTCCGATTGTATGGTTCGCATGGGTACAAAGATAAATACTGCAATTTCGATATCTGCTAGTCCTGCTATGAACTTCTTCCCGAAAAGCATGCGCGAGTTCCGTAAAAGATGCAAATATCCTGCATCAGACACCTCAATCATATCAATCTATAATATGATTTGGATGAATCTGAGTAATAATAACCCGCGCAGCAGGAGGAACTATTACAACTATTAGATAGTCCACCATAAGAAGATGATATGTTCTTTCCATAATAATTGAATGAATTCGACTTAGTAGAAGAGGAAGATTTCTGATTTATCGAAGAATTAATGAATACAATTTATTTAATAGATCATTTGTTGTAAATCATTTTAATGCGTCAAAGAAGGCAATGTCTTCGTCGTCCAAGTTAGAATACGACTGATATACGTTATTGTAGGAAAGGGCCTCCTTGTTTTTGGCCATACCGATTTGTTTGTTTGAAATATCAAAGTAGACATAGTATCGGCTCGAGAATCCATCTCCCATGAACAATTGATTCTCATACTTCACTGACTCGATCATCAAATCGCATAGTGACAAATTTCCATGTTTTTCGCAGTTCTAAAAGTAAACGTCTTTGTCAATCTCATAAACCTCTTTGCCAATATAGATCTTGAAAGATGGCAAAGTATTGAAGTCTCGAATGACACACCTGAGAAGAGAGAATTGAGGAGCAAAATCTTCAAGGTCAAAGCCACAATTATTGACTTTTGGATTTTTATTAAATTCAGTCAAAATCTCGTTAGCATATTGATCAGGGATAGAGATGCAAGTGGTTCCAGTATCCAGAAGACCTGTTTTAATTGGAAATTTGCGACTGCTACCAACAGATAGACCACTAATGTCAATAGAATAACTGTATCCACGACCGATGTCATATTTATGTAATTATCCTTCGTAATGAGAAGAATCGGGTTGTCCAAACGAGATAAAGGAGCGGTTGTGTTTTTGGAAGTTAAGATTGACTCCGAATGCGTAGGTGTTGATTATCTTATTGTCTATGAGGGTTTGAATGAAGGTGGGTTTGGGGTTTTAAGCTATTTGTGGGAAAGACAAGCCAACTAATCCTTCAGCCGTTTAAAAATTAGGATCGACCTTGTAGGCAACCAGTAGATACTCCTTAAAGTTATGCGAGCCGAGTTGGACTGACAATTGATCTAGATATGTATCCAAATAGCCGTCCATATAGCCAATTCTGTAGTAGGCATTATTTCGCAGGCAGGAAGGGCAAGAATATTTGTTAGAAGGACTTCCTGCGGAATTTTCACCCTTGATGAAGAGATCACTCGATCCAGTATCAATGTTGAGGTTGTAGGGTATCCCCGCAATGGTTAGGTGAAGAGTGAAGTAGTATCCCATATCAGTTAGATTATAAGATTCCAAACTTGCTCCCTCATGGGAGAGACTTTTTTGGTGAATTCCTTTGAAGTTTCGCATATCATGACGGATAGTTGTGTGTTTACGTTGAGTTGTTAGAGAGTGTCTTTTTTGGATTTACTGATGAGAGAGATGATGGAGAGGGAGAGTTACTTGACAGGAAGCTATCCCGATCATCAAGGCTATAAAGATCAGCTGTAAAGTTACAACGATATCTTTTTTCATAACAGTTCTTGAATAAAGAAAACGTATTAATCAATAAGGTCATTTAAATTAGTTGTATATTGTCTTTTGATAGATCAACAGTTAGAAATGCTATTGGATATAAAACTAACGTTCGCCATCCGTTATCAATCATAATAATATCATAAATCAGATTATTCGACGATATCCTATCCAACTACGATATCCACCATTTAGGACAAATCGATTCTTTCAGCAAAGATAGGACTGCCTTACATCAGCCTCTAGATGTTTGAGTCCAGCACTGCCATTATGAATGGTGGAGCCACAAACATATCTCTGTGCGTGCGACTATAAGATATGCAATTGTCTGTATATTGAGTATAGGCGAACTATAACTTTGTTCTCATTTCATTTATAAACCCGAATCTTTATCCTTCCTCGATTCGATTGATTGCTTTTGATTTGATCTGAGGAATCCAGATGTGCTCATCAGTATTTAAAGTATGTTGAGAGAGATTGGCGAGAAAAAGTTTGAGATAGAGATCGAGGGGAATATCGGGTTGAGAGTCAAATTCAAGAGCGCTTGTAATTAATAATTTATAGTTGGAAGGCTTGCAGGGAATAACAGTGATCACGCTCGAGTAAAGGGATGACTTTAGATTGATTACTTTGCTGCCTTTGGTGCACGTGTATCTCAAAAATGATGCAGTTTGCATATGAGAACAATAAGGGAAGGATTCTTTGGTTACCACAAACGATAGCACAGGCTGCATCGACAAGTTTAGCCTCGATTAATAAATTGGAATTTCATTTTACTGAATTGAAGGATCACATTTTATTAATTGTAGGCCCTATTCCACCAATTTTAGATTGGTCTAGAATGGAGATTCGAAGGTACGATATTAAATGGCCTTATCACTGCTCTCTTTCAGCTTTAGGGTCATTTTCGATATGTATTTGATGCTCTTAGCCTTTTCACTCACGTCCGAGTTGAGCTATTACATAAATATTTCACTGTTGACAAATTTTCCAAGAAATAAACTCAGAAAAGTCCACCCTCCAAACGTCCGATCAATTTTTGATAACTCCATCTGCACTCCAAGTGAATGACTGGATGAATGAGCAAATAAGTGTTGTTGTATTTTCACAAATCCTATCTCTTTATCCTTTGAGGGGGCATTGCTCTACTCTCCGATAATCCTTCTGAGGACATGCTTCCTTTATATTTGATTATTGAATATTTTCTTTTGGAAGATAGCTCCGTAAGGGTCGAATTGTTATTCGAACATTTTGATGAAACTGCTTTGCTATTCGTTCTCTTTATCATAATACATGGATAGAGTGATCTACATGCATGGATCTTTAATGAATAACAGTTCACGCGTTTGTATTAACACTTTAATCATGTTCTATTCTGTGTAGGCGCCAAGATGGATAATATTAAGACTTCGGATTGATTGCTTATTCTAGTTTTCGCACGCAAAAGCGATTCCGATTAGAGAGTCTCCTCTCAAGGATTAGATGATCATTACACTTTTATACTCCAATAGGGTCTTGAGAAGCTCATCTTTTTTCAATAAATTTAACTTTCGAATCGCTTTGGGCAAATTTTTGAAATGATTGATAATATAATTATCAAGGTCTTATTAAGGTACTGTCTTAAAACAAGCTTTTTCCACTTGGAGTTGATGAACCTCTCCCTTAGTTTATCTATGCGCAGATTTTTATCTTTTCTGAGAAGGAGGCTTGGATTGAATATGTTCTTTAATAATTTCTTTCTTCAGCTTCTTGGGCTTTTGTATTTTTTATTATTACGAGAAGGATCTTTCAAACTTATCATCATCGTCAGACGTGACGAATCGTTTCTTGGAAATTGAGTTTTTTCTATTATGAGTGGCGAGTTTAATCACTGGAGATGGGTCGTCCTACTTTACAATTGCCTTTCGTGGAGACGAACGTTGAGGCAATTCAGCAACAGCCGAAGATATTTGAGAGATCTGAATATCATCCTGTTCGTGAGGCTAAAGCTTATACGAATTCTAAGCCTATCCTTCCAGTTGATCAATTTCCATTTTTTAATAATTATCCAACAGGTTATAGGTGATTATTTTGGCATTGTCTTTTAATTTGGGATCGTGCACAATCCTCTTCTCATCAATGACACTTTTTTTCTTTTGATAGATGCGATACTCCTCAGGAGACATTTAAATGTTCATCCTTTTCAACTCATTTTAAATGTCAAAATCTTATATTTTTGGTTCTGGTTTCTAGATATGAGAGAATCTTGTGAATTTGTCAGTGAGGCGAGAAGAAATCTATTCTTTTTCAGCATTTTAGGAAGTATTCTTGCGCCTATTTACTATTTACTCTGATTTTTATTACTCCATATGGGCAGTTTAATGAATTTACGACTAAGGAGGCGCTTATTGGTTGTTTAGATTTTCTTCGTTGTCGAGTTGAGCTTTAAAATCTTTAAGGAGAAAGTTATCCTGCTGTATATTTAAACTTTAGGGACGATTAAAAGCGAATAGTTGCAACTCAAACTCCTATCTCAATCTTTTAATATTCTGCTATCTTCCAGCATTCAAATGACCCTTCCTAAAATCAGGAATATCAGCCAAACTCTGCTTCATTTCTTATATTTTTGGGTGATTTTGCTCCACTCTCGATTACTACACTTTCTGATCTAATTTTTCCATCTATTAGGCAATCAGCCTCAGCTTCTTGGCTTTTTATTCCTTTTAGCGCTGCCTCTCGAGCTACTTCTATACTTTAAACTATTGCTCCATTTTCTTTCTAATTTATTCTCTATGGCTTTACTCTTATTGTCTTCGCTTTTCTAGATTTGATTGCTGAGTTTGATATAGAGAGTTTTCTCTTCTCAAAGATGTCAGTAATCTTGATTTCATGACTTCTTTCATCTAGTCTTAAAGCTTCCCTCTCTGTTACCCTGAAAACTCCTGCAATTTTTGCTTCTATTTTTCCACAATGACAGTCAATTCTGCCTCAATCTCCTTCTTTCTTTATTCTTCCTCTTTCAAAATACCCTGCATAGCCTTGGCCCTCTCTTAATTCTATATTTGGTTAAACCTCTCTTCCTGTTCTTTCTTTCTCATCACAATGTCCAATTATTTTTATCGGTTTATGCTGCTTGCTATCATTTATTTTTAGTGACTGTTCATTTATTTCCGATGACTCAGTTCTTCTTGAACTTCTCTCAGCCATTTCATTGACATTTAACGTTTTAGATCCTATTATAACTCAGTGAGTCTTTATGATTTTTTGGGCGAAGGGTCATCCATCCCGAAAAGCTGTCTTTTGCCAAGTTCATAGGCTAACACTTCCTTATCTTCAACTCTTTTCTCTTTTTACTTTTGAAGATGCAAAATAGTCATACTATTAAGCTTTTCTTTGATAATTTATTGAAGCTGATCACGTTCTTTCTGCTTCTCTTCTTCAATTTTTTCCTTGTTTGACTGATCATCCTCCATTTATTTAAGAATGGCCTTCCGCAAATTTCCCATGGTCTATTCATTATTCTGTAGCAAAGTTTTGCTTCTTTCTTTGTTTGCAGTACTTTTTCGAATAACAAATCCTTGTTATCTTTGAGGGTACGTATGTTCCAGCTGATCCATTATCTTTTGTAATTCCTCCGCTCCTTCTTTGTTGTCGAACAGTCTTCTCAAACTTAATTTATCCTGTAGCTTGATTGAGCTTAAAGTTCTTCTCTTCATACTATCAAAATCAAGGACCTACAGTTCCTTTCGTCTCAACATTTCTTCGAAATCAGTGTTAATTTAATCTTTCTCTTGCTTAATAACTTTAGTGGATCGGCGTTTGATAAAATTAAGAGAAATGGACCGTCCAATCGGATTTGCAGTCTTTTCCTCCTCGGAACCATACATAATCTTTCCAAATTTGTTGGGATTAATCAGGGAAGCACTACTAAAATCCATATCCTTGATCTTTTTTATCATGTGGCCCTTCACCTCCATTTATTTTTATTTCGATAAGTTAAATTACCTCATCGAGCTTGCCTTGATCAATGATTTCGACTATTTAAGAACTGGCTTGGCTGGTTGATCGATAAAATCTATTTGAGTTTCAGGAACTTACGCCTTAACCTGCTTGGTTATATCTTGTTTGCCAACCATAAATATCTTTTGATTGAGATGCTTCGCTTGATACACTCTTTTTATCTCCTTAATCCTATCTTCTCGTATTGTTATTTTCCTTCGGAGATAGTCCGCTCTCTCCTCCGCTAAAAATTAGAGACAGTTTATATATCGTTACTGCTAACCAGGCTAAAATTTAAACATCTGAATGTAAGGGTCATTTGATTGATTTTCAGTGAAAGGACGCATGAGAAAGGGGTCTTGCTTGTGACTGAACACTACCCTTGTCGAAAGAAATGATTTTGAAATAAAATCTATATCGTCGAGTATTTTAAGCAGATAATCTTGATTGTGGAAAAAGAAGGCAATATGCTCATCTCCATACACTGAGGAACCTATCGAATGTAGGTAGTGGATCCACTCACGGATTTGCTCGATCATCAAAGCAGTCAACTGTCTGTAGTGCTGAATTTCTGCCTGAAATTTGACTAAGACATTTTCCTCGATACTTTCAAACAGGGATTACTAAATCGATGATTAGCTACCACACAACTCAATAGAGATTTGATACAAGCCTCTCGAGCTTGCAAAGTTTTGGATATAGTATGGTAATGTGATTGTTTGTTTCTAATCAGTTATAATTCTCGATATAGGCACTATTAAAGTCGCTGGTCTGAGCACAGAGTAAGTTGTCCCATGAAAGAATAGGCATAGAAATCTGGAATCTTTTCGTGGATGAGCAAGGCGTTTAATTTTCCTAACTGTCCTTGAATGAGTATATTGTGGCTAAATGAGTGAAACCATACTCGGTAAAGTGTCGACTAGCAAGTTAATTTTGAATAAATTCCTTGCGCGCTGCAAAGGAGCCATCCCTAATAATCTGTTCTCGATTTCTGCCCAAGTTCAGAAACTCTCTCTGCATATGTTCATTCATCGTAGTTACCAATCTATAATCTAAATAATGGGATCAGGCATTGCAATGGATCAAATTCCATCGGTGATTAATATTGATAGTATATGATAATTGATGCGTATGGATTATTAATCCAATCAACAACATATCTTTTGATAAATATTTGAATTATGGCCAATTGCTACTTTGACATCACCATCGGAGAGAAAGATGCTGGACGCATTGAATTCAAACTCGCCACTGATGTAGTCCCTAAAACCACCCAAAACTTCTTGGAGCTCTGCACTGGCAAAAATGGCTTTGGATATGCCGGATCTGCCTTCCATCGAGTGATTCCAAATTTCATGCTCCAAGGAGGAGACTTCACTAAAGGTGATGGAACTGGAGGTAAATCCATCTATGGAGCCAAGTTTGCTGATGAAAACTTCAAATTAAAACACACCAAGCCCTATCTCCTCTCAAGTGCTAATGCTGGACCCAACACCAATGGCTCTCAATTTTTCATCACCACTGTTCCATGCCCTTGGCTTGATGGCAAGCATGTCGTCTTCGGAGAGGTTGTCAAGGGACAAGATATTGTCAAAGCTATCGAGGCATTAGGATCTCAAAATGGCAAGACCTCAAAAGTTATTAAAATCAAAGCTAGTGGAGCTCTATGATTTGTCCATCCACATAAATATCAATTAATTTTATGCTATCTTTAAATTATTCTATCCTTCGTTTGTGAATCATATCTTTAACAATTGCAGTCACCAGTAGCTAAAAAAGGACAATATATATTCATTAAAACCAAGCTTAGATGGGTATAACCTGAAATATTCATGTGAAAGAACAATAATAGTCTTTTATGAATCGAATATTCGATTGCATCTATGATTTACTGCTATCTAACTTATAAAATAGTGAAAATATAAAAATGATCACTTTATTGATTAATTATAGCGATGTTCGCATTGTTCAGATGGACTCATGAAACCTCAAAGAAAATAAAAAATCATTCTCAAAATAAACAAAATTGCCAGTTAAGTAAATTAGTCTTTGCGGATTGACACCTAAGAACCTTGCAATTTCACCCTCACTCCCAATTACCGAGTAAACACTGAATTATAAAGGAAATTATACATTGCTTGAAATTGATCAAAAGAACCTTTCCCTCAAAATCAGTTAAGAAAAATATAACAAGACTATATTAAATATTTATCCTGTCACCGAAGTATAAGAAGGATTTAATACAGGAGGCCAATTCTATCAGCATGAAGAGTTAAACACATAAAAATCCTCTTGATTAAGTGAGAGTTTGTCTATAATACTTTTGTAAAGTCGAGCAACCACATTCTAGTATTTCTCATCTTCAGATACAAAATGTTCATATGTACATAAAAATTAAATTAGATCCTACAAACGATACAAAGCAATTGTGATGGAATAAATAAAAAAAAGCTACTAATTGATCCAAAATAAAATGGTGAATGACTATAACTATGATATTGTCTTTGTGAAGCCAGTACACATTGACACTTTATTAAAACTATTACTCCAATACAGAGTGAATTTATCTGCTGAAAATATGATAACATTTGTGAAAATACTAAAGCTAACAAGTGGATTAAATTTAAACATGCCATATCCATCGAAATAAGCAATTATTAAATTGTATAATGAACTATGCATCCTCTTGGAGGTAAAATTAAAATTAAATACAAAGATACACTCGCAAATCGATACCAAAAAGAATGAAAAAAAGAAATTTTAACTGACCCTCTACATTGTCAACCAAAATTTGGAAAATGTTGGGCAATAGTTAACAACAACTAAATAGTAAGGCAGTAAAGTTAATCATGCAATTTAGCAGATCAACAAATGCCCATCTCAACAACCCTTGAAATAAGCCAAGTTGTTTAGCATCAAGAAAACAACCCTATTAAAAGATGGTCACTAATCCATCTACAATGAGAGGGAAATGATCATAAATCGTTATTGTAATTTAGATGACGATAATATTGATCATCTTTAACGCGAATATAATAACTCAAATAAAACATGTAGCTTGACCGAAGGGAAAACTAAACAAATCATCAGCCACATTATTGGAGCAACTTATAGATATATCTAAACAATTATAACTGATTAATTGAAACTGAGTACTAAAATTGATAACATTCAAATGAAAAATTTGCATTACCGACTATTAAAAGGCAAACATTATCTATCGAATAAATCTAGGATTATTTTTATTCGTTTTATGAGGGCAATAAATGGAATAGGGCCAGACGAGCAAATTATTTCTTGGTAAGAAATAGAATATTTCCATAAATAATGCCTATAACTTATTGATATTAAATTCAGACCCATCAAGATAGCAATTGGTTATGAAAACACTGAATAGAAAAGGATGGCTCATTAATCAACTTCATAAATCGAATAAGCATATTAGGCGTTGACTAAATTCAAAGAGGAGCCTCTTATACTTCTTGTAAAGCCAATATGTAAGTCCTTTTTAAGATAATAGGATAAAATCGATTATTAAATCAAGAAGATTATCGCTATAGCATTCATTGAGAACGGCTACAGTCTTTTCCATTTGAATTCCTATGACTTTCCTCAAGACAGGATTAAATTTAGCCAAATTCAACAGTAATTATTAAATCATATAGGAATATAGTAAAATATCGCATCCTGCTTTCATCAATTGTAATTGAATCATTTAAAAGACTATAAATATTTTTCATTGAGGAATGCAATTATATTTTACTTCAATATCGAACTGAATAAATACGGTAACTTCAGGATATACTGATAAATATACATTCTTTGGATATTAACTGCCAAGTTTACTTGGAATTTATCAAGATTACTTTCAATCTCAAACACGCATAGAATTTTTAAATATCAAAGATAGAAGCCTTAGTTTTTTATTAATCTGTATCTGGTTTATTAAAGGCTAAAGTTATGCGAAGACTATCATTGATTCATAAATAGCTGCAAACCATCAACATGGAATTGAAAAAACATAGAGTCTATAAGCCTATTTAGACTAGTTTTGACCATTATATTTCATAATCAAACAATAGCACTACAAAGAGAGATAAATGATTATTTGCAAATAATATCAAACAATCATTATTAATTTTTACATGACTCCTTATGATAACAATTATTACATGCAATCAGTTGGCATTTTGACAATTCATAAAATTAATGCTCACCGATGACTTTATAGCTTTGATAGCAATGATGACAGTATATTTTAAAAGCAAAGAGGTCCTTTGATCGGCAAAGAATGCACTCATACTTTCTTTTCAAACACTATAAGATACATTATTTATGAAATGTATGACCACAGTTAAGCTCCAGATTAGGGTAGGCACATAAGCAGACAGAACAATCTTCGACAGCAGCTAATTTGGCACTCTAAGTCCACTGATTTGATTCGTTTCCAGCAAAATTTTCAAAAGTTACATCTACGATAACTAATAATATACTATGCTAAAATTAATGAGAATTAGCAACAGACTTCTTTTTAGGGCAGAAAATTCGTTTGCAGCAAAAGTACAGTTATTAATGACACTTATAGAGGCATGATCCAAGCAATCCCAGTAAAATTATTACCGTTACTACGACCACTACAATTATCAAAGTCGACTGTTGTTGAGTTGTCTTACTAATTGAACAGAAGGCGAAAGATTAGTTGTTTTAGCAGCAATAGGAGGAACACTGTTGCATATCTGAAAGTGATAGATTTAGAGGATGAGCAGCAAGTGTGGATGATGAAGAAACTGATGTTACTGTACAGTTTATAAATAAAGGAGTTTGACAGGAGACTTAATACAAATATTTTATAGAATAACGGCAATAATTATCGCTAGTGCTAACTTCCAGACTGCTGCTACAGTTTTAAGCCGAACTGATAGATAACAATAGAAAAGCAACCAAAAGTTGTACCACTCCTATTTCCCTGTTCGTCAGCATTATTATTGTTTATAATAGTTGATATTTTAATCAGATTAACCGAAACGCCTATCAAAATAAGAATTAAATATCATAAGCAATTATCGAAATTGGAATAGGTTTATTTATGTTTCCTGAGCAATCCTCGAATCTAGTTGAGCACCTCGACCTTAGTATTCCTCTTGGTCTTTTCTGATTATTTATCTTTAAGGAACTGCAACTGAGCCGATTCATTTTTCAATGATTTCAACTCACATTATAACTGAGTGATCTTTTATTGGTATTTGTGCTCAGTTTATTTGTGCAATTTTTACATCTGCTATCTCTTAAGGTCTAATTGATCGGACTCTTTTTGATAGTTGGCGTAGTTTTATTTTTTTATTTACATTGACGATTGCTTTCGATGAATCTACCTCTACAATCGTTCAATCTCATCCTTCAATTCTTCGTTTGTTTTAAAGATTTTGCCTTAGTTTTTTCTCTTGCGGTCGGTCTTGTAAGTTTAATCCTTGACGCTTTATATTTACTCGCTTTGTAGTTTGATCCTAGACCGACTGAAAGTATTCTTGAGGGAAAGTTATTCAATTTAATTATCCAGTCTGGCCAATTCTTTCTTCAATCTAAAAGTTTACTGCTCCGATTATTGATTTAATTTAACCAATTCCTCATACTCCTTGCGAAAGTCATTGAGCCTACTGATTTGCATATTTCTAGCATCTTTTTTCCGGGTGTCGATCTGCTAGAGAATGTTGGATAATAGCTTTTTATTGCGTTTTGAGCATTAAATAACCTTATTATGAAGTGTTTACTGATCCATTTTGATAATTTATACTATAGTGGCATTATTAGATATTATTCATGTAAATAATCAATTCACTCGGGCGATGCGTTGAGGGAGAAGGTGATCAAGTCAAATTTGTTTAGAATAGCTGGTAGAACAAAAGAAAGGCAAAAGCCTCCCCATAAAATACTTAAACTTATAAAAAAATAAGAGACGATGTTTGATGATATTAAAGCGGGAACAAGAAAATAGAAAATGACTGAAGGAATAGCAACAACAACAAATGCAACATAGTAGAGGATCCTTGACTTCCAATCCTTAAAATTCCACAAGCCGACCATATATAGCGTATCTTTATTCTCCTTATTACTCAGCAAAAGACATCCATAAATGATTCCAACAGCTCCAAAACAATAGAAAGTCTTTTTCAGCATAATAAAAATAATAATTTATTAGTTATGCGATTTGCAAGTGATATTGTCCATCCAAATTTATTCTATAGGCTGGTCTTCAATGTCACTTTAGTAGAGAATTATGGAGATTACCATAAAAGAGACGCAGGCGATGGTGTTGCAGATGAAATAGACAAGTTTATGCTTTTGATTGAGAATGTTTGAGATCAGCTCGTAAACGAACTGCTGAAGTTTGTAATGATATATTACCAAGTAGAAACTACCTAAAAAGGCTCCAAATACCACCTAGTTTAAACTATGAGCGGCTAAGTACATCCTTGAGGTCATAACTATCACAGCAATTATAAGTAGAACGGCCAATAAAACTCTCTTCTTTCCAGTCCCAACAATATCACTTAGGATTGGTTCATACAGAGCCAACATAAAGAAAGAATGTCCACTCGGATTGCCAAAATCTGAGGCACAGGTCCACCCTAAATTATGAATCTGGCTATTGATCCAAAAAGGTCTCGGCTCTTTATAGATCTATTTGAAAATCTACATGAGGAACACTCCTCCCAAAATACAAATGATATGCACCAATACTAATATCTTACGTTTGTATACTATCACTAATTACGAGAGCCCGATATAGATGCCTATCATTGTTAAGGACTCACCTAACTGAGTGAACATATTTTATATGAAATTTAGTATTGGCGACGAGTATGCTTGCATATCGTAGACATAGTTGACTCCCATTAAGAAGAGAGGTCCTTGGGAGTGTGAATTAAGAATTAAAGTTACACACAGAAAGATGAGAGCGAGAATGATTGCTCCGATTCGAGTTGATGGCATCATCTCCTGATTTTTGGCATCCATTTTAAATTTAAATAAATAAATTCAATAAAAAGGATATTGGTAGCACCATCGTATTCCTTGTTGTGTATTTATCAGTGATTTAAAAGATAATACTACACGACAATCAATGATCAATTATATTTAAGTGATAATGGACCATCTTCAGCCAGATATGCATCCATTACAGGACGGATAGCATGGCGAATAGGCGCAAATGCTTTACCTGAACTCGGAAGAGCTTTCATCAAGTCTTTTCGAATATTATGTTCAGTTGCGATCGGATGCCGTTCCATCATTATCGTTCACTCTTCCCGAATAGTTCGTAAAAATACAGAAGTAGATTATCAGTGTTGTCGAGCTAAGAAAAAACATGTAAAAGTCTATATAAATCGATGCAATTCAAGCTCAACATTTTGGCACTATCGTTGACCTCGTGGGGTAGAAGATAAAAATGTAGCAGTAAATCAATAAAATGGCAGAGCAAGTTAAAAAATTAGAAACACATAATATACAAGCATTGGTATCCGCTCAGCAATAGCAAAATAAAACTAATGCCACAAACGAAAATCAGATACTTGCAAAAAGCAATCAACTTGTGACATAAATTACTGATTTAAGGCGATCTGCTTGCTTACTTAGCCCTAGTCAGGATCATACTCTCATTCTTCAGTTTTAACGGAGAAGCAAAGAGGAGGAAAAGTATATTTAGCAGATTTTTAATGAACAACGCGAGAAGTGGAAGTATACCAAATTGATTTACGGAATTAAATTCAATGAACTTACTCTTCGAGAAGAGCTGATTGAATAAAGAGAAACTGCTTTTCATTAATATGAAAAGAGTAATAGCTAGCTCATCGAGGTGCTACTTCGGGAGAAGGAGCGAGATAAAAATCTGAGGAAAAAGGATAAGTAAAAATTTGAGTAAATGTTGAAAATAAGGCATGAAATTGACATTGAGAATGAGGAGTTGAGCCATTCGTAAAGAACGTTAAATTCACACTATGAGGTTGAGCTGTTGCGGATCAAGGATAAACTCAATTAGCAATAGGAGAGACATAACAGATAAATACATGAGCTAAATCAGAATATAGAACAATTACAAAAATAATTGACGAAGAGAGGAAGAGACAGTAAGGAGGAGCAATCAGCCATTTAGAAAAGGTAGTTGGCATTAATCTAAGAGTTAAGGTAGTTAAAAAAGATAAATAATTCAATGAATGAGCAGAAAAAATAGATAAAGAGTGAGTTAGCCACCCAAATGAGCAAAAATGAGCATTTAACCTATTAATACTAAATAATTAATAAATAGAAGATAGAGTTAAAGATTATGAATGACAAGCTACTTTCCAAAAATTAAGAATTACTCACCCAGTTTAATGAGGCCATCCTTAAAAATAGTCAGAACAGCCATATTAAAACACAGCTAAATCAAAAACTGGAGAACAGTGCTAAAACTATCCAATAACTTGAGTCAACAAACGAAAAATGCAAAAAAGAGTTATACTTGCTCAAATCTCAATGCCAAAACTCATAAAGTTAAATATTTTCACTGCAATCTAAACTTTAAAAACTATAGAACTAACTGCACGATCGCTCTGCTAACCTTCTCAAGAGCAACTAATATATTCGATAGTGCGATTCTAGGATTGCCCATCTCTAAAATGAATTGACTACTAATTTCATTACTCACAATCAATAGACAAAAATATTGCAAGAATAACTCTCCAATAAATATGAGCTTATTACTTTTCTCAGTCAACAAATAGATGAGTATAAAGCGTAAATGCTGCTGCAAACTGAATCCACTTTACCTCCCTCGATCAATGAATCAGCCTTGTAAACTTTAAAAAGTTAGGTCATGGCAGAACTGCATAGAAGTGATCACATTAAGAATACAATCATCGACGAGATGGTGGAAAGACTAAACCAAATAATTCTGTGATAAGTGTATATATTTATATAAGGCAACTGACTTTGATAAAAAACTCCTCGACAGGGAATCGAACCCTGGTTCTCGGATTTAGAGTCCGATGTCCTAACCATTGAACGACCGAGGATATGATATCATTCACTGAGCTTTGTGTTTTATCAATTCCAATATTCAAATTAATCATTGGCAAAAGGCTGTGAACGTTATATTGATTTATATGAATCTATGATATATTTTTGAGGACTGGATTATATTCCTCAATCTCTGTTTTTGTCTGAAAAGAATGGGGTCGTGATGATGATAATACGAAGGGAAGAATAGTTAGATTTGATTATTGATTTGATATCTGTTATAATTGCCTATCAACAATGGTTAAAATATGCACTATTACCCATGCTCCTACTTCAACAGTCGTGAGGACTCCCAACGCAGAGCATTCTTTCTCTCGTGCCAGATAGTTCCAGCGTGCTTTCAACGCCACTAAATTAAACAAGATATTCGCTAAACCATTCTTAGGTACACTTGAAGGCCACTCCGATGGCGTCAGTGTGCTTGCAAAGTGTCCACTATCTATCAATAAAATGATCTCCGGCGCTCATGATGGATAAATACGAGTATGGGACATTGCTGAGAGAAAGTCTTTAATCTCCCTATATGATCATAACCAAACAATCAAGGGAGTATCCTTCTCAAAAGATGGATATCGCTTCCTGTCATCATCAGCTGATAAATCGATTCATCTCTATGATTTCAAAAGCATGTTCGATTCGCAAGAAAACGATCAGCACGTCTATGGAGATTTTCGGTTTAATAAAAAGAAGAAAGCGGTTCAACCACTTACTAAATATATGAGCAAACTCGTTCTCGGTAATGTTGACCACTCTCCACAATAAAATGAATTCGCGACTGCTGGTCAGGTTGTGCAAATCTGGTCTTATGAAAGAACTCAGCCCATCTATCAATTGTAGTGGAATGTTGATACGATATTGAAAGTCAAATACAACCCTTCAGATCCAAATATTTTATGCGGATCCTGCATCGACAGATCGATACTGATATATGATTTGAGAGGATAAACTCCCGTGCAAAAGATAACTCTTCCTAACAAATCGATGTGCATGTCGTTCAATCCAATTTAACCCATAAACTTTACTGTGGGAAATGATGACTCCAATTGCTATTCTTTCGATATGAGAAAAATGGACAAGGCAAAAACGATTCATAAGGATCATATTGGCGCGATTACTGATCTAGATTATGCTCCAACGGGACGATAATTTGTGACTGGTTCTTTTGATAGAACCCTCCGCATTTTTAATTACGATTCGGGCAGAAGTAAATAAGTCTATCACGCAAAAAGGATGCAAATAGTTAGCAGCGTGCAATATACTGTTGACTCTCACTATATTTTGTCAGGATCGGAGGATATGAATATAAGACTCTGGAAAAGTATAGCTTGGAGACCCTTAGGAGTTGTAGGAGCCAGAGAAGAGAGAGCCATTGAATACAGAGATAAACTGATCAACAAATACATTCACAGCAATAAAATTAGAAGAATTAACAACCACCGTCATCTTCCCAAATACATTCTCAACGCCAACAAAAGGAAACAAGATCAAGTTGCAAGTCACCACAATAAAAGGCTGAATAAATAAGCCAATACGGGGATAAAGGAAGATAGACCGGTTGACAAAGCCTTGGCCATTGAGAATATATAAGTTCGAGAGGAGTAAATTGAAAAGAGACCACGAAAGAAAAAGGATAAAAAGCAGAAATAAGGTCAAAGCGAAGCGATAGGGGTGGTGGAATAGTAAGGACTTCACTATGAATGATTATGATCATATGACTTACTCCCTAAAGGATATGTTAAATCTTTGATATAACACTGATTCTGTCATCTGAGACAACTCATAAAGGAATTAATAGGATAATACGAATAGTATAAATTGAATAAGTTCTATCATTTTTACTACTCAAATTTTATCATCCTAATAATTCATATAAGAATTTTAACACAATGACGGAAGACACCAAACGGGAAAATGATTGGGAGGGCTTTGAGCATTTTCAGGATATCTCTGAGACAAACCATACCTCATTTCCTGAAATAAATCGAGTAAAGACTACTTCACACAAGGCATAGAATCCTTACAACGTCATCCCCAAGAAGAATTCATCAAATCACCAAAAGACATCAATGAGCAAAAGATCCGAGCATCGCAACTAAGTCTCACCTTAGAGATTATCATCTTTAGACAAGACTTTAAAACCCATCACTGCGACTTCGAAAGCAAACGATGAAAAGCAAGTACTGAATGAAACCAAAGGTGGTGATAAGAGATATGAAAGGATTCCAATAATGAAATTCTAAGAGGACTGCCGATACGCAGGGAGGATAGTTTACAAAAACTTCACTCCAAGAACATCTGATCACTATATGCGATTGTTAAAAGAAGTGGATTGGTCAGTTAAAGTAGACAAAAAGCGAGACATCCGAAATCTTCACGGGATTGAATTCAACAGTCAGTTTTAAGGAGGTAATTTGAATTTTGCCGTATAGGTACAATTATATATATATCAGGGTGTCAGATCTTTAGTATGATCTTTATATGAGAGTGGACTCAAATACCAATGGCCATCGCCAATGGTTTTATTTTAGCATGAAAAACGAGGCCAAATGTAAAGTCAAACTTCATATCTATCGATTTAGAAAGATTTACTCACTGTTTCAACGAGGAATGAAACCCTATGTGAGGAGTCGTAAGTCAGGCTAAGATTGGATGCCGGGTGGCGATAATGTAATTTATCATTACTAGCGTCAACGAAATTAGTACGGCGTAAAGAAATAGGTAAAAACCTGCATTCTAACCTTTACTTATACCTTTGAATAGGATAATGATGAAGTGTTTATTGCAGCTGGGATACCCTACACTTACACCTTTTTACAGAGGCAGCTCACTGATTACAAAAACCAAGTGGACAAAAGATAGAATCTTACTTTTTAAGTCACAAATATGTGCAAATCAATGTGTAGGTTGGATTTGCAGCTAATTACGATTTAGCATAAAATGGCGAAGCTAATTCACGAGTCGAAGAAAAAGAAGTTTATTATTATCAATGCAAGAACCCATTCTGGGGAGTCCTCTTGCTCTTGGGTTTTAGATGGAATACTCATGGAATTTGGGTTATCATCCCTGCTATAAGAGTGGATTTTAACCGAAAACATTTGCTTTAAAATTGTTCCCATGCTAAATCCAGATGGAGTATTTATCGGAAACTATCGAACTGGCATAATCGGCGACGACTTCAATCGAAGATTTAGCTCAGGCCGGAAGGAGTTTTACCCTGAAATATGGGCTTTGAAAAAATTGATTGCGACTTGCAAGAAGGAGGGAGATGTTGAACTCTTTCTAGATCTGCATGGACACTCTGTTCTTAAGAATAGCTTCATATATGGGCCTTCCTAGAGCTGTTCAAGCAACAATCAATGTACCTTTCTGCCAACTCAGTAAAGAATTTACCCTATCATCTGTTCCATAACTCCAAATACTTCCGACTGGCCTCCTGCAAATTTCAGACTCAAAATACTGATAATATTGAAACTGCGCGTATTTTCTTTCAAGTCAAAGAAGAGATTCTAACTTTTACTTGCTAAAATTCACTAGGATTATACGCCAATCAAAAACAAAGCAAACAAATGCAGGCAGAAGATTGGCAAAGTTTCGGCAAATCCATTCTTCATTCGATGGAGAACTCTTACAGCAAAAATTAGATCGGGGTGCCTGCCTCTGGGGATATAAAATACAAAATTCCCAAAATATCTTATCAAAAAGGATTGCCTAAACCATCAATCGTGACTGAGATCGAAAAGAAGTTAGGAAGCGAGAGCTATCAGCCCAAGAATTAAACGACCAAGCATAGCAAGCATGACAAAGTGTACTTCAAACTCCCCACCTCTGTCAGTATCAAATAAAAGCCAATCATTTAGCCCTTATAAAAACTGAAAAGCAATAGCGTATCCCTCTCGCAAAAAATAAATCGATAAGATGAAGTCTTCGATCCAAAGGCCATCTCCTTTAATCTCCATCAGTACAACTAAACAAAGGGTTTGAATCTATACACCTTTAAAAATCGCAAGCATTCATAGATAATGAAAACTCCAACTACCAATATAATCCAAAGGGCTCTAAATAAGGTTCGTCGGTAATAATCGAAAAAGAATAAAAGTTCAATGGCCGAAGAGTCGGCATATTTCAATTTGGAGCGTGCTTCCACCTATGATAACTCTCAAACATTAGTAAAATAAATATCAAATATGAGGAAAATATAGGAGGAATCCTCAGAGTGCTATCCGGAGTATGAAATGGAAGTCATTCATGAGAATTTTTCAGATGAGTACTGCTCCGTCAATGACTCCGACGAGTCAGATGAAGATTTGACTGAGCACGACAAGAACTATATCTTTGAGTATATACGATCCAATCAGCTGAGACAGTCAAACAACGAAGGCGAGGAGGAAGATGAAAAGGGCTAAAGTGCGAAGTAAAAGGCGCAATCCAAGCCTAAAGAGATCAACATCAGCAAGTTCAGATAGATCCGTTTCAAAAGTATCTAGGAGATATATGAATCATAACCAGGAGGAAATAAAACAAATTCAAGCATCAAGAAGATAAAACTATAAATCCATAAGTTCAAAGATAATCCCTCCAAACAGTTCATCAATCACTTCAATAATGTCGCCACCAACTCATAGTTTGATGATCCCAGCATCGTCGCCATCTCGCAGCAGAAAAAACTCAATGAGAGGGTCAGCCAAGGCAGGAGGATGCAAAAAGACCCATTTGTCTTGATCCAGAGGAAAGATAGGACTGCAGAAAAGTCAATAAGCAACGAAGCCCAGATATGAATATCTTCTATAAGCGAATAATGCTCATATTATATGAATTTTCATGGTTAATGATCTTGATATGCTAAAATGAGAGGGGCAAATCAAACGTAGGGATAATAGAGTCGTCTGTATCGGGAAGCTTCGATATCGGCTGCCAATCTGGATCTTCTGAGAATGCTGTCAGTCGCAAGCTCAGCCTCAATTCTTGATCTTCTAAGAGCAGTCTCATCAGCTATCTTTTCGGCAGTGATTTGGGCTTCAACTCGAGATCTCCTAAGGGCTGATTACGTAGCAAATCGATCTGCAGCTATTTCAGCCTAGACTCTTGATCTTCTGAGGGCTGACTCTGTAGCATATCTTTCGGCTTCTATCTCCGCTTCGATTCTAGATCTCCTCAAAGCAGAATCAGCAGCCACTTCTGCCTCGATTCTGGATCTTCTGAGAACGCTCTCAGTGGCAATCTCAGCTTCGATTCTTGATCTTCTGAGAGCAGATTCAGTTGCAGCTCTAGAAACAGCCAAATCAGCAGCCAATCTAGACCTTCTTAGTGCTCCTTCTACCTCAAGGGAGGCAGCTACACTATACGGATATCGGTAGTAGGGGAGGTAATAAGGATAGTAGTATGACATGGTAAATAAAATTTATCAACCAATCATCAGCAATTAAATGTAAATATACCGTTTTGGCAATAAAGAATTTAATACGATAATTAATAAAAACGATTTTATTTGCAATTAGACCTGTAGTTTTTGGAGAGTATAATTAATGGGGTTTAGGTATTTGATCCGATTAGGATTTGGAATAGTCAATCAGTTAATTGACTTTTGAAAATATTGTTATTTTTATACTTTGCATTTTTTTATGAAGATTGTTGGCAATATAAACATCTATGGTTAATGGCTGACATGCAAGGCCTAATCAATATTTGAGATATGTGGTATTTGTTTATGAAAATTTAGGGGTTGGGGTTGGGGTTGGG
>Ga0302188_10000118_pt1 | contig 62493 bp, 84 predicted proteins | sample II_Bog_E2_1_FD_198783 | JGI IMG/M metagenome (GOLD analysis project Ga0302188, IMG submission 198783) | Peat permafrost microbial communities from Stordalen Mire near Abisko, Sweden - II_Bog_E2_1 | ecosystem: Environmental > Terrestrial > Soil > Wetlands > Peat | place: Sweden: Abisko... | reverse complement strand
ATATCGTCTTTCCTTAGTCAGTATAGAATTTAAATAATAATTATATGAAAGTCGCTTGTCTTTAATGAGTCATTCTTTCAATATCATTGAGAAGGGCATATACTTGAATTTTGAATTTAAAAATATATTAACTAACCTATCATTTTAATCATACTATTAAAAAATTATATGGGATCGATAAATCATTAAAATTAAATCCAAATCACTTGGTCTTCTCTTACAACTGCTGGTACTACAATGATATTTGAGATGATGTTTTATCTTTGGTCTCAATCACGTATTTTTTGTTTATAAAAAATGAAATGCAACTCCACACTGCGAAAAACACAAACATCGGAGCTGGGTTTTTATCAGGCAGATTCTACTTTATTATGGGAAACAGAAGTATGCTTAAAGCTGATCCACCCCAATTGATCATCGTTGAGTAAGGTAAAAAGTTAGGCAGAACAATTTCAGGAATGTACATCCAAACAATTGGGCCAAGAGAAAGTCCAAAGTTCGCCATGAAACTAAATAAGCCCACCAGAATGAGGATAACTGATATGTTCGGGTTTGATTCATTCATAAAAAATCCAACTGCGATAATTAGATTTGTGATGACAGATCCAATGACTCCTCCTTGGAGAATAGTTTTTCTTCCAAATTTAGTCAGCAGAGATGAACTTATCAAGCAAGTAGCCACCTGTTAAAAATTGATAATTGAAGGTAGTATAGGTTTAAAAAATAAGAGACTTCCAGATGCGATTTCACTTGCGTATGTTGCCACTGCGCTAATCCCTACAAATTGTTGGAGTAAACTCAAGTGAAGAGCTATTATTTTAGTTAATTTAAGATCCTTTCGAGGCTAAACATCGTTAACTGTGGGTTCAGTGACCATCTCCATCTCTTTTGCCGAACCACTACTTTGAACTTAATTTGAGTCCTTAAGTGACTTTAAAACTTCTTCAACAAAATCGGTGTGATAGAGATAGGTAATAACTTATTTAGCTTCAATTTATCTTGAATGATCTACTAAGTACTGAGGGGTTTAAAACGGAAATATGAAATGAAGGGCAAATGTCTGCATGGCAAGAGATAATAATGGAACTGCGAAGATCCATTGCCAATAGGTCATTCCTGTAGGATCGTCGTATATTTTGGAGAGGACAAATGAAAAGAAACAGCTGACAAAAATTCCAATTGTGATAAACAACTGTTGAAATACTCCGAATACTCCAGATAATTAAGCGGGAGCCATTTCCTTAATAATAAGGGGCACAATTGAACTGTACAGCCCAGCACAGATGCCCTGTAAAACTCGGAGGAACATATATAGTGAAATATTCGGAATAAATATTAGGCAGCCCACAGGGAAGGCGATGTAGTTGATGTATAGTATTGATTTTCTACATTAGAAGAGGTTTACCTTCTCGAAATATTATTTATAAAATATGAACTGAGAAAAGACCCGATTAAACCCCCGAGAGGCACGAAAAACGTAAGAATACCCTGTGCATTTGCTTTATTCATAGTAATTCCAAAGACTTGCGTGATGGTTTCAAAGTCAATGATACTCATGTACATGATGATGTAGCCAAAGTAGAAGGAGGAGAGACTGAAATTGGCTATTATCAAAAAGATCATAAGAAATGATTTATATCGCTGGCGGGTAATCGTCAGTGGATTCTGCTCGCGTTGTTATTGCCCTTATTTATCCTCGCTTTCTTCGTTCATATTTGAATTATAATCGAAAACAGTGAGCCTATTTAAAACTCCAAAAAATATAACCAAATAATTTTTCCTGAAGGTGCAGGTCTACTCGTCTATTATCCATAGTTCATCCACAAACATATCCCTCACTTTGTGAGCAATAATTAAGTTGTCAATTGCTAATTTATTTAATAATTTAATCAATGAAATCTCAATTATATTCGGGTCGCTCATAATCATTTTTTATATGAATTAGTTTTTATTTAATTCCCGAAGGAGATCACTCCCTCCCTCCAGAAAAGGAGTCAAAATCAATAGGAGAAAAATTGGAGAGGAAAGGGAAGAGGAATTGCAGGAATCATATGAACCGTAATTCCGTTAGGCCAAAAGAATGGGAATTTCGCTGGAGGGAAGAGTTACCCGTGGCAACTGGAATCTATAGGAGAGTAAAATTTACTTAAAATTTGTTATTGATCATCTCTAAGATTTTATTGCCGACGTCCCTGGGCGCAAAAAGAAAGCTTTTCAGGGTCTATCTAAACTCCTCAAAAAAAGAACTCCCGATCAATGCCGAAGTCATCATCAGAAGCTGCAGCAGCGTTACGGAACTATGACTAATATTATTGATCACGTTAAAAAGAAAATCACCAAAAAGATGAAAAATCCAATCGACGACAATAACTCATTGAGCGTGCTCTAGTTAAAATCTGGAAACAGCAATAACCTTCGAAAAACTGGTGCTTCGGAACAATAGGAGGAAGACTGGGAATTGGTGATTGATATGAATGAATTGACCGTCTGGTGAACTCCATGTCATCGTCTACCTTTATGATTGATTAATTTATCCTAATCACGGGTTGTTTGAGTGTACTGGCAGAAATTCAATTCTTATAATATTCTTTGAAATGACGAACTGTTGGCAATTGATTGCGGATTTTATGTTTGATATGCTGTATGTGGACAGAAATGCAGAGTGGAATTAATTGATTATATTATCCATAAAATTAGCCATTATAAATTTAAATCCATTATGTCATGGGGTAACTATGGTAAAGGTGACTTACCATATCTATTTCTATTGGTAATCTATTATTAAGTTCGTATCGAGAAAGCATCTGACATCTGCACTTCGGATTTGACTATTATCAATTGCTTCAATGAGAAAAGTAACGTCCAATGACGAGTAATTATCTGATTTGTCCAATATTATCGCCAACAATAAAGTTGATCGGATCCTAAGGAAGTAAACCATGGGTCCTAACGTCTTATTTTTGGTCGAACTGAGAGGATCCCCAACACGTAAAACTATTTGGCTTGAGCAAAGTCAGCTAAATCCCTAAATCATTTAAAAATTTGAAATATAATCCAGATAAACCTAAACTTATGATCATCTTCCCGTTTTCCATAAATATTGTGCGGAAGAATTTAAAATGTAAATTCCAACTAAACGGAAATTAGTGGAACACTGGATGTATGGAGATAGAGTGCAGTACATCAAAAAAAGAATAGGAGGCACGGCAGAAAAAGGGGTCTACTTAGTGGAATGGTCGAACAACAAAATAGGAATTGTCACCTATCACAGTCTAAAGAAGTACGAAAAGAGTAAGCTTGCAAGTTTTGAAATCAGGCAGTCGATGATCAAAATGATTTAACAAATCTCAAGGATATCTTGAAACTGGTTAATTATTAGATTGTAATTCGAAGCAAATATTAATCATCATTGGGTGTCTCATTTTGTGAGGTAGCTATACTTTTTGACTGGATGTTCAGCAGTGTTGAAGATACTCTTTAATTCTGTTTTTGTGCTGTTTGTCTAGCTTACTAGAGATGACCCCAGATATCTATATTTATTGCTTCGATAGTTTTGCTGTTTCTTTTGACAACATTCTTATTTTCTAACTTATATCTCCGGTTTTTCTCTACTCCTAATGATCTCGGCACTATCATCATTTTATATCTTATGAATGATGGTCAGGTCATGATCACTTTCACTGACCTTTTATTATGTCAATACTGGAGATGATATCATAAAGCGTCTCGGATGAGTCGGCACAGCATTTTATTTGTAAAATCCTGTTTATTTAAGATATTCGCGGGCCATGTTTTTCATATCATTTTGGTTAGATTTCTTCATTATTGATTCGCATGCCTTAATGATGTCAAGGTTTATTGTTGCTTTCTTATCCTTGCCGTTGGGATACTTTGCCTTCTTTATCTTCACTTTTTATATATTTTAATCCATTTTGGTAACTCCTAAGGACATTTTTTTTAATATTGGATTGATAACATTTTTTGTAATGAAATACGATTATTGATCCTCTGAAAACTGATTCTTTCTTTTGTCTAGAGAATGAGACTTTTTATTATCTAAATTTTTAATATTTGTTGATTGTGCTTTGAGAGGTGAACGAACATCCCCTTTTGTTTTATCCTCAACGGTCTTACTGTTTTAATTAATAATTTTGCTCTAACATTTTGCTGGCTAATTCGTCACGTGAAACGACCCATTCAAAAAATATCGAATTGATTCTTCCAGTTCCGATTTTAGCGAAGTATCTTGAAGTACCATTTCAAGTTGGCATTTTATCCTATTTAAAGTTGCACTTTTCTTATTTACACATTCGGGATATGACTGGACTATTTTTTGAAACACAGCGTCTTGATCATCATCAATATGAACATTAATTCGAATATCCTGCTCTCTAGCTTTCAAACATATCGTAAACTGTTCCTTCATTTCATTCATTCGTTATTATTCTTATCAGAAATAATTTTATACACAATCAGCTATATTTTTATTGATAAGTCAGTTATATTAATCTCGTAAATATCAAGGCTAAGGTCATATCAAGGATTCTACTTTTTAAGCTTCATACGACGCATCATATTCGGCAATCGGAGAAATCCCTATTTCATCTTACGGACGTTATCGTTTGGTTTTATGGTGGAAGGCTTTTTATTGGTTTACTTGGTGAATGTTTATAAAGGATTTTTGAAGTATGCCTTCCATAGTTCTTCCGCCATTTTCTTGCGGTTGGAGTTATTCCCTTATTCCGATTTCTTGCTGTTCTTTTTCAAGGGAGTAGTTCTCTATACATTCTTTTCATCAACTGATCTTTCAGTTCTTAGTCTGGTGAGCGGTCGTCTACGGACAGAAAGGGTTATTTTCTTGCCTTACGAAAGCACTCTTTTTTTTAATTTTTAGTTAGAAAAAGCATTCCTTTCTGTTGATTTTTGCACATCTGTTATCTTTCCTTTATTTGTTTAGTTTTTTGACATTTATACTTGCCAAATCCATTTACGATATTTCCTCAGAGAATCTTTACCATATTAGAGTTTGTACTTGGAACTTGTTTACAGATAAGACTGAAGATCACTAATAGTCTTGTTGCCCTACCTTAGCGTCCTTTTTTGTAGCAGGTAATACAGAGTGGTCAACTCGTTGTGTTCGTTTTCCTTGAGTTGATCTTCCACAACCGTTTTGCTGAAAGCTGAGTATTATTTCATTTTATCAATTATTTAGTTATCGATCGGCATGGCATGAAATCCAACGATCAAACCAATAATTTACGGCTCAATATTCTTTATTTATTTGAAGAACTTCAACTTACGAATTTCAGGAATTGTTATCCTCTTCTACGGATCCGTGACTAACATTCTTTGAATGACTTAAATGGCTTCGACGCTTATGTCACTGGGCAAAACATAAAATCCTTCAACTACCTTTCGATAAAGTTCCTTTGTTGTTGTTTATTAGAAAGGAAGGGAACCACACACCATTCCATAGAAGGTAATACCCAACGACCACACATCTCCAATTATTCCATTGTACGACTTTCCTGCTACCATTTACGGGGGAGCGTAACATGGACTCCCACACGCAGTATTTAACAGTTTTTTTGTTTCAGTATAATTGGACAAACCGAAGTCTATGATCTTTACATTATATTCACCATCCAAAAGAATATTCTCAGGCTTCAGATCCCTATGAGCAATGTTGAGCCGATGAAGGTATTAGACGGCATTGAGAATTTGATAAAAGATTCTTCCCGCGGCCCTTTCCTTCAGCCTGACTTAATTGCACATTACTTTATACAGCTCTCCCTGTTCTGCATATTCGGTGACGATATAAACAGAGTCGGTGGTTTCAATGATCTAATATAGATAGACGATATTTGGGTGTCTGACTTTTTTCATGATCTAAACCTCCCTCTGAATTCTAACCTAATCATCATCGTCTTAAATTGTCATTTTGTCTATTATTTTAATGGCGACTGTTTCTCCCGTGGGCACATGGATGGCTTCTTTGACCTTACCAAAAGTTCCTTTCCCCAGTGTTCTTCCTAATTAATAGTTGCCAACTCGTTCGACTGTTCTCGATATTTTGGTTTCGTCGCTATTATTCGCTTTCTTGAGCGCATCCGTCCATGATCGCCTTTCCATTGTCAAAAATAATAATAAAAACTATATTTAGAAACGACATTTAGACTTGAACCTTATTGTATATGTTTCTTCTCCACAAATTTATTCCATTATTGAACCAAAAAGGATGAACCCAAAGGTCGAGGTTCAGCGGATATCTTTTTAATACTTTGTTCTCATGTTGATAAGCAGTGATTAAGAATAATAAATATCATAAAAAGTTATCGTCTGTGACCTCAAATCCAAAAATGTTTTACCGATCTATCTGCAACACCCCATGAAACGTACCTTCTCCAAAGTTTTAATACTCGTTGATGTCGTTAGTTATTTTTCCCTTTAAAAAATCTCTCCATTCAAAGATAATTTAGAAATCCGCAAAACAAAATTCATCACGAAGGTTTATCGAGAGAATTCTCCCCCTCATATGCTTCCTGAACATTCTAACGCAATATTAAATCCTTTTTTTACTGGTGCTTTTTGTCTTTATCGCAGTTATTACATCAGATATCGAACGAAAACCCTTGGCGAAATACATGACTGAGTTATGCTTCAGAAGGTTTAAGGAAACAATGAGTTTTTCTGCATCTTCGTAGATTTATTCGCCTGATAGCTTAATGTAGTGCTTATTTGCTATGAAAAAGGCAGAGAAGAGAGGGTTCCTCATTCTAAAGGTCAATAGATTAATGGGTGATACAGGGGAGTTCAAATCATAAGGCCTATCAAAAATTTCCTATTTAATCATTTTGGTATTGACTTCTTTAGTATTCTTTAGACCGGAGGCGAAGGTACAGATTGTTGAGAAGGATCCAGGGTTTTAAAGTTTGTTGATCATGAGAAGATAATTCATGCATACGAACTGATTCTAATTGAAAGGATAGGCGTCATAAGTATGCACCACCAAATCATAAAGGAGGTCTTTATGCGTTGTTTTGGGCACAGCAATATTGCTGAAATTAATACTCAGAAAAGGATAATAATTGAAACCATCCACCTCGGTATGAGTCTTTCTCGCCCGTACATATATTCTTTCTTTTTGTTTCTCAAAGCCATTGCTCAAGATCTCTCTGATCTCTGCAGCATTATAAAAGATCGATTTCGATAGAGAGTTCCTTTCAATATACTCAAGGTATTTTTTGAAGAGAAGATTGCTTGTTTAATCATCACATCTTTCCAAAGGTCCCCAGTATTTTATTAGTATGTCATTCTATGGCAGTGCGCAGCAAAGGGAAATAGCATAGAGGTTTTAGTTGACATAAAATTTATGCAAGTAATACTGATTGTTTTTGATGGAACTCTACCAGTTTCCCACCTCGAATGTTTTCCTATACTTCTACTTGATTTCAAGCTCTCTGAGGAAGACAAAGATGCTTTTGATGTTAAGATTTCCTGCCTTCAGCTTAAAATTCTTAAGAGGACTGTTGATTCTTTTTTGAAGCTCACTCCCCTTCTAAACTTTCAGAGGAGTGCTGCTTACAGTCTTGACTAAGGATTAAATATAATTCTTTTTGTTCAATGGATCCTATCGACTGCTATCATACTAATTTGAGGTTTGAATTAGTATTTCTCGAACTTAGCTATCTTTAGAAAGCTCTTATTCTTCATATTTATCCTTGTAAAATTCTGAGGGTTTAATAATTTTGCGAGTCTTGGGTAAAAATCTAATGAACTATTGATCCTTTTCTTGAATCATTTTAATGCTGTTTTTTAGGTTCTCACTTCTCTTACGAGGAGAGATGGGCATTCCATTGTATTTATGTTTCATCATGCTTGGTTTTCTTATTTTGAACATATACTTGTGAACATCAGTGTAGCCTGTTGCTTTGCTGCTATCGTATCCAAAAGCAAAGGACTTATTTCTGGCTCTAGTCTCTGGGCTATTGTTGTTACTTAATCGAGGCAACTGATATCTAAGGTTTCTGTTGTCCAGTTTTCCATAGTTTGAATTATTATAACTTTATCTGAGATTAAACTTCGAATCTGTGTCTCCCAAATAATTGCTTAATTACCCTTCATCTGTACGAGCTCGAACCATTGGATAATCTTTTTCCATACTTTATCTTTTCGGCGATTCATTTTTGTTAAAATAATCACGATCAAATTTTTAGAGATAGGGATCTAACTAACTCTCTGATTATCCTTTAAAATGGTTGTCTTTATTGGGACTGGCATTGATGGAGTGAGGCACTCTTCCACATAGAAATTACAATATTTCCTGTTGGTTTTTCATCAGCTTATAGGTCAAGCTAATGGGCAAATTGAACAGTTCTTCAACGCAACCAATTCTCTTATATTTAAAGTTGCTCACTTTCTTAGTTGTTTCATAATGATGCAGTAGAAAAGGGTCATAAGAGTTGGAAAAGACTATGTATTTCCTCATGAAAGAAGATTTCAAAAACTAGTTGTCCCGATTTAACTTGTTAAAAATATGGTTGTTGCCTTGGATTAGAGAAAGCTCGTATCTTCCCATTGATAAGCATTTGTAATTAAAATTTAAAGTCGCCTCTGCCACCAGCCGGTTACTGTCTCGAAGTTCTTCGATGAGATCGCACACTGATTTCAAGTTTTATTCGTTTATATCTTCTCGATTTTATAGGTAGGTAACTCGTTCTTGAAGTCTCTGCAGAACGCTGTTGTGAGTATCCATTGCCTTTTTAATTTTGAAGTAATGGCTTTTGTTTTCAAGTGACGACTTGATTTCCTCTGAAATTTCTAATTCCACAAGATGGTTGGGGAGGGTATCGAGGTAGGTAAGAAAATAATTTTGATAATTTTAGTCTACTTCCTTGCTGCACCACACTCTCAACAATTCTTTTATCAGGTGCTGCATGATGGGTTGAGATTCGTATTTACTTATTTTATATTACCGATTTATTGGCATCATATGTAATTATTAATAGAACGAATTGGTTAGGCATTACAATGGATAATATTTATTGACTTTTGACTTGTGAGGGTTTTATACGGTTGGTATCGGGCAACATTAAGAAGGAAGCCTTTAATTCGAAATGAGAAACAAATCATACAAATATATCGAGTATAATGTGGTCAATCAATCAAATACGCATGACTTTATAAACAGTTTATACATTTCCTCGGGAAATTTCCGAAAGAATTTCGTATAAAGATCTCCTAAAGTTACCTAGAGAGCCCAAGTATCTTTGACGACCTATATTTACTCATTCAAATCGTAAAAATGACAGAAATGCTGTTTAATACTGCCGATAACCGTGTTCTTATTAGCCACCACTTAACTATTCTTGAATTTCAGACACCCCTTTATGATCAGGTAAATGCTTTTGCTTTTGTTAACTGTTTGGCCTGCTTCGTAAGTTCTTAAATGACAAATTTAGTTAAAAATTTGCCATTGCGACCCGACTTATATCTAATCCTCGTCTTTCTCACGCTGCTCATTACTGTGACTCTGCTCTTTATATTTTTTCAGCGTTCTTATATACGAATTATCCTTGACTTTTTTAACTAGATTTTAACTGGTCATAAATCTGCTATTTGTATTCTTACAGGTTTAATAAAAAACTATATTGCTTGTGGGCTCATACATTATTGTCGAATTGCCCACACTTTTTACTTTTTACAGACCTGTTAAAATACGACCCACACCATAGATGTTGTTGGATTAATCCTTGACGTATCCTCTCCGAACGTGAATGACTCTTTCCCGTGAGTTAAATACTGCTTAATCCAGCATTGAAAGGGTGGTGAGACGGGCATTTTAATCTTTAATCTTAAACTGGTAGGACTCATCTCCTCCAATGCTGTTGAGCCTGTGACGAATGTGCTCCTCAGCTTGAATGCTAATCATGGGTTTCTCTTGAGTGAGTGTATAAAAATACTTATTCTGATACTTCCTTTCCAATCGATTATAAATAACCTTTTTTCGATATATTTCAGGAATGCCTTGAAGATCTTTCTTAACTTTCTCAGCCATCTCGTACACGATCAGATACTCCAAATCTTTTAGGCTTGTCACCTCGGAAGGAAATGCATTCAACTGATCGCAATAAAGACGAATCCTTTTCAATCCAAAGACAAAATCCCAATAGGTGATCCCTCCCAAATTGTTAGTTGCATAAGCAAGATTGATGCTGTTGTAGCTGTAAAACTCTTCATAGGAAATATTGTACTTGATGGGGAACAAAGAATCTTGCCTCTCATTTTGACTTTCAGCATTTAGTCTGTCCATAAGCAGCTATGTTAAATGTTCCTTTTTAGTTGGTCATAAATCCTTTACTCAGTTATGATGAGGATTTTATCTAATTTCATCAAAATTTAGAAGATGTTCCAATTATTGGCATTGGTGAGAATGACAGCTTTTAGCGAGCTCTGAGGGATACCATAGTAGTCCAGTAATGGTAGGATACTTTCGGCTGGGTCAATGAGATAAGTATCGCAGAGATGGGTTAATATTAGAGTTGTGCCTCTTTCTGCAACGATGATATTAATGGTATCCCCTGCAGTGTTATACCCCAAGCCAAAGGGCTCCATTCTTAAAGGTTGAACTGCACTCCGCACTCCATGGATGTTCTCAATTAATATCTTGAGTATTTGTTCCTCCGTAATTTAATGCTGCTTTAAAAATTACCATTTAATTTAATGACTGTCAATTGGCACCATCTCAAACAGGGACTATAGTCTTTTTTTTGTGTTTGAATCAGCCACCACGATACTCCGCCAGTTTGTTTGGCTCAATGTCTTGGTTAGAGTATAATACTTGCAAATGCCAATAGTAAGTACTGACCTCGATATTGTAGGGCTGTGACGGTAAGATAACATAGTCAACTTGCATCTTTTTCAGGGCAGACTTGGCCTACATTAAGGATTTGGTCAGTCCAAACAGATACCGGTGTTTATTAAACCTAAAATGCAGGCTAAATAGTGCAGACTCTACCATTGATGTGCCAATCCTATAACTTACATTAATATTATTCAATCAATAACTTAATAATCATGTCAACCACGCACAAGACATCGGCTTAAATACTGAATAGGTTCAGCTGATGCCTGACTCATTATAGTGAGTATTATAATTGATGGGCAGGATTAAGAAAATATTCATATTTCTGCTTGTGATGGTCAGCATCTACTGGACCATGCTTTTCTACCTACTCATGACTGTGCATGCTGACTCACGACTACAGGAAATCGACTACCTCGAAAAAACAAGGCCAGATGAAAACCCCAGAGTGTTATACATCGATAAACTGGTGCCTCTCACTGACAGGTAAATGTTCCCTCAACCAGGTTAAGCTATTTTAGTATCTCGAGAGTAAGTCATAAGCTGACTAGACCCGCAAATTGTCAAACCCAACAACCGCAGCAAGCACTGTTGTTAATATCAGCATCTTCGCTGGATCTGGTGACGATCTATTCGAAACTACTGCGTCAGTTGTAGGAGGGAATGGACGGGTGCAGTCTGCCTGAGGTGTACTTGCTAAAGCGATTGCGTCCGCTGCTGCTTAATAATGCAGAGAATATTAATAAATATGCATTTGAAATTGGAGAAATCATTAAGTACTTCACCATCGAAGCGGAGTATTAACTCAGCATCCTCACCCATGAAGAAGGAGCTCTCTTGACATTGACGTACCTTGCCAGACGCACCATCAATCTTCTCTTCACTAACATCATCGAACGAATACGAACCGTTCTGCTCGTGGATATTACCCATCCTCTCATTCGAATTGAGTATGATCCACCCTACCAATTGCTCCTTAAATTGAAAAAGGAAATAATGGGCAATCGAGAGAGATTCAAGATCTTTAACAAGCTCAAGTTTGTCATTGTCACCACTTATAAGGAAAATAAAGCCTGGCAGAATTATCAACTTGCGTATGGTGGTGAGTAGGCCTACACATTTGATAGAACTGTTTTCGTATCTTCCAGGGATATGTCCAATGTCCATTACTTTCTACCCTCCAACTCCCTCAGCTTTCTCCCTCTCCTACGTCGTCTTGGTCATTTTCTAGCCAAAGATTTTACAACTAACATGACTAACTCTCATATAGTCTCGTTCCTCAAGCATGGATAATCCCACTAATAATAAACCATCCATCCCCAATTAGTGCATAACTGCTAGCATTTGTCTTTGCAGTAAAGTATCAGTAATTATATGCAGGTAAGTACTTAACTTCCAGAGATTAATGCATCACTCTCCTTCCTTAAACACTTATACATGACGAAGCAGTGATCATTTATGCGGCCAATCATTTCTCAGTCTATTCCGATACCTTTCAAAAGATCTACCCTTTTGATAACCTTACTGAAGGTTCGCTCTACCTGTTCTAGCAACTAAGAGAGGAGTTACACATCCTGAATCCCGATAAAATTGAAATTTATATCTCAAAACAAATTGTTGCTAGCCCTTAGCATCCCCTTATTATTACTGAAGAAGAATTGACAGCCACTTCTCCACTAATATTCTCCAACTACTCAATTCTGCGGGTCTGTCCCGGCAGTCTCCTCGCTTTTCCTCTGCACTTCGCCCAAGGCAGTCTCCGTCGAAGTTTTTTGAGCGAAAGCGAGGGAAACTGTTTTGTGGAGACAAGTCTAATCGAGTAGTTTTCTCACCAGTTCTTTTTACAGTGGACACTATTCCGCAACATGATCATCTTCACATTGCTTTGTTCGATGTACATGGATATCAGCGTGTCGAACAGACTCATGGAACAGTTTCAAATCAATCTGATGCTGCTGATCGGACGTAGTCACATCTAAAGCAAACTGATAAACTCTTTGTACCTGATGTCTTTTGCCATGGTGCTGGAATATGTTCTGAAAGTGATCGTGTATGTGAGTTCTCAGGTCAGTCTAAAGCAGAAATGGGCTTCATTTGCCTTGCTGGGCGTGTCAGGGGTGTGTCTAATCGGGTCTATCTTCAACATTTTCAACTACTGGAGGATATTTCTGATAGCTATAGTCTTCTTCATCAATAGCCAAAGCATCACCATCTTCATCATTAAACTATACTTTCTCAGAGAAGAAATATTGTATGATTCCACCAATCTCTAGAGCATCTCTGACTTGGGCCTTCTCACGATGTGGCTGTACACTTCGTTGATAAGTAACCAGTAGCCAACGCAATCCGCCAATCGATGGTCAGCCGAGCAGGTATTCACTGGCCTTCTGCTGTTGGTAATGATAATGCACCTGTAAAATTCAGGCTACTTGATAGACTCTCTGATAACCATCTACATGAAGATAATCGTAGTGCTGCGTATGCTGAAGATGATCCGCAAGTGATACGTGTATTCTAATCCAATTATGTTCTGCATTTAAATATGAATTAAGAATGAGTATGGTATGTCTGAATCAGCATGAGATGTTTTTAGGGTTTACAAACACTGTTTTGTTGTGCATCGCGTTCGAGTACTCGGAAATTGGAGTTAGTTGGATGTTGTGCTGCTTCTTGGCCACCTCGGGGTTTACCAGCAGATTCAGTTGGTAGTGACTGTCGTCGTGATGGCCGCGGTAGGAGGTCTGGTTCAAATGCTGTTTCCACTGGGCGGAAGAATACTGTGAAGTATTTATGATGTTGTTTTCTATTTCGGGAACACTAAATTAACTCGTAAGTACTTTTTGGGCGGCGAGGGGGCGAGGATGGAGGGTCCTTCGGGCTGCTGTTCTCTCAGTTGCTGTTGTCGTAGTTCCTCCATTTCCCTGAGGAAGGTGAGTTTGTAATCTGGAAGGTCCTCGTTGTTCATCAGTTATAATTATTTATAAAGCACATCATTTAATTTATTAGGGCACATCATCTAGTTTATTAAGAACACTCATCACTTACGCTTCTACTACCGACTTTCGTTTCCTATGGTAGTGTCGCCACCCACCTTCTTTGCCTACCAAATTCTTTTGGCTGATGTGTTGCTGGAACCTATAGCTGGCACTTTGGGTAGCTTCACCAAATTAAAATTATCTGATTTGCGGATTGCATTTCCACTGCGATTCATTGGACCATTATTGCTGTTGGGTTGAGGATTAGTGATGCTTTTGTTACGATTATCCTTGAGATTGCGAGACTTTTCGTCCTTGCTTAACTCAAGGGCCTTCTCCTCTTTGGCCTTTTCTGCCAGCCTTAAAGCTACAGTTTTGGCCATTTTCCTCATTTGCTGGTGTCTATTATTCTGACAGCCAAGGAAACTCATGTTCCTGACTCCATTCTTAATACGTTTGTTGATTTTATATATTAGGTCGAAGCCGCCTATTTGTTCCTCTTCTCCTGTGAGTCTTGCATAAGGGTATACTTACAATTTTTATAGGTTGATGATGGTGAGAGTATCATCCAGAAGTCCATTTTTAAGGGCACGATCAACAGGAGTATTGGCTGTCATGGATGGACTGCCGTTGACTTCAATCAGCCAGGGTTTTAAGTTAGAATCGAGCATAATATCAAAGCCGTAGAGTTCGAAGCATCTCTTATCGTTTGACACAATCTTAGCAGTAGCAATCAAAGTCTTAATGATAAGTTCCTGGATATCAAAGAAACATTTCTCTGTAGGTTCCTCCCCGTATTTTGACAAGATATACAGTCTCAAAGTATCGAGTAAATATTTTCCTCCTCTCTCCTCGTCATAGTTATCGCAATGCTTTTGAATAGCCACGTTAGTGAGATGCATTTCTGCGTAGGCGACTCTGTACCATTGTTATATATATCCGAGGGGTCATATCGGTAGTGGGTAAATCGGCCGAATCCAGACCGATTGAGATAGATTATTAGGGGGTTGTGCGAAGTCACTAACACATAGATACGCATGTCGAACTTTTTGTGTCCGATCAGCAGTGGATTATGAATATAGCGTTGAACGATGTAGGGTTATGGCTCGTTGGAATTGTCCGCCCAGTCAGAAATTTCACTCATGTTACGGAACAGAAAGATGCCCTTGCCTTGACTACGGCCGATCTAAATTGCAGATCAGGTACGGGCTTCATGATCCAAGTGGTTTTCTGGTCGCGGCACCGCTTGAATTCCTCATGAAAAATGGGGTATTCGCCTGGTAGATTATACGTGAGGGGTAGATAGTCGTACCCTGCGGCCTCCTCAGTTTTACCCTCTCGTTCAAGTGTTTTCTTAAACCTTTTTACGTTCTTGGAGAGCAGATCCTTCCTGCAGATTTAAAAGTAATTGCGAAAGTGGTTAATTCGTTTCTCTGGAAACAGTCTAATCTTATCGAGTGTTTCGGGTATGTACTCCTTCTCGCACCAGTAGATGTTCCAATCATCATCTTCAGTTTGGGTGTACTCTCGTCCGAGCAATGCCTCCTGGATACAATTAGTGAAGAAGGTTTTAAACTTGATGTCGCTGCTGAGTGGCACACGAGTTACTAGGACAGAGGGTAGTGCTATTTCTTTATGAACTTGCGAAAGTATTCGGACATTCCAATAGCGCGACGACAGCAATAAAAATAATACCCTCCGCTCACACTCAATAAACCGACCAGAAAATATGCCCTTAGTGGATTTAGGCAATCATTTCAAAGTAAAATTCAAAGCAAGTCGTGAGCTTCATTTAATATCGTACTCTCCTTTCGCTCTTACATGTGGGATGATTTCATTAGCGCATTGCTCTTTCTTTTGGATCTGCAGATAATAAAATATATGAGTTATAACACTTTGACTGTGCTGGTGAGTCTGCTCGTCTCAGCATTGGCATATACGAATATAACCACACTCAACTGTCCTTCGCAGTTTAATGTCACCTTAGCAAACAGCACGACAGACACAACGGTGGCTAATTTTGGGGCTTTTGTTTATGGGGCATTCCAAAGCGCTTCCTCTCAAGCAAGAGTCAACTCCATTGTAGTCAACAGCGATTACAACGGCCTTTCCAGCTACATCTCTTAACTAATGATACCCTACATCATCCTAGCAGTAGTGTTCATCTTCTTCTACTTATGCATCATCGCCTGCTGCCTATTCGATCGCAGCTGTCCACCATGCTAAGCCATTCGTCGAAATCTCGAATAGGATCCATACTCCAAGCGATAGATGCGAGTATCAATGGCTTTCACTCTCATCTTTGCAGTGGGTGTGCTCATCATTTGTATCGTGGCTTTTTCATTCATTCCCGACATGAAAGATAGCCTAAGCATGACCAGCTGCAGCATTTACCTCGGAATTGATGCTGCTCTCAATGGGGATGGAAATTGGGGAGGATTTATTAGTCTGCGTGACCAGGTTGGCAACATAACAAATCTTCTCTCAGCTGCAGTAACCCAGATCAACATATATTTTCCCGGAGACAGTTGGCTGATCGATTCAATGAAAGCAATGCAAACAAGTAATATAAACATCTACACGACTTACTCTTCCTCTCAACTGATCACCCCTAACCCTGATACCACTGCAACTGCTGCTAATGCAGGACAGAGCACCCCAAACATAGACTCCGTGTTCATTAAGACTGGCATGGGTCCAAATGGCACCACCAACACCATGGTAACAGATATTGACGCCGGCCTACGTACAACTGCACAAGTAAATCTTTTAAAATTTAGCTATCAAATCAAGGCTACGCTATTTAAGCTTCCGCAAATCTTCTAGATGCATCACTAACCACCATTCTGAACAACTCACAAGCTAGCCAAAACACCATGCTCATGTATATCCATCAGTTATAGGTCATGGAGAGTGAGTATGCAACCTTCTCGAGTAAATATTTTGTGAGTTCATTCAGCACAGCAATATCTGCCTTCCAAGGTATCTTTGCAGTAGCGCTGACTGGCAGTTTATTGGTGTTATTAGGAGTCCTTGCCACCCATCTCTTCGATCTGCTGAGTTGCCGTATGATGGTTCACCTCGGCTGGGCAATATTCGGCATCGTCTACGTGGGTGTAATCGTGGTAACCTTCGTCGTGTTATCTGTTGGCAGTATTGGCTACGGTTTTTGCAACTACTATCAAAACATGCTAAACAATCAGGCAGTATACAATCAATTAGGCACAGCTTACACTCAAAACGCCTTTAAACGGGTGGATACTTGCCTCTTTGGAAACGGAAACTCACTTGAAAAATTTGGGCTGGCAAACGAGATGGGCACTGTCGAGGCTCTGTTCACCAATATCCAAACTTACTATGCTTACACTAACAGTCTCAGCACGTCTTATGTGAACACTGCTATTTCCACAAATAAACTCATCGGCTGGATAAACGCAATTAGTAACTACCGACTTGGGATATACATTGATGCAGATGTAAGTGCTTCCAGCAGCGATAACCCCAACTATGCAATCTCTCAACTCAATCTATATACCTATCAGGGCGGAGGAGTACCCACCGGGTCGATGGATGTTTGGGCTTGGGATAAGACCAATTGTACTAACCCGACTCAGATAGTATATACTGCATCAGCAACTCCAGGCACTTCTCTCAGCGTAAACAACGTCACCTGCATCTCTTTCAACTAAAAACTGCAGACCACTTCCGGTAGCATCTGGTCTTTCAGTGATTTCACCATGAGATATGTCCAGATCAGATTGAACTATCCAGATGCCTACGCGATGATATAAAAATACGGACAGACGTTGATTGCCTTCAGAGACAGTCGTATAAATATGTTCCAAGCCATTCAGGATGCTCTGTCGAGTCTACTGACACTGAATAACAACTTTAACAGTCAGTTGAGTGACTTCTCTAATCGAGTCACCCAGTTCTACTCATCAGTATCCACTCTAAACAACCTAATAACAAACTCTTTGAGCGGTCTAATCGTTTCGTCTAACTGTAATTCCATTGGTGATGATATGCGTTTCACCTACAACGTCTTCTGTATCAAATTTATGGCTCAGATCGTTAAGTTGGTCTTCTGCTCTGCTTCGCTACTCGTTCTTCTACTGGGAGGAGTCATAGCGGGCAGTCGTTTTGGAATGATGTACGCTGAAGTCTAAAAATTGAATAGAATTAACATGCCCGAAGAGGGACAGTCCGAAAAGGATATGCACCTCTAGAACGATAACAGTACCTCCTCCAACTCCAACGACGACGACTGATTTTTATATGTTACAACATTAACAATTATAAAATACATTCAGATTATCAGAGACTATTGTAATGCTCGCATGACAGCTTCCACTTAGCCAATAGCTCCTCTGCCATGTCTTGGTACCCTTAAAAGTTAATGATGGAAACCATAGTCACTCGTGGACCAAATTTACCAGTAAAGGCACGGCCCAGCCTTGGTCGAGTTGAAATATGAATGACAGGAATTTTTATCTGCTGGGCCAATCCCAAAATATTCTGGACTTCGTCATCGACTCCTTTCTGAAGAGGATTTCGCTCTATATTCAAGGCTACTATGAGTATCCTCGCCTTTTTCTTGTCTATGATGGTCCGAAGCGTCCGCTTGCACTACTTGATCCCTGATACAACAAGTTTCTTTGCTTTTTCCGGACGTTTTACCCGATTGATCGCCTGTTTGTAGGCGATGCGGTTGACAAATCTCAAAGCCACATCTTCCAACTCTTCATTCGGGTAGTTCCTAACCCATTAGCGTAACCTGATATTTTGATAAGCAATTCCCGTCAATTTTCCTATTTCATTGTACTGGATTTGCTGGATAATCTGTTCAGGTGGATCTTCTTTGATGGAACTCACCTTCTCAGTTGTCTCCTTTTCATCTTCATCACTTTCGCTCTCCCATTCCTTTTCACTGTTTTTTACGCCCAATCTCTCCTGCTGCTTCTGATAGACCACCTTCATCTTCTTGATATAAGAAAGCCTCTTCTTTTTGTTCTCAGTCTTGACTCTCCTATTTTTGGGCTCTGTGCTACTGTCTCGTTTGCAATAATGCTTGTACACCTCCTTGTGTATTTCTATTAAGTGCGAAAGCTTTTACTTTTTCTTCTACTTTGTCTTTCTCTCCTTCTCCTCAATCTTCTCGATACCCTCAATCAGATCCTTCCGCTCAAGTCGCACCCAATCTCCAATGGCTTCTTTCTCTTTTTACAGTTCATCCTGCATCTGTTTCTTCTTCAGCCTTCTCTTCTGCGACCGACTAGGTTTGTGAGGTTGCGTTGCAGTCATTTCCCGAGCATATCGATTGATACCATATTCATAAAAGATACTATATTGAGCAGGATGCATACTCATCGATTGTAACTCCTCAGTCTGCTGCTGATACCACACAGTGTAGGGGTAGGGTTGTGGCCAGAACTGCACTGACATGTAGTTTATGTTCATCGTGTCATAATACTCCCCATATAAGTCCATTTGTATAATATTTATCTGAATGAGCTAGCCATCTCTCAAGGAAAGGTTCGACTCCCTTAAAGACAAACTACTGGTCTTCCTGCGGCTGCAAGACATTGATGAGAACTAATCGCTAAGTTTTCTGCAACGCAACTACAACGTCCGTGCCTCATAGATAATCTCGGTTATCTTACTAGGGCTGCTGCTTATACTGCTCCTCATCGACGGATGTAATATCATTGCCAGCATCTTCTGCTTCGTATTGCCTCTCAGTCGCTGCATGGAGGAGCTCTCGCAGGAGGGAAAGAAAGTGCCCTCCATTTTAAAAATCCCCTCCGCCTCCGAACAGAACAGTCGATTCACTGATGAGGAGTTCTCCCAAATACAATCTCACAGCAGGTCTCAAATAATCGAAAAATATATCGTGTACTTTATCATTTATATTACAACCTAAGTAGCCACTCCCCTCTTGAGTTGGCTAGTCGGCTCCATCGTCTGGCTTATTCTACGTTGTATCCTAACTATCGCAATCTACCGAGACCGGTCAATAACAGTCAAAATACTACAGTGGGTCAACCGCAATGCCGAGTCCCCCCTCCGTCGAGCGGAGCTATCCGAGAAACAAGAGTGATTTTATTGCTAATCCTAATATTAAGTAAAGAAAATCAGTCAGCAGAGGTAGTGGTACAGTTTCTCTATCTCCTCGTCGTGGTACTTGCCATGCATCAAATTAAAAGCAGCCAGCAGGGTGACGCCTTGAGCACGCCCTGATTACATAATCAGCGATTATAGCTTGGCCTTGCCCTACGCCAGCCCCTTCAGGTCGTAGTAGAGCAGCAGAATCTTGCCAGGCTCGAGCTACTGGACCGAGTGCAGCCAGCTGAGGTTGATGGTGACTTCTCCCAGCAGTAGGATAAATCGAATTCCGTTGGAGGTGGGTACGACTTCGGTTTTCATGCGAAATACTTGCTTATTGATTAGGATTTCAGGCTCATCCAGCAGGATCTTTATCGCCCTGCTTTCGTCCATCGGTTTGGGGGTGTGGGACTCGAGTTGACTCGTATATCTGGTCGATTTGTCAGAGCGACTACTCAGATCTTGCAGGAAGGAAGTTTGCGAGGGGGGACGTGGGGGTTCGATCTTCTTAATCTAATCTGCGGGAGGAGTCAGTTTCATGAGTACTTTTGCGAAGCGTTCGCTGCCTGTCTTTTTAGTTAACATAATTATCGATGAACCAAGAATTCATTATAAGTTGTATCAATAAAAAGTAAGCAGCGGCTGAAGGCATTTTACTGAGTACAAAGGATTGCTATGAATATTTAGAGGATGATATGCCTGTATCTATTATTTATCGCATCATTTTATCGAGAGGGTTCGGTAGAGGGTCTACAGATGCTGGGGGTTGCCAGTGCGCTTGTACTCTTGGACTATCGCAGTTATGTCGCCTAGCACTTACTTGTATTGCTCGACTTGATTGCTTGAACTTGCTTGGCTCATCTCAATCTGTCTGTCTAAGACCTCATTCATCTCATCTTTTAGATGGAGAAGCTGCTCGGCTTGAGCACGTATCTCCTCTGCTCGACTAGCAATGCTGAGCACAAACAACCCTCTCATGACTTGCTGCCACTGTCCGAAATACTCTTCTAGTTGTCCATTCTTCAGATAAAGGCGTGATTTATTGATGAATTAAGTATAAATTTGCTGATGCGGGATGATGGCCTCCTTGAGGAGATAGTCGACCAACACATCGGAGTGTCTCTGCACGAGTAGGAAGTAGTTAATGATCTACTGAGAGAAAGCACTGATCCTTTCTCGGTTTTATATCAATAATACTTTTAGTTCGAGTTGCTTGTTGACGTTGGTGAGTTCAGTGACTTCTCTGTTGATGTTGTTGAGCATTTACAGTTCGCCTGGATCCACCTCCCTTGCCCTCATCTCCTGCAATTGATAAATCTACGCTTGGTATCTACTGGCCCTCTCCGACTATCGCCTTCGCGTCTTTTCCCTCTCATCGGCCTCTGCCCACAGCTTGCTTATCTCTTCAGTTAGTTTGTCGATCTCATTCTTGAGACTGTTCTTCTCATTTTACTGCGATTGAATCAATATATCTCTATCTTGCATCTGCTGTCGGTGTCTCGATTACCTTTATTGCTCTCTCTGCAAATTTTGAACCTATTGCGACTTGAACTTTCTAATCACGTCTAAGTTGGTATCGAGTTCTGCCTGCAGCATGCCAAACTGACTATCCCTTTCTCTAACCTGTCTCTTCAAGTTCTCATTTTAGGCTGACAATAATCTGCAATCAGCCTACAGCTTTTGATAGTCAAACCTAAACCTGTCCGACTCATTGGAAGCACTCATATACTCCTTCGTCTTGATGCTAAACAAACTTTCCAACTCGTTGATTTTGACCTGCAGAGAGGAGGTGACTTCCAAATTGGCCTTCAGCTTCTTTTCCAACAACTCATTCTAGTACTCATACTTCTTACGTAATCCCATAAACTATTGGTCCTTCATTTCGACTTTCTTCACGAGGCTTTATTCTCTCTCCTTCAGGTATTTGTTTTCGTAAGAAAGCTCCAGATTACTGTTGCGCACTTCTGAGAGAATACGCTCGGATCCGCCAATGTTTGTCATTTCACTGCTAAAACGGTCACGAAATTCGCGAATCTCACTGCTCAGACTATCGTTTGTCTTCTTAATAAAGGTTACTTATGACTCTTTTGCACGTAGAGTTGCAGTGAGAGTCTCAACTTGTCTTTGCAACATGAAATACGCCTCTTTATCCACATCTTTTCTGGAGCCTTATATTTCAGCTATCTTTAACAGTAGAAGGTTGTTTTAGTTTGCCAATTGGAGGAGTTGACCTTCAAGATTGGCCCGTATATCGTTGATCTCTCTTATTTTGGTGTTTTATAAACCAATGAAGGCTTACCGCTGTGCGAAATGCTCCTGCTTTAAGCTGCTGTGCTACCTTGCCAAGTCAGTCAAAGAATTAATCTCCTCTCTTTGCTTGTTCACCACTTTCTGCAGTTCTTCCACTTCCCTTTCAAGCCAGCTCATTTTCTACAACCGTTCCTTGATCTTTTGGCTCTCCTCTTATTACCACTGCGATTTGACTTGGTAGTTATTCATGACAACTGTTTTTTACCTCTCGGCCACCTCACACTTGACCTTCAAATCTTTTAATTTCGAGTCAGTACCTGCATTTTGCTCTTGCAATTTTTATATCTTAAACTCATAGTCCGTAATCTGACCCTACAGTTGCTTAATTCTCAGTTCAGCTTGGAACCGACCATTTTAAGTCTGTTTAATAACTGACTCGTACTCTGCCGCCTGGTTTTGTAGATACGGTTCAATAATGTTCCTGCACGTGGGTGATTTCAGTAGTTATGGTAGTTAATTAAACCAATTCTACCGTTGAATCTGAATAAATTGACCAAGCTAGCCTTCCCACGCTGTTCGTTCGTCCCTTAAAATTGATGGAATTATATTGTTCTTGAATTACATATCCTGCTCCATCAATTTGTCGTAGATGACCTTGTCGACGATGGGGATCTGGTTGTTTATCCATTCCTTCTATCTCTCGGGAATGATGACACTCTACCAGTAGGACTCGATTTATCTGGCCTTCACTGCCCACTCTTCCTCTTTATTCTTCTACCATTCAATAAAATCAGTTCCTTACTGAGGATGAAGGGTCTGTTGCTCTGCTAACTAATGCTTTGCTTTTTCGAGTTACTATTTTTGGAAATATTTTTAGTACTCCCACTATTGAAGTTCTGTCTATCTCTGCTGCATCCATGACTTCCTTTATTCTTCGAATGAAAGTCTCAATCCATCGATTTATTGCCTTAGAGAATCTATTTCGGGGTTTCCTCCTTCAAATTATCGTCCTTTCACTATTAATTCCTGATGCTGTTGATTTCTGCTTGTCCACTCCTCCTAAGCTTCCAAGATAATCTTAGGCAATTCCTTCTGTCTGAACTCTGCCAGACAATGGTCTCTTTCCTTCTGCAAGAGTAAGGGTAGTTAATGGCTTCTCCACTTGTTCAGCACGCTGATCTGCATCTCTTCTGCTCTCTGCTGTTATTTCAATAGTTTCTACTGTTCCTAAATGATTTGTGCTTGCAGATTTCGCTCTAATTAATTGAGCTGAGCAGAAAATTATAATTATCGGCGGCTCTCAGTTTGTCTCCTCTCATTCTACCATAATTAGCGCTATTTTTGTAATATTTATTCGATGTTTGGACTCAGAGATGCAGATTGCACACTTTGCGGAGGTATTGTGGCCAGCCAACCTCGATACTATTGGTCCAGTATCAAAGGAAGCTCCGTCTCGATAAAATTCCTTAGAGCAATACTCCTCTCGTTTTAAATGATAAATGGTAGATTTTAAGCCTTCCACTCTTCGATGACTTTATCAATATTGATGGTTGAAATGGGCTAAGCTTGTAGCTTTGCCTCTCTTTCCTGGTCCCAATAAAGTTTCAAATCAGGAAGCACGACACTCTGCCAATAGTTCTGCAATTCCTTCTCTCGTGCTTTGAACTCCTCTTCCTTTAACTCCTCCCACTTGAGCTTTTTTTATTCAATTAAAGTTTCTATAATCCATTAGTATTTTGGGTCTTTTATCAGCCCTAATATTTCAAGTTCAGACATCTCTCTTTATGGTTCCTGCTGTTTAGGGATACTTGATGATTTGTCGGAATCCCTTAGAGCCTCACTTCTTTCCTGCCACTCTTTTTCTTTTTGAGGAAGAATCGCGTTTAGCCATTATGCTTCAATTTGGTTCACTATCCTGTTGCATTAAGTCTCCATTTAAAGGTTCCATTCCTGTCTTTTGATTAGAATCAAATCAGCGCACTAACGTTGGTGCCTTTCCTCATACAGCCGTGGAAACTACTCCTGAATCCACTGACGATGTATCTCCTCTTCTTTTTTTGCATTTAATATGTCCGTTTAATCTTTTTCCACCTGTTCCTTCTTTTATTTTTTAATACGAGTTCTCAATTCTCTAATTTACGCTTACAAGTTATAGACAGTAACTTCGTGACCGTGATTAATATTTTACTTGAAATTAGATATTTAATTCTACAACTAAACTATCGTAGCTTTAAGAGCCTAGTTCTGGGCAATGCGTTCATTATTTTCGGCTTACAACTTCAAGATAGCCTCTTCCAACTCTTAGGTTTTACTCATTGTCGAAGATTCAGTGACAGTGTGCTCAATGACTGTCTGAGAGGACCCCTTGGCACTGGTTAACACCTGCAAGTTAACCTTATAAAGTTCCAGTTGCTCTTTTAGCACATCCACCTCCTCCTTCATCTCCTGTTCGATAGCCAAAAGATCAACTTCAAACTTCCTCAGCAACACGCTATTTTAACTTTTAACTGACTAATAATCTTTTAGAATAACAGCTTCTTTCTATTTGGCCTCGGCTAACTTCTGAGAGAGCTACCCGTGCATATCACGATAGTACCCGAGGTCGGTTTCATACCTAATTTATAATTAGTTCCTCCTTCCCTCACTGATCTCAATTTCGCCCTCAAGTTCGTTGATCCTGTCCATCTGCTGTATGCGTATCTTCTCCAATGCGAATTTAACGTTTTCCGCCTCCGTTCTTTCCTGTTCCCGTCTCCTCTCCGACTCGTCCAATGACTTCTCGATGTTGTTGATAATCATCTCCAGATTCTGCCTCTGTTCCTCCAGCTCGCTTATTTTATTAAGTAGGTTCCTCTCGTCCTTGATGTACTGCTCCATCGCCTATTTCAATTTGCTGGCGGATTCCTTCTCTCTTGATCGGGAACTCTTTCGCGAACTCTTCAAATCCAGCGATTTCTTGGAGGAGCTTTCCTCGATGTGAGAGGAGGAATACTACCGTGCCCGCTACTTGGAAGATATATCGGTAATTGAACCAGTAACATTTAGACCGTCGCCCTAGATGCTATGCGCAGTGGCCATTCTCTCCTCAGCTATTCTTTGATTTGCTTTCTCAGTTATGAGTGTTAAGCATGCGATGAGTCTATCACAACTGGTTGGTCCACAAAATGGCGCGAGCTGTTCCTGCCAAAACTCTGGTTGCATCCAGAACTCTGCATTGCGTATAAGATTAATGGCCTAGTTGAATGCATTGCCTATATACCGTTCTTCCTCCTTGAAGAGGGATTCATTTACATGGTATTTCTGAAGTTGCAGTTCATTCTCCCTGTTCTTTTCGAAGAGGGAGTAGATTGCCTTAAAGGGAGAGGATTTTAGATTGGCAGGCATTATCTTCCACCACTCGCCTCCTTTCTCCATGCGCTTTGTTAGGTTTAACAAGTCCTCCACGTCCCGATCGTTCTCGCCTGCCTTGGACGATGATGTCTTTAGCTTTTTGTCGAGTTAGCTAAACTTTACCCTCTCTCTCTCCAGCAATTACTTCAATTATTCCTTTTCGTTTTTCAGCTTGTCTAACTCTCCCTCGACTCCTGAAAAAGATGAATAGTTAAGACTTGTAAGTTTGCTTTCGGACTACAACCCTGCATCTCCAATCTTCTTGGATCTCCAAGCCGTTAGAGGTTCCTCGAGTTTGCTTATGAGTAAATACCTTTCCTGCACAAGTCTTTTCCTATCTTTCCTCAAATCTTCAAAGTACTTCTTGAAAGGGTATTTATCCTGTTGGTAGTTCTGCAGTAACTCTTTTACACTGTTTTAGTACTATTAACTCTGTTTAATCTTCTATTGCAAAGTCTCCTTCTATTTATCCCTAGCAGTGGCTGATAATTTGTCTTTGCGTTCGTATTCAGCAATCTGATTTTAGGCCAGCTAAAGCTCCTGAACGATATTCAAGATGGCACTCATGCTTTGGAGTGATTTTATAGCAACAGGGTTGGAGGATTCTTCATACCTCTTGAGGAATACGTTGATTGTATTTTTAGAAGGTTTCCACTTCTTCTCTGCAAGACTACTGTATATGTTCTCGAAAGACTTCTAGAGGTCCTTCTCTTCTTTTTACAATCGTAGCCTCTCGGTCTATTTCGCTCGTTTTTCCTACAGCTACTTCTTCTTATCGACCTTTTCCACCTCTCCGCCCTTACTCTTTAATTATTACACTATCTTCTCGAGTCTTTAGTTTTCTTTCTTCAATTTTTTAACTTCTCCCTCGAATAAAGTGCTTTATTTCCCTCCTCTTTCTCGTTATTGTATGGAGACAACTAGGTTCTATAAATTCTGTTTAATGCTGGATATCACTTCATTGTTCGGATACTTTTCTTCGCATTTCTTGAGCTATGAAAGCAACCCTTAGCCAATGATATTCTTTCTTTGATAGATGACATTCATTGCCTTTATGTAAAGGTTAAGTTCGACTGATTCCTTCCGTTGATTCAAAACTTGATCGTAGACCTTGAGAATGACATTATAGGGAGATTAGTTGCACTTCTTCTTGTTTCTTTTTAGCAGATCGAGCTATTTATAAAGCTACTACCTACCCTATGACTTTTCGAACAACTCTTTGCAGTATCTGATTGTTTACTCCAACTGTTCGTTACCTTTTGCCTTCTCTACCTCCTCTTCCTTTTTATACCTTGAATCAAATCCCTTTCTTTCAGTCTTCGGTTCAATAAAACTCAGAAGTACTCCATCAAGTTTATCAGCTTGAGCTATCACAGTAATAACTCTCGGATTTGGCTCCTGCTTTTTGTTTTCCTTATTCATAGCAAACACCAGCTACTTCTTCAAATTTTTAAGGTTTAATACCGATGTGCTGACTCCTTCAGGAGAAGACTCGATACTACTCAACTTCTCTAAATATCCACTGACTTCCTTCGCCATGCCCGCCTCCTTTTAATACTCTTCAGTCAATACTTGGATATAGCCTAAATATCCCACCTTTTCCTGCAAAAACTCATCCTTCCCAAATCTTTTAAGCAGAGTTTGTATACCGATCTTAACTGCCATAAAATTACTCTCTCCGATCTGTTCATCAATACCCGCCAGTTGCCGTGTCATTTCATTAATCTGATTGATCCTGGTCTTATTCTCAACTGTCTTTGATTATCTCTATTTGATGAAGCTGCCAATTATCTCCTCGGAAACAGCTAAGATGTTGTTGATTGCGAGTAGGGAGAGTTACCCATCACTCTATTGGGGCAACTTGTTATCGTTCCTTATCTTTATCAACCGCCGCTCTTACTTTTTTGTCTACTGTCTCACTATCTTGTCCTTGAGCAGGACCTGGAAATCGTTCTTATCAGTGACTGCCCATTTTTTCAGTAATTCTTGTGCAGCAGAGGTATAGTTCAATGGTGATTTTGGAGTCTTCTCCTCAAAGACAATTCCAGGTCTATTGGCAGTCTCATTCAATTCCATCGACTTCTCCTTGTTCTGGTACTAAAACTGATTGGTCTTTGCCTCCCCCTAAAAACTGACGCTATTCCTGCTAGCTGACTTAGCAAACCGGCTAGCCTGCCTCTGAAAGTGTTTATCCCTCTCTTCGCTCATATCTAACCAAAATTATAATTCAAATAATCCCCTCCCATCTGATCCCTGTCCCCATAAAATCCCCCTCCCCTTTCCTCCAAAATTCCCATATATTTTTTTCGATCCATTTCCTGCTACTACGATAAAGTTTAAATTACTTAATTATTAAGGAAATATAATTAAATCAGATTAGCAATGAACATTGATATTAAGGAGGAGGATAACGAAACCATATGCATTGATTTGGGAGACGACGAGGAGAAGAACCCCGTTGACAACCCTGAAAATCTGGAGGGGAAAACTTTGATGGACTTCATTGGAGATACCAACACCGAGGAAGAGAATTAGGAGGGGCTCCTCAGGACCACTTTTTTTGGATTGAAGTGGTAGTGATATTGTTTGTCATCTTATCATTTTCTAACCTTAAAACACCTCCACCACTAAACCAATTCAAGAGTCGCAGTTGTTGACACACTACCCACATCGAGCTGTTTCACTCTCACTCGCACCCTTTCAGGATTTCAACCGCCCTGCTCTTTTTACTCTCCAGTTATCACTGGCTAAATTTGCATTATTTGGGCTATTTATGCCCTTAATCATCATCAAGATATACACAGACATATTATATACTACTACTCAGTACTCTGCCATTAAGATCATACTTGGAGCAAGACAGGATCTTCTCCTACTTTCAGATTATTAATTAAAATTTGTTTTAGTCGTGCTGCTTCTCTGTTTTTTAGCGCCAACCTGTCGACAACTCGGGAAGACTCTGCAGGAATGGGTCAATGGCTATCGCAAAGCTGTTTTCGACCATATGCCAGATGATCCTCGAGAGAAGACTGCCGGAAAACTATAAACAGGGGTTGGTATTGATTTCAATGAGCCACACCTTCCCTTTGGAGTCAATTAAAAAGTCATACCCGAATATCTCGAAGGCGAACATATTCTTTTCCCCCCTGAGTTTGTCTTCCGCCGATTTGATACTAATATATGCAAGTTCTTTCATTCTCACAACTACATCGTTATAGCTCATTTATTTCGTCTTCAAAAAGGCCTATAAGTCAGAGAAAGAAAGTTTGTTGCACTGCTCGTACTTACCGTAGTCCTTGTGCTTTTTTTGGACAGCGTCGTTTGTGAGGTGGCCGTAAATGTTTTGGGGGTCGTAGTTGAACTACTTGCAACAGGTACGGATGTATCCTTATTTGTACCAGTAGGCCTTAAGAGTACCGCTGTAAGAGGTGATGAGAGCATAGCAACGTAGATCAAATTTACGGTTTTTGTACAGCAATGGATCGATATACTCCTGCACGAGGGAACTCTTGCCAAAAGAGGCGAGCTACTTAATAGCTGCAATGATGTTTTCTCTGCCCTACTGGACGGTGACTCCAGTCCCTCGATTGGTGTCTTCTCCAGGTTTGACGACCCAAATACTTTGTTTTTCGCAGATATCTTCAGGCAACTCATTGAAATTGCCATCAATATGATATGTCTTCGGGATAATATCATGTTAGTTGAGTTTTTATATCTTGCAATACTTTTTTATATTTTTAAAGAGACACTTTTTGTCAGAGATCTAGTAGTGATTTTTATGATGGTTATGCAGCTTAAATTTTTATATCGTTATCTAACGAAACCTTTTTAATTTTGGCCGCGAATCAACATCTTCCACTTTGGCTGATACTGAACGAAAGTCTCCATTTTCCGTGAAGGAAGTCGAATTATCCTGCTCCTTCCGATCATACTCCGTAAAAGTGGATGCCTCGTTTGCGCTTTCCCAATCACAAAAAGGTGTCCATATGATATTGGCTTATTTTTTACTAGATACTATCTTCAGATTTCCTCTCCTTCTCATGAGCTCATTCACCAGTCGTGAGTTGTTGCCCTCATCAATAAAAACCTTCACTTTCTCTTTGGTCTCGAAATTCATCCGCCCAATACCGTTGCTCATCAGTAAATTCTCAATGAAAATTTGCCTCTGTGTGTCGATTCTATCAACAACATGCCGCTCTATCTTCCGTTCAATGGCGTCAGTGGAGTGTTGATACGTTTTTTTATCCTTGGACATGCGGCGGTGATATTTCATGCCAACCAAATTGAGTCTGGCATCGTCATTGATGGTGCTACTCTAAATATAGCGTTTCTGTTTGAGAATGTTGTGAATGGGAAAGATTTTCGGCAATTCGATGAAGGCTTTTTCTACCCTGAAATTGTTGAGTGTATTTTATCGGTGCAGTTGAATATGAAGGGGTGAGTTGTTGTTAATGGAGTAGTTCTGATGTTTTAGCGTCTCGAAGGGCTCGTCCTTTTTGGAACTTCTTTTCTTCATCAATCAAATTACATTATAGCAGAATAGAATTAGCAATATTAGCAGAAGGTATTGATTGGCAATTATGGCTATGGGAAAATGAAGATTAGGAGGATGGGGGAGGAGATGTAGCTGTCTTGGAGAGAAATAGAGGTTTATGTTTGTATTAGATCAATTTAGAGCTTACTAGTGATCGACTCTTCCAGTGCTCCTTTACAGTCACGACAAGAATGTAAATGTAAAGTGAACATGCTTAGAATACAATGAATGGCCACCAATCCCCTGCTTCAAAGATGTTGAGTCAGATAATTGCCCATATGATTATAATAATTTTAATTGTACTTGCTCCTCACTATTATTTGCGATTAATATTGTGCTATCTCATTAAATTTCGAGAATTCACTATCATTTACTAACCAGATCTCTTAAACTGCAGAGATGATCGGTCAGCAAGGGATGCGTCTGAGCAGACGTCCTAGCTTCTTCCAACCTCAGTAGGGATCATATATAACCCTGCAACCGCTAATCCATTTGAAGTCGGCAGTTTTATATGAATTAACAGAAATCATTTAAATAAATGAGACCAGCTGAAACCCCCAAGATCACCGTCGCCATCCGCAAACGTCCCCTGAACAAAAAATAGCTGCAGAGGGCGGAGACAGATATCGTGAGAGTGACGTCCAACGGACAGGTTACTATCAGCGAGTACAAGTACAATCACACTTATTCAGGCAAAAGGTTGACCTCACCAAGTACCTCGAATAAACCACCTTCAACTTCGACTACGCCTACGACGAAAAGTCCAACAATGACGAGATCTATGAGCAATCCATTCGTCCCCTCATCAAAAATGCTTTCCAAGGCGCTAAAATATCGTGCTTCGCCTATGGACAGACAGGCTCAGGCAAAACCTTTACGATGAAGGGAGACATGAAACAAGGCATCCCTGGACTTTACTACCTGGGCGCGCGATAAATCTTCCGGTTGCTGGAGTAGGTATATCGTTCTTAATTCAGCCACAAAACTCTCACCTTCACGTGACTGTATCCTTCTACGAAATCTACTGCAAGAAGTTGTACGATCTTTTGAATAACCGTGCGTAACTCCCTCTTCGCGAGGACAAGAATCAGAACATAAACGTGATTGGGATGGAATAGAAGATGATCTGCAGCGCTAACTAATTCATGGACATCATCGAATTCGGCAGCACCTTTAGAGTCACCTCGCAAAATGCCACCAACGCTGACTCTTCCCGCTCTCATGCCATTCTTCAGATCAGTCTCAAGGACCATAAAAAGGTATTTACCAAGATATCGTTTATCGATTTGGCAGGTAACTAGCGTGGAGCTGATCATATGAATCAGAACAAACAGACCCAAATTGACGGTGCTGAGATTAACAAATCACTGCTATCATTAAAAGAATGCATTAGAGCACTGGACCAAGGGAAAAGCCACACTCCGTTCCGCGGTAGTAAGTTAACCATGGTTCTGAAAGACTCCTTCGTGGGATTTTGCAATACTGTTATGATTTGCAACGTCTCACCTAATGTGTCTTCTTCTGAAAACACCATGAATACCCTCAGGTAGATCATAGTCGATACAGATATGCTGACAGGGTGAAAGAACTTAAGGGACAAGACCAGCGTGAAAGTCTCAGTCGCTAAGAGATGCTAGCACGCGAGCTGATGCTGCCGCGGGCCAACAACAAAAACTGTATCAAAGTTAGCATAGACAGTCACGACGATAATGAGGATATTATGAATAAGATGGAGCAAGCAAGGCTTGTCCAGCAAAACGCTAACTTTGGCAAAAACAGATACGAGGAAGAGAAGATGGATATCGAGGAACCAGTCGAAAACAAAAAACCTATTCTGCTCACTCTGGTTGGAAGGAAGTCGGAAAGCGTTGCCTCCGATATGCAAAGGATGAATCAACCGTCGGATAGGAAGTTTCCAGCAGTGGGGAGGGATTACCGACCGATAAAGGTGGGGAGTGAGATGATATCAAACTGCAAGGGAAGAGATTTAGCTATGGAAGGGGATAAGCAGCCTTTGTTGTCCCACAATGTAACAGTCATGCATATAAATTAGAATAACCTTAATTTTGGGAACAGCCCTGCCTTCACCGAGTAGATTAACTTCAACAAACGCATCAATAAGCCCTTCACGCAAGGCAATAGTCTAGGCTTCGGGTGCAATCGCAATCAATTCGAAGCCATGACCAACCTGCGGAATTAATTTTAGCAGTATCGGTAGGATCACGAACAGTTGATGACTGAGGAGAAGAATCTCATGAAGGATGAGATTATGCTGTCAGAGGAGCCGAGAAAGATAGGCTACAATGGCAACACAGCCGAAGAGGAGATTGAAGACGTAAATAAGTACTTGGGGTAGATGGAGAAATGTCTGATGCAGAAGATGGAATTGTTTAACATCCTTAAAGGCAACATTTAGAAGATGAAAGTAACAGCAAAGGCAGCCGCCGATGCCACTGCCAGGATGAGATTCGAACAGCAGCAGCAAATTGATATCCCTCCTCAACGACCAGCCAACATATTTCTCAACAACGGTCTTCCTAACCCAAACAGTAATGCTAACGGATGTCGCAGTCAGACCAAATTGCACCTGCACTCAACATCCAACTGCATAAACTTCACCGGTTTCAATCAATACAGTGGCTCCTTCGACGACGATCAACTTCTGGAGGGCCTTCCCGGAGACGACACCATGTCACGACTGTTCTGATCTTCTCCGATTATGACTTATTTATGCATTCCTCTAATAATAATCCACGCTAATTCCCGATAATACCGTTATTGAGGAAGCGCGAACTAAGTTATGCATGAATATGAGTCGGCTTGAATTAAGTCTAGACTATACTCCCTCGGTATCTGCCAAATTGAGGTCTGTATAAACGTTAACTATCATACCTATTAATGGAATTTGTTGAGCTCACCCATAATTTTATTTAAATATCGACTCATGCTCAAGTCCAAACCCATCTCGAGTACCACCCTTCTTATTTAGAAAGCTATGCTCATAAGGATGACAGACTGCTTCGTGATCGCCTTCGCCAAAGAGATGACTCCAGTGATAGCTCCAGCGACGATGATTCATACGGTTAGGGCTTGATGGAAATAGACATCAATTACTGCACCCAGCATGAGGAAGACTAATCTATCGAAGATTTCATTGAGAATCTACGGGCTTAGAATGACTCCCCCCGTGAATAGGAGTCGATTTAAGATGAAAAAGACAGTTATTTATCAGAGAGCTCATCATGTTACAACCCCCATCTGGAGCGTATCAACGCCCAGTACCGTTATTTAATGAGTTATAGCAAACCCCTCCCCTCTGTTACCTCCTTCCCCTCTATTAAATTTACCTCCTCAATCCGCGTTAAGTTTTTCAACGAGTCGACCCCAGTGAGTGACATCAGTGATGCTGAGTAATATACTACTACTTTTGAATAATATTAATAGACCGAAGATGAGGAACAGTCATGATCCAATGATGTGTATTTTATTATCCTTCCATATGGCTAATTTAAATTTAAAATGGACTTAAAACCATCCCATGATCCTCATTAACTCACCGCACATTCCCCCACAGTCTCCATACAGGATGCCTTCAAGAAGTTTCAGAAGGAAAAGTTCTACCAGCTCAAACTCAATAAGTATCTCAAGAACATCGAAGTCGATAGAAAATCACCTGAGTTTAAAAAGGAACTCAGGCAAAAGCTTGTACAAACCGCACATAAATATATTGGAGTCCCCTATGATAGGAGATACCATCAACCTGGAGATGCACTTTATGATGCTCCGCTTTTCTTAGATTGCTGCGCTCTCATTCGGCAGTGCATCTTTGATCTGAGACAATAGTTCGGTTACACTCTTGGCAAATGGAATCAATCCTATCAGTTTGATCTGCTCCCGAATGAGAATCTGACAGAGAAAGATATACTGCCTGGTGATCTTATTTTTTATAGTGCGGTCTACTTTAACCCCAGACTGAAACCGTTTCCACATGGGATGGTGCACGTTGAAATTTATCTCGGAGAGGGAAAGTCGATCGGGTCGAGGTGGCAGAAGGGCACGATTCAAGTCTTTGACTCCTATAAATTTTAGTCGACCATGTACCACGATATTGTCTGTCATTACAGGTCTATAGATAGTTGGCTGGAGGGTCGATTCGAAAGTCACTGCTCCGAGCATAAATATCTGGATGAGAGGGCAAATGAGTGGCTGAGTGATAAATTTTCAGTCTTCGCAGACCCTTCTCTCGACGACCTCCACATAAGTCAATGTGAAAAGGTGGACATCCGTAAGGTGTTCGCGGGAAAGGGCAACAACAGTAAGCTCGTGCAGCACTATTTCTCGCAAAAATAAAACTACGCCATGATGAGTGATAAGTAACAGTTCTCGCCGCATTTCTTCTTCAAGTGGGTGCAATCGACCGGAGAGATCGACTTCTATTCCTTCAAGGAGGGTGAGCAGGTAGTGAACCACATCCCTAACATTTGTGTCGTCACATAGAAGCTGTAAATGCTGAAAACGATCAAAGACTACGAGATGTAGCTGATACAGCAGCAGAAGGAGATGATTCCTAAAATGAATGAATTCATCCCAAAAACATATCGACTGAATGTGATGTCTGATGAGATTGAATTCATGAACGATTAAAACGTTGGAGTGTGGATCTACAAACCGAGGAACTTGAACCAAGGTAGAGGAATACGACTGATTGCTGACATCAAAGAATTCAAGCAAGAGTTTATTAAATCCAAGAAATTTTATTTGGGAGAGTTTGCTCTCAACAATATGATATACTTCAAACCTGAGCTCGACCCTACCAACGCCGACAACCAAGCAATCGGTAACAAGTATGACGATCTCAAACAGGATGGGCTCATCCAACACTATATCAGGCCACTGCTGATCAAAAATAAGAAATTTGATATCAGATGTTATCTGCTCGTGAACAGCGCTCCCTTCATTGCTTTATTCCACCCGGGGTATCTTCGACTCACCATTGAGGAGTATCATGAGGAGAAAATCGAGGAGGAGGCAAATCTGATGGTGCATCTCACCAACAACTGCTTTCAAAATAAGCATAAGCTGTATAAGGAGAGGAAGGAAGATACTATTGGAAGGTGGCAGTTGATTGTTGATGAGATAGGGCTGTAGGCCACAAATGAGCTTAAACACAAAATAAAAAATATTCTGGTGGCAGTGGTTGCGGCTGCCAAGAAGAAACTGGTTAAGAAGAGAGGCACTTACGAATTACTTGGCTGTGATATTTTGATAGGTAGCGATCTTCGCCCCTATCTGCTAGAAATCAACACCAACCCTGCGATGTTTACGGACACCATTGTGCAGAAGGAGATGCTGCCTAAATTAATGAATCATACCTTGGATGTCGTCTTACAGCTCTATGAACATCAAGATACGACTAAAACTATCGAACAATTAGAGTAGCATTAGTTTGATCTCATCTATGATTAACAGTCAAAGTGGGTGTACGGAGTAGGCTAAAAATAAGATAGTTCCAGCTGTTAGATAAATGGGCTTGAACATGTCTTCTCCTCATGATATCTCCATCTAAGCCTTATTCATGTATTTGAAGGGGTAGATTCAATTTTATCAATAATGATGTATAATAATGAGGGACTCATTTGGTATAAAAATCACATGTAGGATCGGATAGATTCACTAAGGAAACTTTCGTCCAGGGTCATGTTCAACTATCTGATTGTTGCATTCGACACTTTGCGCAGCTTATCGTAGAGGTCACTGGAGCTGGGCCTATCCCCATCATCTTCCTCCAACATCTTTTATAAGGTGTTAATGAGTTCAAAACTGTATTTTTTGCGCAGCTCAAATATGCAGTATTGAATTTCACTGGCCTTCACGTTGAACTTTTCGTAGTCGTAAAAATCAACTGCGTTCTTGAGAGAAGCACATTCCAACATAATCATTCCTACAGCGTAGACGTCCGCTTTGAAGGGGTCATAGGCTGAGATCTGCGTGCGTTGATGATACAAACACTTCAGTATGCAGGGACTGAACAGAATGCCCTTGCCCCTGATGAGAGTAATGTTTTCTTTGCCGAGTTCAATCACCCAATTGGTGGAGTTTAACAATGATTTTTACACCAATTTTATATGGTAGTTCTAATCGATGAGCACGTTCTCCATTCGGATTTACCCATGAAATATTTTGTTGTCATGCAGATGCTTTGTGGCATTGACGAGACTCAGCAGAATTTTCCACACTAATTTGAGGGTTAGGTACGCTGCTACTCGCTGAAGAAGTAATTTTTATGCTTGCGACGGCGGGTGAGTTAGTCTTTCAGCGATTTTTAGAGGTACTCCATGTATATCTTGATGGTATTACCTGTGCCACAGAAGGCGCTAGTCATAGAGATCGTTTACAGGTGATATATGCTTAGAAGATTAGGAATGGGGTGAAGAACACGCTCCTGCATGTTTTCGATGAGGCGTGTTGGGTCCTGATCGCCATACGACAATGTTTTAGTAACAACTTAGAGTTTGGATGTGTTTTTATTACGATAGAGGGAGATCTAACCGAATATTTCATCAATCCTTTATTCCGCGAGTTCGTAGTTATTGAAGAACATTTGCAAAAACTTTGCCCGGCGGTCGGCCGCAAGGTGTGAAGAGTCGTTACCCATTTTAATATGGTTATAATAGTTATAGCATGAGACTAATAAGTTTGATCTTTTTCGTCACTAAATTAAATGATCACTAATAGAGAGGTTTTCTTCCATCTGATTCGCCAAATTATTGATATGTTAACAAATATAATAATTTTGATGAAATAAGCGGTTGATGCAGGTGGGGTAAATCTTGAAGGGGAAGTGACGAGTAGCTTTATTACCGAAAAAAAGGAAGAATAAAATCAAGAGAAGAGATAGGCACAATTATAGAGGATACCCTTTCAATGCTTCAACCTAAGTCTCAATATTTTTGGGACTAAACTCATGTTGGCCAAAGGTGGCTACCAATAATTACTTAAGGAGGCGCCTATCTCGCGATCATTCTATTCTGAAGCCCTCATAATTTTCAAGCAATCTCGATCGAATGACCAGATCTATCCTTTTGAAGAAATATAAGAAATATCCAAATTGGCCTTTATCAGTCACTAAGATAAACTCACCCAGTCAATGTAAGTGATCAAAAGTTAAATGGGGCCTTACCCTCATTTAGTAATGGTTGATTTGGACGCATTTCGCAAGTAGGAGTGGCAATAATAAAAACGCTAGAATTTTATGATGCAAAAAGTATTGGACTGCATCTTTGACAAGGCAAAATAAAAGTAAATCCGAAGTATATGTCGTCTAATACTAGGTGTGACTATTCCCTATTTATGGAGCCACTTCCAATAAAAACCAACGAGGATGCTGTTCAAATTCATCGAGAAGTATCTGTAAGTAGATCTGCTAGTTGGCAGACCCGTGCCCTTCGACAAAATAGTCATTATTAGTCCCGATAGAGAAGTGTTTTAAAAGATGAGCAATATCTTCATGGAGAGGATGGTGAAGATCGATCAAAATGATTGATGCTGACATGATGATGGCTATCACTATTAATAATCCTCAAATAGGAACGCGATAACGCATAAAAATCATTTTTTCAAACTATGGTCAGCATGTAATCTCTTCAAAATTTGAATCTCTTCTTCCCTCTTGCGAATCTCGTCCTATAGACTAATAAATATTTTGGATGGCGTCGCTTTAGCTTTCTTCTTTATGGTTTCACCCGCAGATTTGGAAGTAAAGATTGACTTCTTAGGCGGTGTGCCCAATCTTTTCCGTTTTACAATTAGTTTGCGCTTTAGCCTTGGGACTTGGTTTATTTTATCGCTGTTCTGCAGATCGAAACTATCCGAGTCTTCATTCTTCATTGTAGTGTTCTCGAGTATGTGAAAATGGTCTTCCATCGCATTGCCGAGCTAAACAAATGACTTTTCACTCAAAATCTACGCATTACCGAAAGTGCTATTTAATTTTTTAGAATCAGTGTCTAGGGTGAAAGTTGAACTGAGAGCCTCCTTCATCTATGATAGGTATTATTAGTTTTTTAGAAAGTAAGTCGATTTAGTTGATTTTTTGAAAGGGTTGTGATCAAAATACCCATGGTTGTATATTATTAGGGGATCGGACATGTCCAGAGTTTTACCTTTTTTGCATTTGGAGTACTCTCCTCCTAAAATATCATTGCAGTCCATTTGCTTAGGCAGTTTTCCAACACCATTCTGCTAATTTATTCCATCCTTCCTTGATTGAATGACTGTTGGTGGAGTTGGTGGAAACAGTTCATTCTCTATTCTCACTATTTATTCTTTCTCTATTTTTTCGATAAACTTCCTTTCCTCCGGTTCGAGTTCATGTTCGCTGACGACGACCTCTTCCTCCATCACGACTTACCTTTTCTTAATGCGCTCCTGTTAATTAATCCTGGTTTGTCTGAGTTTGGCATACGTCCAAATGGTCAATATGATGATGACTATAAGCTTGATCTGCTCCTCCATGACTATTTTAATAATATAACAAAGTAAAAATAGTGAGTGACTCCTTTTGCACTGTTTTCATATGTCATCCCTGAAATTCATCCCATTACTCATTCGAAGCATAAAAATGTGTGAAGGGCACATAGGCCTAACAATGTTGTTGCCATTTTGAACTGGATTCATTTAATAATAAAAATATAGAGTTATATGCCGAAAAAAATAAAATTGAAGCCGACATCCATCGAAACTACTCACAACCACAAGAGAGCAAGCTCTGCACCTCGGATCCAAAAGAAGGATTCCTATGTGGGTACATTTGCAGATGCTCCCAACTATTTACAGGACAATGAACATATCGCTGAAGGCTATCGCATAGGCTACAACTCTCCCACCAAAATATTGAAAACTCTCTTCATGATCCACAATGAAACAGTAAACATCTGGACCCATCTAATCGGTACTATCATCGTGTTCTTCTTTATTTTCGAAGGAATAGCCTACGGTATGGAGGAGACCCATATCTTGGGCAAAGTTATCATTAAATAAACCGTAGAACCATATAAAATCAATCAAACCTAATTATTTGCCAGCATGATGGAATCCAACGCCCTTTGTGAGATGCTCAATCAAGGGTTATAGGAGGGGTAGCTCGGGTTTGAATGCCAAGGTATTAACACTACGACCCCTGCATCCGCATCGAATATAATATTTGATCAGACTATCCCCACCTGGCCTATAATGATCTGCTTGCTTGGTGGAGCCATTTGCCTCGCCTGCAGTGCTGTTTTTCATCTGATGCATCCAATGAGTGAAAGTAACCCGCCTCTAATACAGAATCATTCAAAACCTATCGAAGTTTAGATTTCGCGGGAATAGGCATCAACATGGCTTTTTCACCAATTCCAGCCTTTTACTACGCCATGTACTGCGAACTGTAGATTGGAATGACATATATCGTGATTATCGTTATCGCAGGGTTGGTCTCATTTATTAGCTGTCTTTCCGATTGGCTGCACAGACGTTAAAACTTTCTCTTCAAAGTAGTTATTCTCTCCTTCTCAGCAACCGTCTCAGCTTTTGGCCTTACTCACATCATAGTGAATGAGTTTGTGTACGGCAACTATGGAGATGGATTTACCATAGTTCCATCTCTGTATTTCTTCATTACCACTCTGCTGAGTTATCTGGTCGGGTTCATCATTTATATCTATAAGTAAGCTATAAACTATGCAGATGCCCCGAACGCTACAATCCCGGTAAATTCGATATCTGCGGACACAGTCATCAACTGTGGCACGTGTTCGTGTTTATAGCGGTCGTGCTCACCTATTTGGGCTCGCTTGCTAGCTACGAGATCCGTACTCAATGGGGTACCTGCCCGGCTGCCTATTTCAAACATTTCCCTTGAAATGATAACCCATATGTCTAATTTAATCAATGATGAAAATGAAATGAATGTATCAAACTGAAGAATCATTCAACTCCCTTCACGATTTTAATATCGTCAATTTCTACCTTGCAGTAGGGACACACCTCCGAGTCATAGCTCTAAGAACACTCCCTACACATGATCATATGCCGACAGTCAAAGAAAATGATGTTTCTGCAATTGGCGTAGCAAATTATGCACATCTTGTCCTCACCCACCGGCCCCTCAGGAATGAAGTAGGAACGCGTTAGTTTCTACCTTCGGACTTTCAGCACGTTTAGGTACCACTTTATATCGCTCCACAGCCACCGTCCCACCACAATCGTGGACAGCAGCAGAAGACTAACCTTCAAGTATTTTGTTTGCACCTTGCCTTTGAAGTACTAAATCAACTCACTCTTTGAAACAGCTGTGACTGTGGGAATAATCTCTCCGTTTTATATATTGCAGACGGCTAATATGCGTGTATCCTTCATCAAATTCACCTCATAGTTGAGGAACCCAATGACTGGGCCCATCAGCAGCGGTCTGACTGCCCGGTCGTTTCCTACCTTTTTGGTTCTATCTGTCAGCATGATAAAATAATTATTGATCCACTGTCTGAACCGCTTCCAATAGCTGAGTTTGTTAATCTTTTAGAACTATCTTTCTACATCAAAAAAATCGCCTTTTACCTGCCCAAATCCGTTGATCTTTATGTAGTTCCTTCCCTCACGTGGGTTTTTCAATTCAGCGAACCAGGTGTTGGGTATCTCCCCAATTTTGGTGTGTGGCTTAATATTATACGAGAGTTTATGTCTAACCTTTCTGATGATATCGTTGTCTGAAGGCTAGAATTTTAATCGCTAGGCCGAACGGATGGGAAGTGCATATTTTTGTGGTTGGAAATAGTATGGCTGCAACTTTACTATGGCATTTGTTATTTTAGTGTTCTCCAGTCGATTATTGGCGATGAGTTCGTCGATGGTTTATATCTCTGTCTCCGCGATTTCCTCTGACTCCTTAATTGAGCGTAGCAGTCTCCTGATCTATAGAATTAGTAGGGTGCCCAATGTTCCGAGCGTTCCTATCTTCAAAACTTATCGGAGTATCAGTGCCATAGTTAAATATTATCTAAATGAGCAAAATCTTGAAGTGAATTATAATAGATCCAAAGCATGGCTAATTTGGGACTCGACATAAGAATTCCCAGGGAGTCACTCATTAAACTCAGCGAACTGCAGGGCAAATAACTAGTAGTCAAGTTTAGTGGCGGTCGGGAGGTCTGTGGCAAGTTGAAGAGCTGGGACAAACCCATGAATCTCATCCTTGAGAATACTCAGGAGATATTGGGAGTTTAGAACGGCGTTGAGACATCTCGCACCCTCGGTCTTATCATAGTAAAAGGCTCACAAGTAACTGATCCTCAATTTAGATCCAACACATTTCTCTAAAAGATGGCTACTAAGTGATCGAAAACCCGTACGCCCAGCCCGACTAGGAGTGACCTCATAATATCCATAAATGTATTCAAATCTAGGAGATCAGGTATAGCTCATCAGTTTGAGTGACTCCTGAACCGTATCGAAACTTTCCCGTACTCGATGGATCTCATCTTTGAGGAACTGGACGTTGGGAAGGAGGGTCATCAGCATTCTGTAGAGCAGGTTGTTTTATTTTAACAAGTACTCATAGGGCAGCTACAGTTTGGTGTTTTAGGGCAGCTTCTTTTAACCGTTCATAAGGACATACTCGCTCAGCAACTATCGCAGGACAGTGTTTTACTATTTAAGCTGAGAGATGGGCACGTCAATGGGGACTAGCGGTGTTTATAAACTCTTGAGCAGTGCCTCCTTGGAGTAGGTCTTTTAATTGTGCTGGCTAATATACCACAGTAGATTTTCATAGCAGAGTTGATAGATTTCCTCCAGAGTATATGGTACTTTAAGTTCCTCATCAATATCGATAATTCTCTGCTTCATCTGCTCCTGTTTTGTCTTTAAACCCTCCAGGGTTTACTTCATATCCTTGTTTTTATGCGTCCTGAACCTCCTTTTCGTAGGCTGCTGTAATCTCGTCCTTCTCCTTCTTGATCTCCTCCAGTTGGTTTACATACTCTTGGTGCTTATCCTTTAACCCTTTCATCTCCTCATCCTCCGCTCCCTCCAACTTTTCATCCAACTCCTTCACATCGTCAGTCAAGGCTTGCTTTTTATTCCTCAGCATTTCTCTGCGAATGCTCATAAAGGCCTACCGTATGTTTCTTGTCTGCGCAACGCTCAACATTCGAAACATGTCCTTGCACTTCTTCACGAAGCTGATAATTACTCGAGTATTTTTCAGTCTGCTGAAGATTTGCTGGATTTTGCCATTGACTATCCGATTTATCGTTCGAATGCCTGAGCGGTACTTCTAGTTCATTTGAAATTGCCTCCAGTTTCCCACTTGCTTCAGCTGACGGATCATCCAAGAGAAATTTGATCGCTTTTTACCCTGGGCAAAAGCGCTCAACAATCTAATCGCAGTTCCTCTTTGCTTCTGAAGGGTAGTTTTCAAGAGCTTAATTTATTTTTATTCCACAAGCAAAGCTTCTTTTTTTACTTGCTGAAACCCTGCCCATTTTGTCAAATAATCCTGCTTTGTGAAAACGCCTTCAATGGTCTGCTTCATGCGTTCCTGTATTCTGATTAGCTTCAAGGGAATAACTCTGATCCTTTCCCAGGAGTACGTCATTCGATTGCTGAATAGTCTCAGAACGAGAAACGACAGCATCTTCGACTTGTTACTAACGCTATGCAATGAGAAATCTTCCTTGATAGATGCCTCCGATCCACTCTAATTTTATGAAGTATTAGGCCTAAGTGAGTTGCTCTTATTACTCATTTTATTTAGATATTTAACTAATGATAATCAAAATAATTAAATTGCCAAGCTCATTGAACTGCCTGCTCTTTCGCTCATAGATGTGGAAAAACAGCCAAGTCGCTCTTAGCCTTATGATATTGCCAATTGTTAATAATATTATTTAATTATACTACCTTCTAATAGCTTAGGATATTTAGCACAATAAACTTGTCAGTTGTGATAAAAACGATATTATAGAGTCCTATCCACGACTAGTGGCCTGAAACTAGCTCCAGATATGCCAAAACCCTTTTTGCCCTTCCCTACAGCACATTCTGACAGGTTCATAATTTTTATTGATATGATATATAAGTTGATGATTCGTCAGCTGTTTGTTATATTAATCGATGAACGTTCTAGAATCCCTTTACGGTAATATCTATATCCTTACTTTCTCAATAATAGGGGTTTCATACCTGGTTTACTACTACATCTTCAGTTATTTCACCGTTCGCATGAAGGGCGACTATGATGTTTCAAAAAAAAATATTGGAAAGTCTCTGCCACCCTACCCTAATGGGTGGTATATTGCCTGCAAAGCCAAGGAACTACTGACGGCCACCACTAAAGCTATCGATATCGCCGGTCAGAACATCACCCTCATGCGAAGCTCCAAAGGAAAGGTGTTTGCACTTCATTCCTATTGCGCGCATATGGGTGCGAACCTAGGTATAGGAGGTGTGGTGGTGAACTAAAAATGTGTGCAGTGTCCCTTTCATGGCTGGCTGTTTGACGGTGAAACTGGACAGCTCGTTGGTAAAAATGTAACTAATCTCAGATCACGATGGCAAGCCTGTTCCCACCAAAACCATCCAATACAACGATGACTTCGGATAAAAAGACTCAAAGGAGGTCAATTGGAAGGAAAAGAAGGAGCATGCCAAACAGAGAGTCTACAAAACGAAGGAAGTCAACGGATTCATCTATGTCTGGATTCACTCCGATCCGTCAGTGGAACCGTACTTCATGATGCTGGAGAACGATAGCTGGATCAGTAAATTTTCGAACAGGGGGCAGACCATCCACGATATCATGTGTCACATCCAAGATATCCCTGAAAATGGTGCGGATATATTCCATTTTAAGTACATCCATAGATACCTGATCGGCAAGTATAAGATGTTGGAAGTGGCATGGACCCCGAAATGGAAGAGGGGTGACGATCCCGACCTTGCCGATCTTTTTGAGCACAGAGACAAGAGCATCAGAGCATTCAAACAGAATATTTACAACACTATCGTAAAACCAATCGAGAACAAGCAATACTATAGTTTCGCCAATGTGGATAACTACCTGGTGGTTCCAATCATTGGCCACATCTTCGTCTTTAACCTCACGATCATCCAAATTGGGCCGGGAATCGTTAACATCTTCCTAAAAACAAAGTTCTTTTAAATTTTGTTCTGCCAGTATATTCAAACTCAGGATAAGTACCACCAGCGACTGTTTCACTAAATGTTTGCTTCTCATTGGCTGCCCTATTGGCTGTCGGCAGTGATGCTGTATGCTGAAAGTTTGCAGGTTTACTACGATATGATAGTCTGGGACGCCAAGCGAGTCAGCTATAAACTGTTTTATAAGGACAACGAGGCGGATCAGTTCATCCGAGGATGGAGGAGTTGGTTCAGCCAGCACTACCAAGGCTGCGACGCGCAGCTCCAGCCTGGTATCCATGATTGGTGAACATTATATTTTGATAAGGTTTTATCGTTTATTATACGAATCTTTAAAGCTCTCACATGGATCAGAGGAATGCTCTCCTTCCATAAATTAATGTTGCGGATAAGTAAAATAATTATTGTTTGTGTCTGTTTCGCATGTTTGATAATAAATTTGATTTAAGTTACTATGGCATAGGACTTTTCTAAGCCCCGCAATTTGGTCGATTCCCTCTTTTAAGATTTAGGGATGGATCTGCCTGAAGAGAGTAATATGCAGAAGGCAGCAGTAGGCTCGAAGCCCAAGCAAGCCAAATATGAAGAGACAACGGATGAGGAGTTCTTCAATATAGACCTCGGAATGGAATCGAATTTTGTAGGGAAGGGAAGTGGGAGAACTGCGAATTCATCCACTTCCAGCTCTCCACAGTCTCAAACAACTGCGGAAGAGACAATACCAGTGAAAAAGACGCCAATGAATCGGTATAAAAGAGGAAAGGCATCGAAAAAACAGCAAGCCAACACCAAAAAGGCAGAGATAGATCTCGATGGCTAAATTGGAGAGGTGGCGGAATGGGCGTAGCGCAAGGCTAACAACTACTAAGATGAATAAGACTTTAATGAGACTGAAAAGGTGGGATAGAGTAAATAGCAGACTTAGATTCGTCGAAAGGTAGAGTAGAAATTGAAGAATGGCTTTAACCATACCAATAATAACGGAGGAGGAGGACTGCGGGCCAAGGCACAGCAGTTGGCGAGGGAGAATTAACTGAAACGTGAGTTATCAGCCATCCCGGAGAGAGAAGAGGAGAATATGAAGGACAGTGTGCCCATCGGTAAGCCGAAGTTAGAAACCCAGTTTTCAATTAAGAAGGAGACGAGTGAAAATGAATCGGGGTTGGAGTTAATTGTTAAAAATCCTGAGGTCATGAAGAATCCCAAAGCCAAAGAGCATACAGAAGAGAAATTGGAGGAGGAAGACGACCCCTGGGATAAAATTAACGAGCGAACTATAAATCAATATAAACAGGTATAGTAGAAGAGGAAATAGCTCAACTTTCAGATGGTGGCTAAATATTTTAAGGAAGAGTTTGTGTTCGATGAGGCTGATATAGATGACGACCAGATAGGCAATGGCCAGCCCCAATAGGAAACATAAGAGGAGATGGGGTGCTTTTAGTCGTTATGTGCATGCTTTATGGAAAGCAAACAGAACAAGAGATAAAAGTATAATGTCAAACTGGCCAAAAGACTGGTGGCCATATCCAAAAAACAGCTCGGCAATGGGGAAGAATAGTTTTGGTTGCTACAATAAATATGGGTGAAACTGACCAATAAACCATTTGGTAGATTTGGAGGGCACTGGAACGAGATAGGCTTTCAGAATAGAGACCCAGCCACAGATCTACGAAGCACAGGAGTGTTGTCTCTCCTTCAATGGGTACAATTCATTGAGTCTCATCAAAAGTACAACCCATCTCATATAGATAGTCAAAATCCTTTTTTACTTGGAGCACTTAAAATGAATTTCCACTTGCCCTTACACACATAAAGATGACTGGAGTGTTCTTAGGTTTGCTGGCTCAAGGGAAAATAAACATCTCATCATGGGAGTAGGCCCAAAGGGGTTATAACTGCTTGATAATGGGCATCTTTAAAAAGATGATGAAGGTCTTCAAGCAGGGCGATACTTTAGGAAATACTGTTGAAGAAGGAGCTCGCGATATAAAAGATTAGTATCAAAAGTTGAAGGTCGGCTACGATAGTTAATTCAAAAAGAGTAAAAAATGATATCTTTGGTATTTGTGAGTTAAATTGGAATGCCATAAGAATCAGCGATTGCCTCATTTATTAAGTTCCGCTTGTTCTATATCCGATGGTTATTGATAGTAGCCCACAGTCATCATAAAGGCACTCAGGTAGAAAATGGCCGATATTATTATCGATAGTGTATCCGTGAGATTGGAAATGTACATAATGAGTGCAAGTATGGCAAAGTGGATGAGAAGATGCACCATTATTCCATAGAGAGAGGGGGTGAGCTGAACATTCATTAATTTAGTGAGGACGGTCGAAACCACTATCAGTATTGCAATAGTCAGAAGTCCAGCCAGATTCAAGTACACACAGAAATAAGCTGTGGTTGGTAGGAGTGCTTCTTAGATATCAAAATACTTATCCAGGCGATGTGATGAAATCCTTTACTTTGTCCTACTCGAAGCAGCTCTTTCTCGGATTACATTAGTTATACACTATAATATGTATAGCCACCATATGCAAAAATGATGTTTTACGCCATTTATTTACAGAATTATAAAACTAAACAAAGGAACTGTGTTTATTACAAAAGGGCTATTAGATATATATAAGTAGTTATATTGGCTGGTTAGTTTTATAATATTGCCATATGTCGGATGAACCTGAAGAAGATAGATAGAGTCAATCCTATCGCCTCAATAGAAACAAGGACATCATCACCATTCGCAAAAAAAACAGGGAAAGCCAACTTTGGAAGCGTCGGCTCGCTTTTTCGAGCGAAGACATCAGGCAAAGTCAGCATTAATCAGCCGAAGTTATTGATCGAAGAGCTGAAGTGATAATACTGGATGAGAGTTTAAGACCTGAAATTGAAAGGTACTCTTATTGAGAGGTAGGTTTATCAAGATGGACGTCACTGCAGAAATGCTTAACTCATTTTGTGAAGATGTAAACAGTTCGGATATCCTCGCTCGACATCGTGGAATCATCGGCATGAGAAGACTGATCGCTTCATGCAACGACTTACCTCTCTAAAGTATTTTGAATACTGATATGCTCAACACTCTCTTCTAATTTTGCCAGCAGAGTGAATACCCTCAGTTGTAACTGTAATCCCTTTAAATTTTGGCCAATCTAGCCAACGACAAATATGAAACCAGCTCACAGATGATCGAGCTCATGGTTAATAGAGGAGTGATGGACTTGCTTGTCTTTCTCCTTTCAAGTGAGCACGTAAATATTCAACAGACTGCGCTGTGGTGTCTTGGCAATATATCTTGTGATAGGGCTTAGCATCGCAGCAAAATTATTGATCTTGGTTTAATCAGCAAAATCATTGATACTGTAAATCTAACCAACGAGAAAATAATCATCGAATATAGCTGTTGGATGCTTTCCACCCTGTGCCGAGGGGACCCCTTGCCCGAATACCATAAAATCAAATCGGTAATTCCTTTGCTGTGCTGCATGCTCTAAAGCGGATGCATTGTAGATAAATAGATCTTCACTGACTGTTGCTGGGCAATAAGCAACCACTGTGAGGGCATGAATGGCAAATAAGCTGACGTGATCAATTCAAACCTGATGGCGAAGTTAATTCCGATGCTGCAGTCCAGCTAATATGAACGATTCCTTTTTGCTGGCCTACGCATCATAGGGAATCTGGCAATTGGCAGCAGCCAAATTGCTGAATATCTGCTCAATCTAAATTTCCTTTCCTTTTTGATGAAATGCATGAATAGCCAACGGACAATCATGAGGAGAGAAGCCTGTTGGGTGATATCCAACATTACTGCCAGCGAAGAAAAGCATGTATACAACTATCTATGAAGATTACAACTGTTCTGTCCTACCCCGATCTGATGGCGAAATTGATGAGCATGTTCCGAGTGGATAACGACGACATTAAGGCTGAAATTTGCTATATATTTTCGAATATGACTCATCTCAGTATTCATTTGGACCTGGAAAGATTATTCTGCGAGTATGGAGTGATCGAGTGTTTTCTTGAGCTGCTGTCGTCCAAAAACTGTCGGGTAGTCGTCAAGGGTCTGAAAACATTAAACGTGATCATGAGGATGAGCGATCGGAAAAAGGCGGAATAGACTGATAAGAGTGTGATTTTGATGGAACTGTAGAGATTGAATGGAATTGAAGTGCTATAGGAGTTGCAGTATAACAAATCGGACGAGGTCTATAAATAGGTGTCGAGGATATTGAAGACCTACTTTGTAATTGAGTAGGAGAAGTACGTCGCTATATGATCAGAGATGCCATGATAACTTCAGTATTTAGAATTACTAATCTCTACCATGTTAGGAGATCATGGAGATGTATGTATATAAACAAGAAATTATAGTATATGTATTAAGATATAAAGTTATCACTATCATCCGATCAATTGGAGCACACACATGTACAGACCGTATACTCCAATCGTAATTCCAATCAAATTTATCACTGCGTACATGCCCACACGAACGATAAAGGGTTTGCTATTTCGATAATTCGCTGCATGTCTGCAAGATGAAGGAGTTCCAGTTTGTTATTTATCATCATTTGATGTGATGGATTCCACCAGACTTTCCTCCATTTATTTCTTGTTGCCGTACAGACACCGATAGTGAATAGCTGAGGGGATAAGGTAGATGAAACAGTAGCAAACCACTGCTCCGACCAAATTCATCATCAGAGTTATGGGAAGGTATGGACTGAGAATGCTAAATATAGACGCTACAATCATGAAAGCGATGTTGAAGTTCCTAAAGGTTTTGTCATCAACTTAATCATAAAATAGTTCAATCAGTCGTGTCCTGCTGACCTCTAAAGTACAGGGAAAGACAGTGATCCTCCCAAACAGATATGATGACTCCACAATCAATATTAAGAATTCGCTGAGATAGCAGTTAACCAAGGTTTACTTACATTCCTTCTCCGATATGGCAAAGGCTCCCAGTACTCCAATGAACTCGTAGAGCAGAAAGCCAAGGATATACGCAAAGCACACATCTCGCACGTTATTCTCTTGATGTTTGTTGGGTTTTACAAAAGTTACGACCATCGTGTGGATGGTGAAAGCCAAAGCACAGGTGCCAGCCAAATTTCCAATATCGGTTGACACCCATTTGATTTTATCAGTGTCAATTTGGCCAGAGGCTGCAGTATCGATAAATTTATATACTACGAAAAGGAAATAAAGCACGGCTGAGTATGCTCCATAGCCTGACAGCTTTACCATCAGATTCAGGTTTTTAATGAAGACCATAGCCATCATAGGGAGAAAGATCAAGAGAGTGAGCCACTGCTAACTAAAGGTATCGAAGGCGCATACGTCCTTGGCAGCAATGAGATCCAGACGACCATAGTGATCGAAGAAGAAGTATATTATGGAGTAGAGCTGATCAACAATTAGGTCAATATAGATAATACAGAGCAGGATGAGATAGAACCCAGTGATGAGGCGGAAAAAGCGCTACCATTTCCTTCCTAGAATGCGGCGAATAGTCCACTCGACGTCTTTGTCGTCATCACTCATGTGGAGGACGTAGATACGGCAGGTGATGAAAGAAACCACGCCTGACAGTAGAAGCAAGACAGAACCTGTGACTACTCCTGCTTAGCGGTAGAGTATGGGGAAAGTTAGCATGGCTCCTCCCACCATCGAGTTGAACATAGCTAGTACTGTGTCCAGTGAGGAGTTGGTTTTCTAAACTTTTTACATTATGATCGGATTATACGGTTAATATACTGTTGATTTATAATTCTGGCATCACTTGCTAATTACAGCAATCAAATTGATATGATTAGAATTCAGAGATCACTCAGTAAAGGAGGTTTAGCATCGACTCAGAGAAACATTGCAGCGAACATGAGGCAACTGGGGTTTAGACGAAGTTTTCAGTTAATTTCGCCAGTATTTTCGTGAATTTGGCTTGGAAATGGGCGTATTTGGGTTTGCTGATTGAGTTGTCTAAGATTGTTTCAAGATGAGAGTTGAAGTTTAGATAAATATTTTGTTGGATCGTCTACTGAGTAATGTCGGGAATTGCTTTCGAATCTTTTTCTTTGGATTTATCGAAGTTATGATGAGCAGTGTTAGTATCATCCACTATATCTGACATTTTTATTTATCCTTCTGCTTACTGGCAATTAGGTGCATTCTTAGGCTTCTTCATTTTGCCCTTCTTTTTTGCTGTTTTAAATTCATCAACCAAAGCTGCATTCGGTGGTATTATCACTTCTTCTATCTTGGCTTTACTCATTTCTTCAGGTCTCTAATCTATCTCTATCACTATGGACTCAGTTATTTTAGGATCTGGCACAACAACTGTTTTATCTATTTATTTAATGTTCATTTATTGCTATTTTTCTTTGCGCAAACTGCCCATTGATACTTGTGAATGATTGATGGCAAAATTGTTTATAAAATTATGGTCAGGATGTTGAGGGAGAGGTTGTCTCATTTGATTAATTGGGTTGATCTGATTCACATGATTCATTTGGTTCATCTGATTCATCTGATAGGATTGTGTCTGAGTGAACATTGAGTTTGGATTTTGAGCAAAACAGTAAGGAGATCCACCACCCATGTAGTTTTGGGAAGACGGGTTCACCATGAAAGATGAAGGCTGGTTCATGAGGTACTCATTGGGGGTAGGGAAGGGAACGTAGTTGTAGATCGCCATTTGGCTCTGCTCATAGTTTCTCCTTGATTCCTCGTAGCTCGAAAAGTGCGGTCTTTCGTTGTACTCGGAGAAAGAGTTATTGTACATGTTGCCCATGGGCCTCCCTTGATCAAATTTACTATCCAAAGCGGGCTTCGTCTTGGTTTCAATAGAGGTGTAAGATCGATTGGTTTTGTTGGCTTTAGCTTCCTCCATAAACTTCTTGACATCTAGTCGCTCCTTCTTGACAATTTTCATTCCTCTATGAAATTAATATTTGTTCCTCGAACGATTAAGTTTGTCTGTGAAAGAACTGACTGCAAATTAGTCAAAAATATAAAATATAACAGTTACAGCATACTAATTTATATCCTTCAAAGATGCAGATTTGGAATCAAAGTAAATGAAAATCCAACAAAGCCATATTAACAATGTTAAAGTTATAAAGGTTTGTGAATTGATAATAACTTGCATCTTGTCAGTTTTATATTATGAAGGTTGTAAAATCGAGAGCCTTCAAGGATAGGCTCAAGGGGCACAAAGAGTCTGTTATTGCACTGTTTTCACCCTATGGGGACGATGGTCACATGCTCTATAGTATCTCCAAGGACGGCTCAGTGAGAGGTACGTGTATTGCCACTTAGGATGGGACCTTGCGAAGCGATAGATCACCATCAAGTCACTGCTTGATAAGAAATTAAAAGGGAAGCAGGAGGAGGAAGAGTAGGCAATATTCTAGGCCTAAGGCAAATAAGAAAAAAAGGTACGAACTCTCTTCATTCAGGAATAGGAACAGAAATCGCAAGCAAGAGAGGAGATCGTCTCCGCCTGCTTCACTGAAAAGTCCGTTTTCGGCAGTTTTGAAGACGGAACTATCGTGCAGTGGAGTTTTACCAATCTGGGTATGATTTTGCAGCAATTTGTTGGGCATACCAAGCGAGTCTGCAACTTATACGTGGTCGACAACATTCTGGTCAGCGGTTCATACGACAGCACTATCCGAACATGGAAAATCAACTCTGACGGTTTCTTTGATACTGTTTCAACCAGTGAGGCGGAGTTTGTTTACAAAACCAGCGGGCCTGTGAGCTGCATCCGCCCGGGATAAAATCGCAGCATCTACGCAATCGTCAACCGCAACATCTTCTACCACATCGACATGCAGACCAATAAGATCATCAAGTGCATCAAATTCAATAAGCACTCCATCACCACTTTTTTCTGTCAGGACAACCAGCTAGTCTTCGGAAATATTGAAAATAAGATACTGATCTACGACCTCAATACTTTTGACCCTGAGAATGCAGACGTAAGAAAAGGGATATTTAGAAATTTGTGCAAAAGAAGATTATAGAGGGGCTTGGAGGGTGGGTGCTAACTTTGGAGTTCTCAAGCTCACATCTCTACGCTGGTTGTGATGACCGTAAGATTAGAGTGTATAAATGGCCAGATATGGTGGAGGCTGAGGAATTGGGTGGTCATGATGACGGCATCATCTCCTTATCCTTTGCAGATCATATGCTCTATTCTGGTAGTTACGATCATTCCATTCGTTCTTGGGACGTAAAGGAGATGATGCAGCGCATAAGTGAACGCAACTACATGTCCTTCGAGGATGTGTAGTCCAAGAAATACGAGGTTTACTACGGGGTGGTCTTCAAGAACAAAAAGAAGAAGCTTCCCTCCAAGAAGAAGAAGTGATCAGCTCTATCATAACTTGACATTTTTATACAAATAAACTAAACTTCCTCATCACTCATCCGTGAACATGTTCTACTCCTGTTCACCGGCTTACTCGTAATCCTCGCTGTAGTTTTTAAGGATCTGTTCCTTGAGAGAGAGACTGTTGTAGTGGAATAAACTTTCGATGACAGCGAGTGGGTTCTTTTGCATCAGTTTTATGAAGGAAAGACAAATGTTTTGAATAAGTTTGGCCTTTTCCTTGTTCTTTCTGGTCCATTCTGAGCAGGCGAGAATTTTCTGAAAAATGCAAAGTGTTTCAGCCTGGAAGAAGAGCCACTCCCCCGCCAGAAGTTTCTTAACCTGTGAGATGTAATAGAAGATGGCTTCATTGAGGTCCTCATCGTTTTAGAGAAACCTTTCGTTCCTCAAAAATACAATGTATTTATTTATTACACTGTACTATGAGATAATGGCGAACTCCGTCTTTTAGTTGTACTTTCGCTACTGGAAGCGCTACTAATCAATCTACGCCCGACGGGCTTCCCTGCGCTCATGGTCGGAGTCGTACTCACTCAAATCCACCAGCTCGTTTTCATCATCGTCTTCTGCTCGATTCTTCTTTCTCTTCAGTAATTTGCTGGTTTGGATCGTGAGGACCTTTCCTTCAGAATATACTGACAGCAGTTTAAAGAATTTGTGCGTGATCTTGATGAGCAAAGCCAGAATGCCTTCATGATTAATTATATTAAACCCTTAGCGTAATATCTTTGCAATGTCGTGCCGAAACATGTTGGCCATGAGAATGTTGGCGTTCTTGCGGTCACTGAGCGATAGAGAGGTGGAGATGTCAATTATTACGTCGAGGTAGGAGTTGAAGACCATCAAACCTGCGTTGTACATGTTAATCCGGAACAATTTCTTCTTTTAGCGGGTAGATTCACGCAGAAGCAGCTTGTAGAAGAGTTCAAAGTGTGCGGTCTGCATCACCTACACCACCCAACTCAGACTGAACTCCACTCTGCACTTCTACACCTCTGAAATAGCCTATCTGAAGAGATAATTACAGTTGCTCTCTCCTTATGGTATTTTGCTCTGACCACCTGCAGCGCCCAGCTGCAGAGGAGCAGATACTGCATTACATTGTTCTCAGAGACCTTAACCGATTATCGGAAGATGTTGTCGAATACTATCTTGATGAGCTGTTCGAATTCAACTTCTAGAAATTCTCGAGATAGTTCGAGGACCACTTCGTAGATGTTGACAGTTTTGTTACCTGTTTAGAACTGCATCTGCATGAACTAGATATAAATTGGGGTACGTTTTCAGGAAAGGATTCAGAAGAGAGGTTGACTACTTTTTTATAGTCAGTCATTCTGATTGGCATTTTCTTTTGGTTTTGGTGTGGTTGCTAAGGCTCCGCTTACAATTTATGCACAACTCTTTTGATTCCCGCCTCATTGGTCACTTTAAACATGGGCATGAACTTGCTATGCCGAACTGGCATGGGTTTCGTAGATGCCCTTGAAGCCATCACATACTTCGAAAGCTCATTTGATTTATTCTTCGAGGAGTAGAGCAAATTGGGTTCAAAACAGGTGAACGTGTAATAGAATATCTCAAGGAGGGGGATGTCTATCTTTTCCATGAGGGCTGTACGGTCGGTCTGCAGAATATACAGCAGAGGATTGAACATATCCTCCTTGATAAAGGCAGCAAGTAAATGGTTATGCAGATCCGGGTACTTCTCGCTCAGCGGGATCTGCACTAAATTGCGCAGTAGCAGTATAATAAACTCCATCATTTGCATGTGAGGGCGCAGTCGGTTTTGCTCTGGTGTTTTGTAGTAGTCTGCAATGTGAACGATCAATATTTGGAAACACTCATGTCGGATAAACGATTGTTTGTATTCCTGCAAGCTTTGAGTCAATTTTTATTTTTAATTTCCCAGCAACTCGTCGCTGGGTTTGGTGGTCAGCAGAGCAAGCAAAGCCACCAGCCAGAAAGAGAGCTTTTTGTCCTAGACCTGCAGAATCAGCAATTCGAGCAAATCACTTTCCACGATGTTATAGTCGGCAAGGATTAGCTTTGACTTAGGGTTCGCTGGTACGTCTTGCCTTATAAATTTAACTAAATCTTTGACCGCCTCCTCACAGTGCACGCCCTTTATGTAAGCCTATAGGACCCTATCCTGTTGCCTGATGTTGCGCACACCTCCCAGTCCCTGAATCGAAAACACAATTTTGGTTTTAAGATCTTCCAACTCATGCTCGTTATCATGGTCAACCATGCGCTACAGGTCATCCTCAACTCCGAGTTCGCGCCTTTGAATTTACAGATCGCCTATCTAATCCATTTCCCGCTAATTTATAATATCAATAATGAGGACGCGACTTAAATAAATTATAGAGTAGTTTTGTCAAACGAAAACAAGATATAAAAATATGCAAGATCTGTCAGTAACGCTGCTGCCGGCGCTTCTTGGGCTACGTGTAGTCTTGGAACAGATTTTGGATTTCTGTAGTACGCAGCAGCATCTCTGACTCTTCATTTGGAATCGTTTGAGATGTACTCTCCATCTCCCTCTGATAGTCTTGACTTTATGTAATAACCTGAATAACGAATATTATACGCCTGGGATGAAAGGAGGGGGCAACTACTTGCGGCACAGCTTGCGCCAGTTAATGTTGCTTAGCCACTCGTGTTTTTTCAGTTACTCAATGCCACCATAGCCCAACCGAGACTACTTATTACGCCTGAGCAGTTTGTTCACAAAATTCATCGATTACGCACTCCATCCATTCGGCAACTCTCTCTCAGTAATTCTGGCCTGGTGCGCAAGTATCTTATCGCGAATTTCCTTTCGTGTTTCTCCTAAATAGGGTCGCTGAATGAGCACAAATTTACCGAGCCCATCATCATCTCATAGACGATGACTCCCAAGGCAAAGTAATCAGCTTCAAAGGAATGGTTCATTCTGCAGATTACCTCAGGAGCCATATATCCAGGAGTTCCACTTGTTTCATCAGAGTTATTCTCTCTTTTCTTGCGGGCAACTCCAAAATCAGTGATCCTCAGATAGCCACTCTCCTCAAAAACCAAATTCTATGGTTTTAAATCTCGATGAATGACTCCCTTCGAGTGAGTGTACTCCAAAGCAGCAATGATACAAGCAGCAATAAACTCTAAATATTTCATTGGTTACTAGTCTGCTCCTCGTTGAAAAATTCATAGAAGCAGAGGTGGTAGCGCAAGTCTCCACCTCGAAGATACTCCATTGTCATGAAGAGAAACTCCCTGTCCTGGAAATAGGATTTCATGTTGATGATAAAGGGGTTGCTCAGCTCCTACAGAATTGATTTTTAGTTAATGACTGAACCCACACTCTTCTTGAGCAGTACTCTAAATTGCTAGTTACTTACTTTGATTTTGAGATTTATTTCATGGCTAAGATCTGTCCGGTCTTTTTTTACTCCACTTTCCAGACCCGTCCGAATCCTCCCGAACCCACCTGATACAGAAGTTTATAATCGTTTCTGCTTTTTTATTTGGAGAGGGGAAGTTAAGTTTCGAAGGGCGTTGATACGTATGATGTGTTGGGACTGATGAAGGTGGATTGATAGTTGTTGTTCTACTTGACCGATTTTTTAATGCTCATGGGTTTGGGGGTAGCTGTTGCGAATTTCAAAGTTTTCAGGGATTCGGCCTGTTTTGAATTAATGGAGATTGGAGTGGGTTTGGGCACGCAGAGATTCAACGCGAACTTAAGGCTGAGTTTATCAGTGCGGTCGTTGACCTTAATGAAGAGGCTGGAGGTAGACGATAGTTTTTTCTTTTTGTCTTGAACTTTCTTGATCATTTTCTATCTGTGAATGCAATTCTATTTTAAGAATATAATCAGTATACAGTCAGTCCACCTCATTATCCACTATTGAGAATTTATCGGATATAAATCAGTCAGAACTTGAAGTTGTAAGGGAGAAGCTCTAATTTCTGCAGAGATAATTCAAGAAGCATAATAAATTGGCAATTGAGTCTAATTTATCTTTTTTATCAATGTGATTCTAAATAAGCTAATCTTATGTAGTATAAAGGATTCATATCGGAAATGATCATATTTCAACTTGAACAAGAGTGGGTTGCTCAGTCACTTTGACATCTCCAGCTGGAGGGAAACAAATCTCAGGTTTATACTCGCAAAACTCACTGGTGATTGGAGAGGGAGCAACGTTCATCTTTTACAGTGCTCTTTGGTTTTCCACCAATTTGGCCACAAGCTCGTGCAAAATCATTGTCTTTTCTGACCACACCCTAGCGGCAAATGCTGATGATCTCATCCATAAATTGTTCTCGAGGGTATCTTGATTGGACACTTCTCCCCACAGGCACACCTCTGCCCCCAAAATTCGAGACTTATCAACTCCAGTAGGGAACACTACAAAGTTGTCGTAGATATTCTTCCAAACCGAATAAGTTCCTTGAGTCGCATTGAGCCACAAGTTGCCTTGCCCCTTGCTGATGTACAACAGATCGGAAGGTGACAAAATGATCTTACTGTTGGTTCCAGCAGTGACTAAATAACAGATATTATACTTTTAGCTACATCCGTTTGAGCTCCCCAGTAATGCAGGATGTCATTGTCGCCAGTTGTGACGTTGGCTGCGTCGTTGCGCCAAAAGATCGTCCTTCTGTTGACTGGCAAGGCCTGCTTCATCTCAAATCGCCAGTACATCTGCAATTCACCATAGTTTTTGATGTTCTTTAACTTCATGAAAGCCTGAATTTAAGGGCGTAAGTTCCAGCAAGCAGAGGATACCTCGTCCCCACCGAGATGAATGTAGGGCGAGTCTTTAAATAACCCATCGATCTCCTTGACGACATCCTTAGCCAATTCAAAAACCTCGTTCTTGGACACATCAAACTGTCCGTTATATCCTGTCCCTCCAGCGCACTTTATGGTGATATTTTTGTTTTTCCACTCGCTTGCCAATCCCCAAGAGCGTACATGGGCGGGAGTGTCGATTTCAGGAATAATCTTAATTGCATTGAGTTAGCCAACCTTGATAATTGACTTAACATCGTCGATGGAGTATATTTTCTTGGAATTAAATCTGCCAGCCGCAGCGAGTTAAGGATGCGAGCCTAGAACAATAGGGAAGGATTCATCGTCAACAAGGTGCCAGTGGAGGACATTTAATTTGGAGAGCGGCATTGATTCTATCAATCGCTTGATTGTTTACACGCCAAGGAAGTGGCGGGACGAGTCAATCATGATTCCTCGATATTCAACCAAGGGTTCGTCTTTAATAACTGAGTACTGGATGAGGTTCCCTTTGATCATCTGCGAGAGAGATTCTAGCGCATAGACGTACCCTGAATAATCAGCAAACTTGAGATGAATTCCATCCCGATCGACAAGTATTTCGTAGCCTTCTGGTTTTATTTAATCCTCAAAGGTTAGGGTGAGAAGGGTGTGTTCCTTCTAATTAAAGGTGAGTGGCCTTTAGCAAAGCAAATTGTTGTTGAGCCTCTTGAGTATCTTATTGAGATAATACTGCGAGTCGATGTCTTGATGTTGTAGAGCAGCCTGATAAATGTTGCAGACCCCATTTGTGATTGTAAGAAAATCAGCTGAGTACAGTTCAACGACGGGAGGAGGGAATATGAGGGATTGGATGCCGACTAGAATCAACAGCAGGGCAGTTGTTTTCAGCCACATAATGTATCAAACTATATACAGTTATAAATCTCCATTAATTCGAAAGATAATAGTGAAATGCATTTAGTGTATCTTGACAATTTAGGATATCAATCACAGCCCTAAACATTATGAGGAGACAGCCTTGATTTATGAGGAGATCAGATCATTTAATAGATGTCTAAGCTAGATATACTGAAGGTTCAGGCTACTTATTTTAATAACATTTAAATGGAATTACCGAAAACACAGCAGCAGCTTCATAAAGAAGAGCATTTGGACGATTAGCTAGGCTTGAAAGAAGCAGCCAAACGATCAGTTCGACACGCTGAATCAGAGTACGCTTATAATGATACAGTCGCATCCGCATCAACGCAGATGATCAGACCAAGTGCAAACTGTTTTGTTATGCCTTTACCATCGTTCTATTTTTAATAGTCGTTTCGCTGGTAGCTTTCCTTGCATGTTAAAGATAAATAATATAGTGCCTCAGGCTACCATAATACTCTCACCAGATTAAGGACTCGCAGGAACATACGTCGCTTGGTGTGATTTCCCTCTTGGTCTCACGAATGGTGTAGTCAACTGCAATAATTCAACTAGTAACAGTTCAATGGTCGCAGGGCAGTCTGTTGATAATTTGGCTGAACTCAATCAATTTCTCATGTTCTACCTTTACGTCCCAAACCCAAACCTCCAAAATCTCAACGAACAGGTGGATTTCACTCTCTACTAAACGAGCAGAAAATAAGTCAACGGGTCTATCGTAATTTCAACGAGCAACATTGTGACCGAGTTCATGGCAACACTAAACAGCGACGCGGAAGATAGCAACGTACAGGGCAGATTTTTCATTTCCTTCGTGAACAAACTCACATCTTCTGATCAGTTCTATTGGCAGTTGACCTTCAGTAATCAATCAGCATTCAATTCCACCAGTTAATTTCAATTACAGGTACAGATTTCTTTATTTAGTCCATTGTAGTCAATACCCAGTTCACGCTCTTCACTATTATCCTCCGCGTGGTCTTCTTCGCTATTTCAGTTGCTGTCTTAATCATCTTCAATAGACTAATACTAAAAATGCCAAAGGAGAAAATATCGATCGAGCAGCGATTCGTTCAGCTGCTGTCAGCCATAACCTTGACCTTCAACGACCAGTTCTACTTCATCAGTGTTATTTATCCCAATCCAGTCTCGTTTCTAATTACTTATTTAGATCTTTCATCAGTACCTTCTTTATTTGGAACTTTGTCTTCGTGCTGTTTCTTCTGTGGGCCTTCTTTCTCAGTAGGATTCTGCATGAATAAAACGAGGTGGCCTTTACCGACCTCATTTCTAAACCAAAAATAATAATCCTTGTCATTTTCTACGTCATTTTACTCGCGTATAATGGTGCCTATGCCATTAGCCAAACATCAGACCACCCCGTCTTCTCCACCGACAGCTTGCGATCGCCCTCAGTCACCGGGTTAAAAGGCCTAGCTTATGTTGTCTTTGCCTTGGCTGTTGTATACATCATCTACCTTTACATCGGTATCTTTAGCAGCAAGCCTCACCGCATGTGGCGCAGCAGTATCTTCATGTACATTTCCATGTTTTTCTTCATTTCAACCATAATATTCTTCTTCATTGGAGGGTACAATGTCTTCGACTACTCTGCAACCAAAATTATGTTCTACATCACCTTTATGAACATTTATTCATATTTCCTTCAGTATCTATATTCGCCTACCAAGGAGCAGGTGGAAAGATGCGAACGAGGGGAATTTCATAGGTATTTAGGAAGAAACTAGGAACTGTTAGACATACCTGATGATAATGCAGTAGATGTCAACATCTAATTACTGGAGGAACAAAGTAACAAATCAAGTGATAGCCATCGCGATAGTAATCGAGATAGTCAGTAGGACGAGCCTAAGAATAGTGCTAAAAGAAGCAGCATTCGTAAACACAAAAAAGAGTTGCGGAAGCAGCGTAATCTCAACAGTTCCAAAGACATGAAGGAAGATTAAGGCAAACCCTACGACGAATTTGAAGGTAAATCAGATGGTTTCGATTCGCGGTGATCGTTTATGCATAAGTACCAATTATTCATCAGTTAATCTTTATAGTGACAATAATAGTTAATCATGAATGATGGATAGAATGGGCCTCTGAAACCGAAAGGGGACGATGAACATGAATACTACTATTATAAGGATACTGAGGGAAGGATGAAACGAGTGAGAAAACTCAAGTACGAGACGAGACCAGGGTACATACGGCTAAAATTTTTGGAGAAGTTGTACATTAAGTACATTCGGAGCAGCTATGATTCCAAATTGACCTATCAGCCTTGGATACTAGGGTATGGTTATTGTCATTTAGTCTATCAATCGTTTTTCTAATTTATCAGACCACTATGCTATGGAGTCAGAACGACTTGAATCGGGAAATAAAAGCTAGACTTCCCTTCGAGTTCAAAAATTAGCAAGTTACGGAGGTCTATAGACTACTGAAGGAAAGCAAAAAGCAGGGTAATGCCGAAAGCAAGTAAAATAAATAAAATGTGCCCCACCCACCCCGCCATCACGACTTAACTTGATTATACGTGCGACTCACAATCCAACTTTCATAATTTAGCGATGAATCACTCGTTCTTGAATAGCTCATTTTAGACCTCTCTATCCACTATCTACTACCCCTCCTCGATTTCCTCTTCCTCGTCTTCCTACTCCTCCGAGGAGGACTAAATTTATTCATGCTTGCCGAGGAACCACTGTTTGCCTGTGAGTTTAATCTCAGTTTCTTTCTTGGCGGCTTTGTCATTTCTGTGACGCAAATCAAAGTCCTTTTTCCAAGCTACAAAATTTTCAACTGTGACAGGAGTGAATGCTGCAAATTTGGGTCTCTCAAACACCTCCACTTTTTTGTACAGATTAATCTAATCGATTTAATCAAGCTTCCCTTCAACAAGATAGACATTGATCCAGTCCCTTGTTTCTTCAACAATATCAAAAACAACTGGTTTGTGATTACTATTAGCGATGATTTCCTCGATCTTCTTGGTGATGTGGTTAATGTTGTCCCGGGTGATGCCGGCAATGGGCTAAATCTAGTATTTAATTGATGAAGCAGGGTACTGTTTGGTGTGTTCGAACATGAGATTGATTTGGTAGTCAAATTGGTTATCAGTGTAGGGTTTGCAGAGCACGTTGAATTTGTAAGGCGCAGTCTATTTGAGGACGGTAAACTCGTCCAGATATATGTTGGCTAAAGCTGTGAACTCGTCGTTTTGAATTCGCAGGTGTTCAACTTCAGGCATATCCCTCAAATAATAATAATAATGCTGCTATTCTTAAACTAGATATGGAGAAAGACTATCAGTCTGAATTTATAACTTAACTGATGTATCTGCCATTGAGTCCTTTATAAAGTCTATTATGCTTAATAATTGTAATAAATCAACATCATGGTTTTTTACTTGATATTCCATTCTTATTAGGAGCCTGAGCCTCAGTCTGAACTGAAATGGTGGGCTCTTTGAAATCCTTATCATCCTCGGACCATTACTCCTCCTTAATAATTTATCTACTTTGCATTGTCAGGCAAATAGTTTAATATTTATGATTGACTCTAATTTAATTGCTATTGCTTCTGATAGCAGAGGGTCAAGTCTTCTCGAAAAGACTTGTCGATTGTAGAAAGTTGCTTTGCTTGGCTGATTTTACATTTAATTATATTGTGTATGTTTTATTTGATAAAAGGACTCTCTTGTTTTTAAAGATTTGCTTTTAGCTTTAACTTTTTCATAGTGCTTTGATTTATTAACAATTTGCCTCCTCAATAATGGGCCGCTTCTCATCACTCCAATTTTTTTAGATAAATCAATCGGCATTTTATTTCTTTATTTAGCATTATTTTATTCTTTTTAGAATGAAATTTTTTTGAAGAAGAATACGACTGTGCAGCATTTCGTCTAAATTGACCACCAGCAAGTACTGCCTTTGAACATTTACTAACTGTAGGCTGAGTTTGTTTAGACTTGATAAAAAATATATTTATTATGATTTTTTAAAAAAAATGGAGTTCGCCTGCGCTAATAAAGACCTTCTGGGGTTGGGGTTGGG
>Ga0302188_10000116_pt1 | contig 63134 bp, 38 predicted proteins | sample II_Bog_E2_1_FD_198783 | JGI IMG/M metagenome (GOLD analysis project Ga0302188, IMG submission 198783) | Peat permafrost microbial communities from Stordalen Mire near Abisko, Sweden - II_Bog_E2_1 | ecosystem: Environmental > Terrestrial > Soil > Wetlands > Peat | place: Sweden: Abisko... | reverse complement strand
CAACCCCAACCCCAACCCCAACCCCAACCCCAACCCCAACCCCAACCCCAACCCCAACCCCAACCCCAACCCCGCCATTTTTATAATAAATATTTTAGATTGATGAATCAATAAGATCAAGGTTTGTATATCAGGATATTCATATCGTTGGGGTCTCTCTCCAGGAATTCACGCTGTTGACAGTTTTATATCCTCAGCTTAATCTGCGGAATTTCTGCTTTAAAAGTTTTACACATCTTTTGAATTTATAAAATCACCTCTGCATAAGGTGCGCGTTTTCGTTGCTTCATTATCTTCACTAAAACTGCGTCAATTAAAATACATCTTTCAGCTGAAACCTACACTGCAGTGTTCGCAGTTTTCTCAGTATATTTTGGAATTATAGAGCAGCTTACTTTTTGAGTTTTGTGTTTGAAGTCCAGGTTGAAACTAAACTCATCGCTTTTGGATTCAATTTTGCCCGGTTGGCCCTGTTTGACCAAAACGCCATTTCTGAGCAGACTGATTAAAGAACTTTTGAAGAAATTTTAATCGTCAATTTTCAAGATGCTAAGCAAATCGCCAAACTTAATGGGCTTGTACCCGTTTTGCTGGAATAACAGCACTGTCAAGAGTTGATAGTCTACTTATGAATTTATATACTGTTAAGGATTAGGACATATTTAGCATTAGAGTTACTGATAAATTGAACGATTGCGCGGCCATGGGTGAAAATCCAGCTCACGGAACGATTCGGCATTTTTTCAGCGAATTTAGCCTAGAAAGCTTCAACAGATGGCAGCAACAAAGGGGGAACTAAAGTTTTGCCACATTTGGGATCATTAATTTCCCAACTGCCTGAAGTGAGCATCATAACATCGAACACAAAGCTAAACTTGTTTCTGAGTTGAAATTAAATGTTCCAGGACTCTGATGTCTTTTGATCTGTTATCATGTTGGATATTTTTGAGGTGGCATTTAATCCAGCTTCGTTCTAAATATAAACATCTCTACCTTGAGCATACCAATAAGAGCGTACTATGCCTCTTGATTCTTGAAATTATCATAGAGGATTCTTAATCCCAACAATTTTTGATGCATTTTCATGAATTGATCATAAGAATAGAGGTATTTAGATATTTTACCCACTTGAGTCACGATTTACTCTGAGTTATTGTTGCCACCATCATCTTTTTTTAACATTAAGTCAGCATAGTAGGCAAGATAGTTACATACTTTATTCCCGATATTGCAAAACCCTTGAAACCCAGTATTCTGAGCTTTTTGCAATTCTGCATCGTTCGCATCAATTCCTTGGCGAATAGAATCGATGGCTTGATTGAATTGGACAATTTATCCAAAAACTCCAAGTATAGTTTACTCTAAATATGATGCAATTTACTTTTCATCGCTTTTTCATCTTACGGTGAAATTTTATTGATTATCTGCTAGCCTTCAGACTGGATGTAATTTTGAAATTACTTAAAGAATACTCTAACCATGTTTGATTTCTTGAGAAGTTAGAAGATTTTAAGAAGATTTTAAATATCCTTTTCTTTCATCATTTTACTGATTCCACTCTTAGGATTTTTGAGAAGTCCTTCCGCTCTTTCAACAATGAGAGTTTCAAGAACATTTCGTATAACTGTTTCTTTAATCGGTTTATATCCATAAAAATGATCTGCCGTATCCTCCTCTCTCTCAATAAATCGCTTGGCTCTTTCAAAATATTCAGGAGTTGAAAGTTGCATCAATCCATTAACAATTTCACCATACTTGCCCTTTAAATCTTTGATGAGTCGTGAAATAAAATTCTTTTTGAAATTGCCTGTATCATAAGCATTTTCTGGAACCTGATCTCCTTATCGTCTATTAGATTGATATTAGAATCTATCATCGGGTGTTTTGACCATTTACACCAATTTATATTTAGTATATCCTATAATTCCAATGTACTTTACAATAATTTGGAGAGGTTCAAATGCTCGTAGATAGCCTTATTTATAGATCTAAAGACACTGATATATAGCAGCATACAAGTCTTAGTAAATTTTATCGAAAACTTACACTTTTAATATTTTGATGCCTTCAAAATAAAGTCGAATGCCTTGAGCTGTCATGGCATTCCTTTCAATAATCATAAAGGTTTTGTATATCCAATGATTGAATCGGCTAAAACCGTTGATCCACTTGCAAATCCAGCTGATTTGTTCTTATGGTTGTAGGCCCTTTGCCATACCTATTTGTTAATAAATCTTTCTTCCAAAAACGATTAAATCATTTTTGTATACATTTAAGAAAGACTCCTCCACACTTTCGAATTGCTTGTCGTTTTTGATCACAAATGAAGAATCGTTCATCATGTTAAAAGGCTCACTATAAGCTGATGAATATTTTCTGTTGTCAATATTCAAAGGTTTTCCTTCAAAGAAGTGATCATACAATTGCTGCTTCAATTTTTAATAGTTCTCTAAAGATTAAAACACTTTTGGATTTGGTGGCTTTTTGATCTACTGATTGGATTGGGAGTGGAATATTTAGATGTTAGGTTTTGAAATTTTCATATCTGATTTAGCTGACAAGGAAAACTAATAATTATATGGAATTATTTAAAACTCTGATATTTATAACTTATGCAATCATATCAGCTACATATAGTTTCTGAACAACTCCGAAGACGTCATCCCTATTTGGAAGCCCCTTTCAAGGCAAGATATGATCCAACAGAAATTTTCAAAGCTGTCTTTGACAGGGCTATCCCCAAACTGATCTAACTTTTATTAACAGAAGGCCTTCCTCCTGATAGATATACCAGTGCCCTAATTACTTTGAATTAAATGGCCAGCGATGAGGCTTAAAAAAGTAGGAATGAGCATATTTAGGTAACATGATCGATCAAGGCTGTGTTGGTTTGGCATCAGCTTTCTGTCATTGCAAAGTTGTTAGTATCAGAAGGGAGGCAACCCTTTTAATTGGCCTTCTTTTATCTACTAACGAAGGATTGTGGAAAATGTGTAAAGAAACTTTTACTGGGCTTAACTCTCTCCTCTTTGATCAAGAATTAGATGTCAGAAATGCAGTGAGCTGGACAATCTGTAGAATAGTCTTTAGCAGAATGGGAGCTGACATCCTTTGTCGTTAAGAAATCACAAAATCAATTGTTGATTCATTCTTGAAATATTCTAGTCTCAATCAACCAAAAGAATAATATTTTATCATCTATCTATTGGTGGCCTTTGAGCATATTTTGGCTTATGATTCAGGAATCAAATTTTGTTTAGGGACTGGCTTAACTGCAAGACTCAAAGAACTAACAGCAACAAAAGTATATTCAGATCAAGGAAATGATACCATTCATCAATTATCCTTAGGTGCGCTCAGTAATATCGCTATGAATCCTGAGGGAAAAATCTAATGTGTCAAAGAAAAGGTGATTGAATTCACTCAACACTTCTTAGAATCAAAGTAACCTCTATAAGTGGGAAGCACGGTAACTTTGATTATGTTTACTTCTATCAATCTTTTGGGTAAGAAGCAGTGCATATATAATGCTGATGGAAAGGTTGATACGGTTATTTTGGTGAAGTTAATTAAGTTAATTGAAAATGACGCTTTAGATGACAATACACGCAATGATGTTATGGAGGCTCTTAAAATTATTTCCCAGGAAACTGACGGATTTTTGGCTGTAGCTGACTATATGTCCAAAAATGTAGATATCAAGCATGCTGAAAGGATATTTGGATCAACTATTATTATTCCCTTGGCAAAATTATTACCTAGTGTCCAAGAAATTCCGGAGCCTCCGACGCTTCCCTCAGCCAAGATCAACGATTATAAAGCCTATGCAAAGACTATAAATTATTTTATATAAAAAGACCCAACTGCCATAAATATTGCCCTTAAAGACTGTGTTGACCTGTCTACAAAACTAATTTCATTTATGTGTTACAGAGGAGATAAATCTCTTCAAGAAGGAACAGTGGAATCTTTATTTAGGCTGGCATCTTCCCACGACTATAGCTTTAAAATTTTAAAAGATTTTATCCAAAAGTATGGAGACATCGATCATAAAATTAGCAAAACAACAGTAAAAACATAAATAAAGCGTTTTTAAAAATTATCCAAAATTTTGGATGCTCAATGATCCAGAAACTTTATTTAATTTATTCTTATTTAAAATAATTGAAATGAAACTTATTTATAATTAAATATCTAAATGAGTTCAAAGCAGAGTTAGGATCCTATCAAATATATATTAAGTTCTCCTATTTCTTCAGTACTCATCAAAGGATTTGCTGAACTTTATAAAGCAAAACCTCAATTTCCTATTGATTTTTTGGGCAAGTGGCTCAAGCAGTATTCTCATGGGCACAAGAGGCAGATATAGCTAGAGAGCACTAGAACATCAAAAGAGGAGAAAATTATTTAATTCTAAAATCACCATAAATAAAGTCAAAAAAATCGATGCACGGTATATATTCAAATATTCAGCAATCAATCAAATTATAAGATGAAAGGCAAATGCATTAAACAGAGTTTATTGAGAGAGTGTAGAGCAATCATTATCTTGCTGATTTACTCATTTAGTTCTTCCCCGAGGCCATTTTGAAAAATTGTACAGAAAAGGGTACTCCTTTGACAGGATGCTATGTCGGAGAACTTACTTACAGAAAGAAGAAACTTGAATAGCATAATTTTTAGCCGAACGCCTAATTTGATACGGAATCACCAAAGATAATTGAGTATATAGGAGCCTCTAAATCACATAAATTTATGATTGGTCAAATTCTTCCAAATGAAGCTGGGCGTTCATATTAAGTTTTTAAAGAAGAAGAACCTCAAGCAGAAGATGCTTAATAGGGGAAGCCAGTAAAACCTAAAGCAAAATATTTATACGTTCCTTTAGCACACAGAGATGATAAGATGCATTTCTTTAAATTTCCAAGATTGGGCAGTTTTGCTTGTTTTCCTTTGAGAATTAAAAGCTGTTTATCCGTAGAAGCTTTTGAGAAGGGTATTGGAGACTATAAAGGTTTTGTTAAAAACAAAGAAGAAATCTAAAAAGAATACAATGAAAAGGCATCTGAAGCTAAGGCTACTTATGAGGAAGCCAAAAGAAAATTCTAATAGCATGAAGGCAATGAGTAAGACCCAATTTTTCAATCAGAGCATGCTACTTTGGAATAGTAATACAAGAAAAATGAACAAATATTTAGAGAAGTGGAAAATAACCCTCCAGTCATCGAGCCATTTAGTTATGAAACCAAAGAGAAGAATTATGTTATTTCTGTGGACACTCTTGGGAAAGATATTGAAATAAGCGAGGAAATTCTGAATTATATTGAACACAAAATAGATTACTTTAAATAAAAATGGTAGCATAAGGAGTATAAAATGCTTCTGGAAGATATTTTACAGTATTTGGAGGAGGAACATACTCTTTAAAGCTTGGAAATTTATTTCAAAGATCAGGAACGTAACATTGTGAGCTCATATTAAGGTCAAATCAAGGAACAGTTTGTCAACAGGGAAAAATAAGCCTAATTCGAACTCACTGTTCTGAAATGCTCTAAGCTATTAAAAATATTGCAATAGCCAACTTATACTAACTGCTTAAATGTATATTTGCACTACAATCTTCCGAAATATAAATAAATAATTCAAATTGTCCTAATGATATTAAATCACCAGAAATAATAAATTAATTTGCCCAAAACAAACTCGCTCAACCATCGAGTGTGGATTAGAAAAGATAATATCGAGTAAATGCTAGGGGATCTGTAAAGATATTAGTTAAGAAGGGATAGTTCATAAGCTGTTAGTAGCGAGTACAAGATTAACAAGTTACTATAAAGATGTATTTAAATTTATATTCAGTGGAAAAAATTGATGGAGAAGCAGTTGCAAAATATAATGGTTGGCTCTATGCTCTTCTGACTATTGCTAAACAACTTTGTTGGGCTCGCATTCAGTGTCGAGATGCTAAAATATAAATATATGAGGCTAAAATTAAGGCTAAAAACTAGAGATAGGCTGACATTGAAAAATATTTGTTAGAGCTTTAAAAGAATTTTGAAGCAGCAAAGGCTTAATTGACTGAAGAAACTCTACCTAACTTTAGCGAATAATAATGGCGTAAAAACTATGCAAATGAAAATGTAAAACCTGAGGCCCTGCTTGTTGATGAACTCAAGCAATTCCATGACATTTAATGATTTCCACAATGATCACATATAAAGTTATAAAACATCACCATCTATCTTTCAGATACCTTCCACTGAATTCTTTTACCAAAATAATTGTTTTCCATACTACTATCCATATCCTACAGTGATTGAATTTTCATCATCTATTTATTCTTTAAATTATGGAGCTTTATAGCCTGAATTGCGAGGTTGAAGATACGTCTGGAAAAGAATCATAATATCAAGAATCATTTATGGAAGAGATGCGTTCGGAAAGTACATTTTTTTGGTTGCATAAATTACTCCACCGAATAAAAGGATAAATATAAAGAGGAAAAGTTTCCAAGAAATACCTGATTATTATTAATTTCCATTTTAATTCTTTATTGATGATTTATCTGTATTTTTGTTTGAGTTACTCTTTGAAGACCATTTTGATTTTTTTGGCTGGGATTTTTCTTTTGGTTTTTAGGAAGATTACTATTAATTGCTTGATTTGTCTTCTTTTTAGTCATTTACATTATTATTGGATGTCTATTCATCGGTCTATTTTGTTGTTAAATCTTATTTTTTGTCTTTGGAATTTAGTTTAGTGCTAGCTGCACTCCCTTTTATCGCTAATTTTGATTAAGTTTCTTTGCTTAAAGCATTTGTTGTTTAAGATGTGGCTTTGGTCGAAACAGCATTCGCCCCGATCTGGTCATTATCTAAAGGTACCAATGATGATTAATCATTTTTTCCATTCTTATCGTCAGTCGATCCTTCTTTTTGATTATCTACACCTTTTTTACCGACTATTGCTGTTGTAGCAGGTGAAGTATTTACATTGGTAAGCTTGGGACTTGGAGGATTATTGTCGGTCAATGCATTTTTAGGTGTTAATGTAATGGAGAAGACCGTGCTGCTGAGCAAGAGAAAAATGTAGATTTGATATTTATTTATCATTGTAAATTTATATAAAGCAAATTATCAGAAAATAATTTATAAAACTCAAAGAATGAAATAAATTAGTTTACGATTGAAAATATTAAAAAAATATCATTGATTTATAATTGTCCTTTCCTTATAAATAAAGTACGCATTGGTAATTATAAAGTTAATATTTAAATTTTAATGGAGGTCAAGGAAGAAGGTGCAGAATCCAAAGTAAAATAGTAAAATTAAGAAGAGGAACTCATTACTGATTATTCACAAATGTTTAAAAGGACTGGACCCATTAGAAGACCCTCCAAGTTGTCTTCAAAACAAATTGAACCAACTCCACATTGGTTGCTTGAAATTCCATCAAAACTTGAGATAACCAAGGAAGATCTTTCCTAAAGGAAATATTTTGACCAGCGTAGATGGAAATCTATGGTTCAATGTGTACATTAGAAGGATAGAATAGTGGCTACAGTATTGTCAGCTTGGAATTATCTTTATAGCAAAAAAGGAGTGGGTAGTTTATAAGCTTTAACGATGAAAGATGGTATTTCTATCTTTGAAGCAAAAAGCATTAAATATTAAGCATGCAATGAGTATTAAAGAACTGAAATTCTTATGAATTGTTTCAAAACACTTAGTTCTGAATTTAAAGTTTAAAATAATGGGACAGTTATTATAAAACCTGCATAGCCATTTAAAATTTAGAAATCAGAGTCGGAATATCTAAGCAATTTTTTGCCGGGACTCAAAAAAGATAATACTTACTATATTCTGATAACTTATAACAATATTCTTTGCTCAGTAGGATTTGAAAAAACGCCCTTAATCCCTATTGAGGCCTTTAAAAAATTATCAGATATTAAGGAGGAAAATCTTGAGTTATGGATTATGAACTGCTCAACTCAAAGATTGGATCCTTCATTCGTTATAAAAAGATGGAGAGATATTAAGAAAAACCTCGAAACAGTTTGGCCAAACTATACCGATCTATAATAAACCAAAAAAGGAGTCATGCGCCGTTTAGAAGCAACAGAGTCTAATTAGACAGAAAATAGAGGAAGTTCGCATTGCATTATCGAATTTACAAGACTGTGATTATGATAAATCAAAATTAGATAATAATTTTATTAATGAATACATCGAATCTCATTGACTTAATTGCTCAGAACAAGTAAGCTCTCATTAATTCAGAAAATATTAAACTCATCGCCGCAATATATAATCAATAATGTCCAAGCAATCGCACTCTTTAAGTTTTCGAAAGAACGATGCACTGTCCAATTATCACTCCAATCGAGACAGGGCATATCGATTTAGCCATAAGAGTATCAATTTGTTGATTTAGTGAAACAGGAAGCAGTTTAAAAATAGAACGACATTATCTTAAAGAAAATAATTGATGTCAACAGAAGATCACAACAATCACTGCAGCAGACCAATGATTTTTAGAGGAAAATATCACATAATAACCTTTCTAATTTGAGAAAAAAATTAATCCAAACGAACGAAGAAAATCAAAAACTTGCAAATAAATTGGTGTCAACCACTTCAAAATTAAGCCAAAATTTATTGACCGAAGATTATCATCGTTATGCCCAAATTAAGTAGAGATTGAAAAAATACACTTTAGATGAATAGACAGGAATGGTGGTTCCTAAAAAAATTAAATCCTTAGTAAGTATGACTAAGTTGGATCCTATAAACACTCATGATATCCAGACCTCACGAATGGAGGAAAGTGCGAAATATTGATAATATGCATATTTTATATTGAGAAAATGAATGCGATCATAATATAGTAGTTAAATGATTGATCAGTAGATGTTGCACGAGCAGCACCCTTCTTTCTTATGACTAAAAAACTAATAGTCGTTTTGGACGGAAAAGAAATCTGATTCAGAATTATCTATATTAATTCTCATTTGGAACTATTCATTCGTGGTTTGAGGAGGCCAAAAAGTAGTCAAATTTGGTAATTTACCTCCGTATCTGTTCTATAATTCATATTAATCGATGTATTTTAATACTTCCTTCTCTTCTCCTTTGGGAATAAAGATAATTTTACGCTTCTGATGTTCTGGCAAAAACATACTCACAAATCTCCAAAAATTACCAATCCCTGTTGAATTGTATATCAACGTCCTTTCCGAGTTACCACAGTAGTAAATACCCATTTTCTGGAGAGCATCATAAAGGTATCCATAAGGGATATCGCCAAGCGAGATATCATTGAAATCCATAATAACTGTGTATTTTTCAGCGTGATAGGGTACCATCTTAAATCCCATCACCACCAAGAATAAGTAGTAGACAATGTTTAAATTTTGCTCAATGGAAAGAGTGAGATCTATTTTGTCAATTCTCATTATTATAATTGGTTGCATCCGCCGATCATGACCATAACAATAAACTGATCCTTTTTATAATTAGCAAATTGTATCCTCATTAAACTTGGTTATGGCTTCATTTTTATGAAACTCAATGACTTGCTAAATGCGGTCAACTGTCTTTTCAATGTTCCACTTACTGCTATATACATGCTTCAGAATAAGCTCATCCCCCAGCCTAATTTATTAAAGTCATTACTGTTCATTGATGCCTTTTTACTTGAGAATTTGTCGAACCTATTCAATAGCCTGCAGTTCTTGACAATCATAATTGACCTTATAGTATATCTTTCTTCTTTTTTCTTGGCCACCAATGCTAACAAAGTATTCCTCTTCTTCATAGCTTAAAGCTTACCTGGAATGGTGATTTCAAAGACTTGTGGATGCGGCCTTAAATGCTAAAAGGAGTATCTCGCTAAAACTTTATTAAGATTGAACTTCTAAGCCTCGCTGAGCATAAATCAATATTGAGATATAAATTTTATTGTGAATCAGGCAGTCTTCCATTTCTCATACTCTATTGATTTGTTACGAGCAAGGCGATACAAGTCCATCTCAAATTTAGTGTAGTTGAATGTTATGGGATCTGCTTTGTTTTATTCGAAAATGCTACTTGCGCGGCTTATTATCAGTTTACCGCGCTATTAAAGAAACTATGCAATTTTGCTTGCTTAAAATTTGGTGGGTTCCTCGTCCGTTATCTTCTTTATTGCGTCGTATATCTAATAGAAGAAAGGCATTTCATTTTTGATGCGAACCTGCTCGACAGTGCTGCGGTGACTGCTTCGAAAGGAGTTAATACGATCTAGAGATTTCACGTTGAAGTCTTGTGGAATCGTCACTTTAACGACGTCTGATGATTTTTCTGTATAGCCACACATTTACATCCTAGGATTAAGTAATCGTGAAGATTGTTGACCAACCATATAGGGGTAGTGAGCACCTGTCCAGCAGGAATCATTCCCTCTTTAGTAGCATCAAGAAAATCGAGTCCAACCGAATCATACTGCATGTAAAACTCTACTTTCTCTTCTTCTGCCAAAAATTGGTTGATGTCCCAATAGCTCATGTTATTTATATAATTTTATAGTTCACATGTATAAAAAAATGTTCATTTGTCCCTTCGATGAAGCTCATGTAATTGAAGAGACCAAAATAAATAAACATATTCTGAAATGCAAATCACCTAATAGGGAGAATTTTGAGCAGTGTCCCTTTAATCAAATGCATTGGATTTTATACAAGAGTATGTAGGATCACAAACAAAGTAAATATTTCTTCATAAAGAATGTCCTGATCGCCAAAACATGAAGCTGTGTACATCTATATTGGAGGACGGAACAGCTCAGAAAAAGAAAAATGGAAAACCTGTCCAGGACTCATTTGTGAGTGAAATTAAACCACGCGGCAATGACTCCTTCGACGAGGAAATTTAAAATATCAGACTAGATTTCGAAATTGATAAGCCCACAAAGACAGAAAACAAAAAGAATATCCTTAAAAAGAATAAAATATTCTAAAGAGAAATGGAAGAGCTCAATAAGTCAAAATAATGGAAATAACCAGATTTCACCTAATGGTATGATCAACAATACAGCCAGGATTGCAAAATTAAAGCCGTGAGAAGACCACCAAATCAAAACCGTTATTTCGATGATGAATAGTTTTGAAATTTCCCTTAAATATTTTTTCGGAATCAGTATTAATTTTCAGATTCTGCAATGAATGAAAAGAAAGCAGGTTGTTTGAATATAAATCAAAGCAAAGTATATAATTATAAGAATCTGAAATGAAATCATTTCCAGTCATTTCAAATATAAATGTCAATGAATTGAATAATAAAGATAGCAAACATATTTATCATCCTTTTATGAAATAATTAAATAATTTATTTTTTCATAAAAATATGAATCCAATCATTCTGTTAATTGAGGTGATAGCATCATTGGTTTATTAATTTTATAAATAACTAAACTCAGTATAATTTCCAAGTTTGAATTCAAATATTTTAGAATGATTAAATAACTTCTTGAAGTTATTTGTTAATATTGTTAAATAAGATTGATAATTGTGTATCAAGATCAAAGGTTCTCAAAATTTAAAGGGCACATCTGTTTGCAACTGATTATTGAACGTTTTATGCCTCTAATGATGTAAACTGTCATCGTCTTTCTTAGCTTATTTCAAGCACTCCGCATATGTTTTGCCGAAAATATTATTAGCCAATACTCTCTTACCAAAGCCAGTATATCCTGGAAGTGGATTACCAAGTTAAACGTACTCTTTGCCTTCCTTTTCCACTACTTTTTTATCAACCCATTTATTATCTTTATATTCCATTGTTTTTTGAAAGTTCTACGATTTTGTGAGTGTAAATTGATCAACTTCTTTACCGGGATTCTAAATCAAAGGCTAAATATTCGAGGAGATACCTATTTCACTATGATCTGCTTATTAGGAACACCTACAATCTCAGCTGCTGTTCTTTGTAGTTGTTGAGATGGAGCGATATGGTTCGTATTGTGAGAAGATACATATTTAGTTTTAGAATCATAATCCTGCCCTTTGACATAGTTCGAGTTGCTTACATTAAGAGTAGTCTTTCCAAATGTATTTCCATATAAATTTTCAGGTTTTATGGAAGGAACATATCCTGCATATCCAGGGATTTGAGATGTTCCCTCGGCCTTTTCAATAGGTTGAAACTCATCATAAACTTTTTTGGGAATGTGACTGAATTATCTAATTGTTACCCAGTATAGCCAGGGACGATATAAGTCAGTCTTTGTCCTTCGAACATTTTTATTTCTCAAGTAAGTTACAATAAAAATATGTTTCTATTGATAAGTTTTTTATTGGATAAATTTCAAATAATCAACAGTGAATATGAGAAAAATTATCGTTATATTAAAAAAGTTTGATAAAATTAAAATGGTTGATAAAATGTAATGCAAATTTGCTGATGGAGATCTTATTTGACACAGTTCAGTAGACAAATAAACTACATACTTATTATGGAGCTGAAATTTTGTTATAAATTTCAAAAATAATCTCTAGTTAGATGCAATGGCTGACTTTTATCATTTAAAATTTATAATAATGTGTAAACTATAAAAATATCATATTGAAATTTAATTTATCAAGCGAACTCTCAAAATTGGAATTGTTAATTCTTTTTTGTCTTCATTCAATTCATCAATGAGGGTTGTACAAAGTGATTATTTTAATTTTAATTTAATTTTCATCTAATTTATCGGTTTTACTATTGCCGATTTTTAGCTTTATATTTTTTTGCTTCTCATTGATTTTTATGAAAACTGACGATATTTTGTTTGAAAAATTTCTGATTATTTTTAATTTTAATTTGCAAAAGTTTAAGTATGATGCTTTTTCTTAGTTGCCAATATTGATTTTTGTTAAACTGCCTTGACAGCATTTAAATCATGAGCGCCATATTAATCACATTTTAGAGCCTCATTTTTTAAAAAACAAACTTTTTTCTTTGAATTGGTCAGATTCTATTCAACTTTTACTCTGTTTTTCTCCTTTGAAAACTAGCCATTGAGCTATTTTTATGTAATTGTGCCAACCTCATACCTAAAGAGGATGCTTAGAGTCGTCTCCTTTTTATGCGGAAATACATTGAACAGAATATCCTTAATATCCTTGTATAAATAGTTAGTCACAGCAGTTTTTCCGCCTGAATGCATCAAAACAAATTAACTTAGATCAATGACTCTATCTTAGTAAAAAACGTAGGATCTTTTCCGTTATTGCCCATATATTACCCATTATGATTTGCTTTGCCTCATTTTAAAAAATAGAAGAATATGTATTATTAAATTAATTTGCTAAAAGAATCATCAGTATAAACAGCATATATATTTCCGTCAGTTTAGAGAAAATAAATTCATTCAAATCTTCTTTATTCTTCAATAATTCGTCAAGATGAAACTTTACTTGTATTTTAATTTTAAAAAAATCTTACTGATTTTAATAGCATAGAATTTGTATAAAATTAACAAAAAAAGTGTTGAACAGAATATACATAAGAATCAAATTCTGCAAACATAAGAGCTGCTTTTAGTGATATAGCGAACCCATTTGCTTGGCGTCTCCCCTCCTTGCAAATTTTTTAGAGATTTTATTTGTAGGCCTGAAACGCAGAGGCTGGGAATTTCAAAATTAAGGTTAATAGGTCCAGTTTCCTTCATAGCTTGATTTGAAGTTCCTTGCGGTAGAGTTATTTTAGTCATTATAGAATATTATTGATCTCCTGGCATTTTTCTGATATTCCACTCCACAGAATTAGAGGATTAGTTATAATCTACTTTTTGATTTCCCTGATTTTTAACAACCTATGAGTTAATGCCTGAAACCTTTTTAGGAACATTAAATTTAACAATCACAAAAGAGGCTATGGTATCTTTTGGGTACGTAGATTTTAGCTGTATTACTTATTAATTACTTTTACTGTCAAGACTAATTTATAAGGAGATTCAGTTTAGAAGAATGCGAATACTTTGAAGGGAGCATTGAAATCAGTTGTAATTCTGTAATTCATGACGATAAATTCTCCTTACGGAGGATTAATCTTGAGAGCCTTATTTGTTAAGAACTAGTTGTGTTGAACTGATTCATGGAAATTGCAGTCATCAAGAATGATCGAGCCTTGAGTATTTGTCTCTGCCAAAGTGAGGTCATCATTTAGAATTAGTTTTAGAGCTGGATTACCAACAAGGTAGCTTTTCATTTGAATGCATCCATCTATGGAGGAATTTATGATATACCCAGAAGAATTGAAGAGGATATTTATTTTTTCGTAAATATCAATAAAAATATCGTTATGAGTGGTCTTGCTATTGACAGAAACACTTGAAGCCGAAGAGTTAATTGTGTTAGGATTAAAAATTGAAAAATTACTAAATTTTTTCAGATCCAAAAGTCCACTTTGCTTGGCTTCAACCACTTCACTTGCTATTAAGGGTTTTATATGAGAGGTGTTTGTGAGCTGAGGATGTCCAAAATCAATGATCTCATCCAAAATTTCATAGATAAGAACAAAATTTTTGCGAATTGTTTATTCGTTGATGACTCCACAGAAATCTTTGATGATGACAACAATTCTGTTGAGAAGCTACAGAATGTAAGAGGGTGATACGTTGAATCTGGTCGTGGCTACGACATAAATAGACGATTTTTTTAGATAGGCAAAATTGATGCCTTCAATATTAAAGATTGGCTCAATATCTCCCTTGGAAAGCTTTACTTTGCGGTAAAACAGCTACGGAGTGTTCTTGATAAGATCCGAACGAAAATCACGATTGATAATCGAATCTCCACGAGCCGAGAGGAAAAATATCTGCGATATCATATTAATTTGAAGCTATTAATTAAACAACAATAGTTTAAAAATAAAACAGTTCTTAATCATTGACTAAATTGTCTATTCATCAATTAAATATAATTTTTAAAAAGGAAAATATTGATACTTTGTCAACGAATACATGAACTTAAATAAAAAGTATTAAATATCATGAATTCACCCCATTATGAGGTCAGTTATTGATTTTATCATTTATCTATGCAAAATACCTTGCAATAAATGCATTCTTATCTCTTAGAATCTTGTCTAAATTAAATTGGCTTGTATTACTTCTACTTTTCCTAAATATCGATAATTCTTTAGAAACTCTGCTGTAATTTGGATTTATATTCCTCTGTATTTCTGTTTAAACTATTCTTGGACACCCCTTCTTTCCATACGTTGAGTGATTTCTCAATTTTATTTTAGTCTTCTCCTTTTATTAATATCGATTAGCATACTCTTTTTACAGAATGTAACGTATTTGACTTTAAGTACGATCTTCTTCTGGGCACAGTATAGTTTCAGAAACATATTTAATCGTTGTATATTTGGTTTTGCCAAATTTTGATGATGTCGAAGGAATATTCGATGTTGTTTTTTCTTAAATTTTAGGAAGAAATTATTATTGTTGCATGAGCTTTAGATTTCTACGTTTTAAATGAGCAGCAAGAGCCTACATCTTAATAACTAAGACAATATAATCAATAAAATGATTATTAAGTAGATCTTTGTTAAAATTTTTGATTTACGTATTTTAAATATTTATCATCTTTGGCTTCTTTTAATGTACAAATTTCTTCTCAACAACTTTCTTTTGCTCTTTGTTCTTGCTCAAAATAACATTTGTTGATAACTTTGCCCGTCTGCAATAAATAAATAAATCACAAACCAAATAAAATTTACTTCACTGTTCATTAAAACAATATTGCTGACTTAGGACTTAGATATATAAAATTACAACCTGAATTACCAGAGATCCGAGAGATTTTTCCATCCTATTGGTTTTGCTCTAACATGATCTTTATATGATAAGATGATCAAAACAAAATGATAGGCTTAGATATGATAATAAAATTTACCAGTTGAATTATTGTATTTATGAAAGATATTAAATTGATTTGATATTAAATTAAATGTCAGAAGAGGTAAAATAGGAGGCAAACGTAAAAGTATAGACTGAGGAGTGGGCTGCACAGCCCGAAGTCAAAGAGGAAAAGCAACCTGAAACAAAAAAAGAAGAGCCACTCAAAAAATATACAGGATATAGGCTGGAGGAAATTAAATAATTTACTATTAGTAAACGTCATACACAACGTTTTGCTCAAGCATTGGTCACTAGGGAAATAGTTTTCGCTCTTTTCGGAAGGCAAAGGTTTAGAAACATCATTCTTAATTCCTCTCTTAATTGTTTCTATTCTGCTCTATTGATTTCAAATACCTTATATACCCGAGTCCCTGGGCTTCACATGGTAATCACTCTGTAAAAGATAAGCTATGTTTAATTCTAAAGTGAAGAAGACCCCAAAGGAATTGAAAAAGATTATTCTATATTTAAAATTAAATTGACTAAATACCCTACTGAAGATGATAAACAAAACTCAGGATATCATGAAGCCAAAAAATTAGAAGATATTGCAAGCCCAATCACAAAGTAAATTTATATTGATTTAGACTAATTTAAAAAAATGTGAAAAGGGAGAGAGATTATAACACAAAGAAAAGAAGAAATAATTAGAAAAATGATCGCAAGAATAAGGATAAAGATATTAAAGATTCTAAGGAAGACAATTAAGAAAAGAAGAAAGATCGCAACAGCAATCAGGAGGAAAACAAACATGTAAAAGACAAGAAATAACCCAAATAAAAATCTAATCAGCCAAATGAAAAATAACATCCGCAAAAATAAAAACACTAAGAAAAGATCCAAGAAAAAGATTAAAATCGAAGACCAAAAAAGAGATAAAGACGATAGAGAGATGATGATGTGGAAAGGAATACAAGAAGATAGTATCGTCGTAGGGACGATCGTAAATAATAAAAAGAATAAAGGCGAAAGGATGATAAAAAAGAAAATGATCATTAAGAAGGAAAAAAACATCATTATTAATAAAAAAAAGATGAGCATAAGTATGATAAAAAAAATAATTATCCTGAAAGAAGAGATACTGAGGATAAATCCAGATAATATGACAGGAAAAGATAGGATAGAAGATAAGATCGAAGAGATGACAGAAGATAAGATCGAAGGGATGACAGAAGATAAGATAGAAGAGATGACAGAAGATAAGATCGAAGAGATGACAGAAGAGATGAAAGAAGAGTCGATCGAAGAGAAGACTGGAGAGATGACAGAGACAGGCGCAGCTACGGTCGAAAGGATAATAGCTACAGATAAAGAAGATAGAACGATCACAAAGACGAAAAGACCAACATTACCGATTACAAAAGAGGAGATCAACGCAGTAGAGGAGCACCTAGAGGAATGGCAAAGCATAATTATGAGTAAAGCCATATTAAAAACAGCGCCAGTGATTACAAAATCGCCAATGATAATAAAATAAGGGAGGATCGAGGAGACAGAAGGCCTAAGCGAAGTAACCGCTATTCAGAAGACGACGATTGATTATGAAAATAAAATATCCTTATAATTAGATTTTGGTCTATCTATAAAACGTAAGATATTTGAGATTGTTTATAATTATATCAATTTCATATAATGAAAAAGGTAGCATTTGTTCACCCTGATCTTGGAATTGGAGGAGCTTAGCAGTTAGTCGTTAATCTGTGTCTTGGGGCTCAAAAGCATGGATACTAGCCACATATCTACACACCTTATCATCACAAGTCTTTTCCCGAAACTCATGACGGCACCATAATTATTCATGAACATGGTTCATTTTTTTCTCTTCTTCCAGATACTATCTATGGTCGCTTTAAAGGACTCCTCGCTTATATTCGATCACTGATCTGTGTGATGTGGATGATAGTATACGAATCTAATGTTTATGATGTAGTGGTGGCCGATCAAGTTAGTGTTGTGGTTCCTTTATTAAGATTATTCGGTTTCAAAGTCATCTTTTACTGCCATTATCCAGACAAACTTTTGGCTGGAAAACGAGGATTTGCTAAAAAGATATACAGATTTTTCATTGATTTGGTAGAAGAGCTTTCTCTATTGTTTGCCAATAAGATTTATGTGAATAGCTTGTATACTCAATAGATATTTAATACTCATTTTCGAATTCTCAAAAAACTAAACATAAAAACCTAAATTTTGTACCCCTCAATTGATCTTTCAAAATTCGATGAGTAGTTAATTCCTGATGAGGAGACTGAAAAAGTAAAAAAGGAGGTGCAATCCAAATATTTCTTTTCCTTAAATAGATATGAGAGGAAGAAAAATATAAACCTCGCTCTTGAAGCATTTGCAGATCTAATCACTGCTCATCCAGAGCTAAAGGAGGGTAAAAATAAATTAAAACTGGTAATTGCTGGCGGATATGATCTAAAAGTTGCTGAAAACATCTAGCATTTATAATAACTGAAGTAATAGGCAAAAAAATTAAACATCTCTTAATATGTCCATTTTTATACTGCCATAAGCAACGAAACGAGAAAATATTTGCTGAGAAATGCTGAATGTGTTCTTTATACTCCTGAAAATTAACATTTTGGGATAGTTCCTTGCGAAGCTATGTATTCAGGGGTACCAATTATCGCTGATAATAGTGGAGGGCCTAGAGAATCAGTTGGAGAAGGATGTGGCTATCTTTGTAAAACAAAAGAATAATGGGCAACCAACATGTGGAAAGTTATATCAGGATAGAAGAGTAAATTAACGAAGGGTCGCTAGAGAGTTATTGATAAATTTTCATTTGAAAAATTTAGCGAGCAATTCGTATCGGGAATCAATGAAGTCACAAATAAAAGAAAAAGTCAATGATTATCTATCAATAGCCAGACCATTAAGTTATTTATAATTTATAATTATAATTATGTCATCAGATTCACTATCGGCCGATCTCAGCTTAGCTCACGATCCTTATGAACACTTTCTTCAGCAGGAACAATTCAAAAGCAACCTCGTTCCATTTGATAACTCATCGAAATTTGCAAAAAAATGGAATAAGTTTAAAGGTAAACTTAAAGATGCTCGGTCTAATATGATTCAGGGAGCTATCATGGGCTTCTTAGTTGGTGGACTTTTTGGATTTGCAATTGGATGCTATTCTGCACTTCAAACAAGGAGGTTTTTGGCAATACCACTATCAACTTTAGTAAGTGGTTGCTCATTTGGATTTATCCTGGGTTGTGGCTCAATGATCAGATCCGCTGAAGTCTATGGACCATAACAATTGCAACAAATGGGAGAATTTCAGTTAGGCGAAAATTAGTGGATCAACGCTTATCAATTCAATAATAGATTGGCCATATGATCTCAATACCATTGACTTATATAACAAATTATCATTTTCAAAGAGGATGAATTATCTTGACTTTTTGGAGTTTAATAGGTCAATGGGAAATCCTGAACTCTTTTCGAAAATGATAATAAAATTATTATTTAGTTTGTGAAACTAATTATGCTGTACCCTCCCAAGAAACGAGCTTACTCTCCCTAGACCAAAAAGACAAAAGATCTTTCCAATTTGATGAACATCAACAGTAAATTCACAGGCAGTGGCGGAAGTAACTTTCATTCGATTTAGATTCCTCATCTCTTGCTCCAAAGAAAACTTTGTCTGTCCCCAAGCCTTCAGTCTCTGGAATATTCAAACCTGATAAGTATTCTAATTTTCAATATAGAAATCTTGGAGAAGCAACTCTCTTCAGGAAATATTATGATCGAGGAGATCTACCAGTAGCGGTGAGTTTCCATAGAGCCCTTCGTCAAGTATATAATTATCAATGCAGTTAACCTGGAAAATGGAACCTTAACATCTTGATTATCATTTGCATCTGCCCATTTTCTTTTAGGGCCTAAGATAGACTGAAGATCCCTATAAATTTTTAGCCAATCAAGGAGCGGACTAACTTATATAAAAATGCCCAAATAAACTGCTTCCAGTTCTTCCACAGCTCATCATTCCAATTAAAAGTAATGTTTATTCCATTTAGAAGCGCTTTCTACAAAGGATCATGATACCATGTGTGTTACTCTTAAAAAAATTCAAAAATTAGTCTTGGCTGGGGAGATGATAGGTGAGGCTCTCGTACCATACTATCGGCAAATTTTACCAGTGTTCAATATGTTTAAAGGGAAAAGACGTAATTATGATTTAATGAAGTGAATTTAGGAGATAAAATCGATTACGGGCAACGTAAAAATGAAAATTTATCGGATTTAATTCAATAAACTCTTTAAATTCTGGAAAAGCATGGTGGATAGGACGCTTATATCAACATCAAATACATGATTCCCACTTATGAGAGCTGTATGTTTTGATTAGTCATACATATTCTCCTAATCGATCCAACAAATATCAAAAATTATGAATTGCTTTTTCCTGCATTATTTTATAATTGTGGCTTCCTCTTTCTCTTTATTTTTCATTTCCTTATTTACTCATTTCTCTCACAAATAAATCGAATTATTATCTTAATACTTTCATTGTTTTTTGAGTCTATTCTCTTACTTTTTCAGTATTTTAGAGTTGATTTTGAAGGATCTTTTTTAATTTTTTGTTCTCCTCCTTGACTTCCTTGTACTTCATCGCTTTTTTAATTAATGAATCTATATTTGTCGATTGCACTAACGTTTACTTATAACTCCAATCATAATTTTTAAGACAATTTTGAAGGATCTCTATTTGCTATTGCTGATGCTAATACTATTCTAAAATGCTAGTTAATTCAGAATATCCCAAGGCTAAATAATAATAACACTACTTATATCATACATTTCCACTGCAAGCTTATCATTACTAATATAATGTACTTGATATTGCTCGGATGATAAGTTGAGTATTTTTGATAGTTCAGATTACTATGATGACTGTATTGATTACTAAATTTTGATTATCGTAGGTGAGTAATGGAATGAGTATATATACTTCCTTCATAGAAGCAAACTGAAATATTTAAATATTGTATTAAACAAGAACCAAATTAATTTTTCCAATCAGATAATTAAAATTGTCTGGAATTGAATTAATACTTACGAAATTTTGGTTTATTTAGCTAATTTGATGATACTATATTTTCCTTCAAAAATTCAATAATGATTGGAATAAATCATATTTAATTTCACTAACTTAAACTTTTCTATTAGTAACAAAATCTTTGTGCAGGTTTAATGGCTAAAACGTAAATTAGCTTATATAAGTATATAACTAGAATTTCCGATCAGTGATATATAATCAAAGGTTATTGCTATAAAAAAGAATATGAGCATACATCTGACAAGAAAGAAACCAGAAAGTTAAAGTAATAAATTATCTTGTAATCCTTCGATGTGCCAAAATATTTGTAGTAGGGCTAAGAAATATGGAAAAACCATCTCTAAAAAAGAAAAGTCTAAAAAGATGTCAAATGAATGGAGTATGCACTAGAATAACGTTTATGCTAGACTAATTCTTCAAAGTATGATGCATAATATTGAACTTGGATTTATTTTTATATAAGCTTTAATGAATAAGATTACTCGCACTCCCCAATAAATTTATGCTCATCATAGGAAAATGCTTTCGTAGCATAGAACCAATCAACAAATCATTATTCATATCCTCGGATCGAAGTTTCAAAAAATCAATATTCGAGCAATGGGACGTTAAACGGTAAAAAATATGTAATATGAAAATAAAAGTAATTCAGATAAATCTTTTAATTAAACCGAAATAAACTATCTTGAGAAGTTAATGCTTTCTGACTCATCTCCTTTAGAATATGAAAACGATGAAGATATAATCTCTACAAAGATCTGCGATCTTTACGACTCTTAATATTGGAAATAATAATCCATCACTTGGACTTCCTTTGAAAATTCATCCTCTTCAGAAGAAAATATTTCAATTGAATTAGAAGGAGAAGATAATATGTTTTTCTAAAGCTAATCTTCTGTATGATCTATATACACTAGTAACGTCTTCCTACAATACTTTAATCTTAAGAATTATTAAATTGAATAGACTACTTCTCTAATGATATCTTTTCACCGATATCTATCTATTCTAAAGGAAAATACATCCAGTTCCTTTTTTATTTTTGTATTTATAATTTTTGTATTTTACTTAAAAAATTGCTGAAGATGGTCAACTTTAAACTCATTTATTTATTCTGTTTTTTATGATAAAATATTCTCTCAATTGGATTCTTTTTGATTTGATCTTTTTATCATAATTTTCAGTAAGTATAGTATTTAAGGAGCTTAATATCACAATAAAATTAAGTCATGAAATAAGGAAAAATAGCAATCATTAATTTCAAGCAACCATCATGTTGCCATGATTGCTGAGTATTTCCTCACTATTTTCATTGTCTTTGAAACTGATAAAAGAGCTGTTTCTGATTGGTGCCGTTATTTTATCTGTTGTATCTCGGTAGTCCACCAATGCCGTCCAAAAATCAAAATTGCTTTTTCCACTAGAACATTCCATTCTGCATTATAAAATGACTACATTCTTCCCAAAAAGAAAGACAATCCCTCACGATGTCCGAGAGACTCAGATGTCGATTTTGAAATTACCGTCATCTATTCTGGTTAGTCGTGGAAGTCACCACTTGGATGACAAAACTCCTTTTCCTTGATATTCTACACTTATTTGCCCTTTAGAAAGAATTTTTGGGCGTGCGAACGAATTTGAGAGCCATTTCTAGTGGTCACCAATTGTTCAATTTTCTTCCAATTTTTACCATAGATTCGTAGTCCTGAATTATAACGAGAGGTACCTTCCAGAAACTTGAGGTGTTCTTCTTTGGTCCAGCGTCCGTTGGTCTTAAAAGCAGTATTTGAGAAATCCTACATTTTTTGAATCTTTGTAGAAGGTTACCAATTTATTATATTTAACAACTTCCTAATTCAAGTCATATACTATACTCTTACCATTAATTTAAAAACTTCTTAATTTTTTGGCAGTTTGAATTTTAGATGAGTTCCCACTGTGCCTTCAAATATATCTACTGATCATTAAAAATAATACCGAATTTATAGGGATCGAGCAATTTATTTTTAATTTGTTTGCATGATTGTTGAAATCAAATATCATTAGTTAAAATAATAAGATTTGCATTTAGCAAAAATAAATAATTGTTTCCAAAATTTATATATTAATACTCTTTTGAAGTAGATATCATTCATCATTTTATCTTATCTTTATGTTTTTTATTTACAAACATAAACTCTTTCATCTTTCATTTTTTTATGTTCTAAATATATTATAGCCGAAGTTTATGGCATATCTTTTGATCCTACTGCAACTATACTCTTTGACTTTAAAAAATAATTGAAATATTTTATCAGACGAGGCTAAAACCTACTAATTCTCTTTATTGAACAGAAAACGCATATGAGAATATATATTACAAATAATTATTGCTTTACTTATTAATGAGTTCTAATATATCTTAAAAATTAATGATATGATGATGCTGAACACATTTATGATTTGTTGTATATAATACTTAGCATGGATATTAAAACCTATAACAAAGCCTTGAGCTAACTTTGCCAAAAAGCATTTAACTTTGCCTTTATAAACTCAGTAGAACCAGCAGACGAGGAACTTCTGTATTGCTATGACACGGACACTGTCAAATATAAAATATGTGCTAAAAAAGATAAGCTTGCTCTTTATTTCTTCTTTATTGACCTTTAAAATGTATGGGCCTACATTGAGGCTTATTTCAGACTGACATACTACCAAAGTAAAATTTCATTTACATTTAGATTTCGGTTTAAAGATCGTAAAAGTGAATGGATAATCTGCACTGGAGATCACTCTCGATTCTCAAGGATTCACAATTCTTAATCAAGGCTTCAAACAAAAAGAAGCTACTGGTATTGTAACAGACAAAAGAAAATTTGATCCTCTCATTGAAGCCCTTAGTAAAAAACTTGCTTCGATTAAAAGACATTTCCTCGCATCACCTTTCGAAATGATGCTGGAAATTATTCGGGCAAATGCTGCGGACAAAGGAAATAGAGGTATTTCTAATTTCAGTTTTTATTTGAAAGCCGATAAGAAGGAAAAAATATGGATAGCCCTAGAAAGTACAAAGATATTTATAGAGAAACTCAGTTTACTGTATACTTTGGACTAACTTTCGAGGATCGTTTCGAACAACAACTCGGAAAAATATTCTTCTCCGTATAATAACTTCTTATTTAGGAACTTATTGATGCGAAAAAGCATGTTCAAAATTCCCCTGCAGTATCAGTCAGCGAATCTGAACTACCCAGAGCCTTAATTGAGTCTTTTCCCGATGAAAAAACTCAAAAATACAATTTCACAAATGGAATAGTCACTTTTAGTATGATTGCAGTAATTCAGCTCTGTTCGGTACTTTGGTGAAAAATCATCGTTCAATGGCAACCTATTTGGCAAGTTTCAGAAACTATGCTTACTACCACATTCAAGCTTGGAAATGCTATCTACATTCTCGTGTATTAAGGCGCCTCAATATCATTCAGAAAGTAAGATTCTTGATATTCAGGATTTGTAAAATGCTAAAGTGTAGCCCTTTGCTCAAAATTGATCCTATAAAGACATTGAACATACTATTATTATTATTGCAACTACTTTCATAAACTAGCATATGATTACAGCAATTAGTGATATACACAAAATCAATTCAAGATCATCCTTGACAGCACCTTCTTTTGCCTTATAAAATATTTACTTTTGGTTTTAATTTATCAGCTCCTTCTTAGACTTCATTACCAAAATTGCTGACTAATTTAGATCCTAATCTGTCAAAAATTTAGATTACTTGCGTTCCATCTTTGGCTGAGCATTATTAATAGTTGACCTCGTATTTATCAGCTAACAATTTACCTTGCTACCCAATATCGTGAGGGATATCTGTCTTGTTTCCCACCAAAAAAACGCACTATTTAGGTATGTTTTCTTCCTTTGCTTTATCTAGATAATAATCACAGCATTTAAGCGTGGATTCATCTGACAAATCAAAGACGCAAACACAGCCTTGTGAACCTTTATAATACGTGCTTGTTAATGCCCGAAACTTTTACTGTCCTGCTGTGTCCCAAATTTGTAGGGAATATAATGTTTATGAAACTTGAGTGATATATGTTTTGAAATCTATGCCTACTGTCGTGAGATAGGAAGTGCTAAATTTTGATTAACTGAGTCTAAGAAGGATAGAACTTTTGCCTACTGCTTGCTGGCCAACAATTATAACCTTGAAAGCCCTCATTTTTATATCTTATTTCGTATTGTCCATATGCTATGTGTAGATTATAAAATCAATTCCTTTAAACTTTCCGATAATTGAGAAAAAAGGCATCCAAAAAAATCTAAGTAACATGAAAGAGTGATTAAATCCGCATTGGGAACAATAAACCAAATGAATGTTTAATACATTTCTCATTAAAAAAAAGTTTGTTCTTTTATCTTTAATCTATCACCAATTGAATAGTTGAATGATAAATATATGTTAAATTTGCAGTTTTAACTCAAAACCACTATCTTTAGAGAAAATAAAAAAACAATTTAGAAATTGGTTTTTATGTATCTCAAACCCCACAATAAATTAGAGTATATTTTGACGAAAATTTATGTACAATTCTACGATGCCTATGAAAAATTTACAAATGCATTCAAATGAATAAAATTATTTGAGGAAATAATTCATAAATTTTTACTAAAGCTTATTTCTATCCTGATTTTATAAAGTGGCTTTTTAAAGAAAAAAAATGAGCGTGGATTCGATACATTGGATAAAAACACATTTTTCTTATATAATCTTAGATAATGTTTAAATTTACAAGCTTTTTACTTTTTTTCTGATATATATATTTTTTTTAATTCTTTACTTTTATTGGAGAACTTTTTGTTTCCTTTGAAGTATAGTTATATATTAAGCTTCTTAAGATTTTCAATAATAAATGTAATAAATATTAATTCAATGAAGGGCCTTCTTTCTGCATTTATGTGATTAAAATATTGATAGCTTTATAATTAATAAATTACAAGTGAAACAGAAAATGTATCCATTTAGCAGTCCTTATCCTACTTTAAATAAATATGAGCTATACTCTGATGCTGCTTACTTTATTCCTTGTGCTGTTGTACAAAATAATTGTTCTCAATGGAGCCCAATAAATTTTGACGTTAGGGAGCAAAATGCTTTTGCTGGGCTTTCTCCTCCAATCAATTTCGATATGCCTGACAATTCTGGAAGAATTCAAAAAAAAGCTCCTAAAACTAGAGATACTATATAAAATGAAGAATTCAATGAACTGTAAAACAACTAAGAGTCTTAAGAGTAAAGTCCAGATATTAGATCGCACCAAAAATATGGACGCAACATAAACTCAAACATTTACCATCATATGATTAAGAAAATTACCACTGATGATTATTTTAAAACACTGTTAAATAAAATTCTAAAGCAAAAAGATTATCAAATCAATAGCTAACAATTTTATGAGCTCATGACTCGAAAATTAGGAAGAATAAAGAATTATTTAAGTTTAAATCAAATGAAAAAACTATTTAGAGGCAGCAATTCCAGGGGCACAATTATAGGCTTTGACTAAAAGGACTTGAAAGAATTCTATTAAATTTTTAGAATTCTTTGCCGAATCTATCTTAAAGCCGAACATTTGCTATTTATCTTTAATAGACTAAAACTAAAAAAGAAATCCAAAAGATGCCATGTGGTTGGATCCAGAGTTATCTCCCAATTGATGAAATGATCTTTTAACACCTCTTATCATCTATAAGTGACATATTTATTTGAGATAACATTCTTTCAAAAAGATATTGCTCATATCTTTTTTAAAACAATCAATTAATTTATGAAGGATTCTATTTTCTTCGCCGTTGATCATCTCAATATAATATTTTTGCCATCCTAAATTAGAAAAAGTGAATAGAAGTGCGGGGAATAATTTTTTCTATTCGTACCTATTAAAAATTTTACCCATATTACGATCACTGGTATTTATAAACTTTATAGATGCTGCGCCTTTTTTATTTGTATATCTTTTTCGAATAAATTTTGAACTTGTTTTTAGAAACTATATTTTAAGATCCTCCTTACAACACTAAATAATATAAATAGAAAATTAACAAAAATATAATTCCTAAAAAAATTAATTCGAAGGTGAATCTTATTAAGAGTAAAAAAACATAGAAAAATTGAGTGAATTAAATAATTGTACAAACTGAATCATAGTTTAACTTTAAATGCACTACCCTCTGTAAGTTTACATTTTCCACCAGTGGGCTTGCTGAGAATATTCTTGCAATTGTTGCAGGCCACCACTGTCTGAGCATGACTAAACACGACAGCAGTTTAATTGCAGCCTCCACATTTCACGTCCATGAAATAAGAATTAGGAGAAGGTACCAGTCTTTTTAGCTTGTGGGCTTATCTTTCGTGCTCAAGAGTGGGGTGTAAAAGGTCTCTGTCCATTTGTGGTTTTTAATCTAAATATTAATATTTAATTAATTAATAAAAAAAAATCAACAACCTGTCATATTTCTTCCAACTTTTAATATTTATTGCCAAGAATATAATTTATTAAATAATCATTCTCCAAGAACAGTAAATCTCTGTAATTATTTAGTATGTCAATTAAAAAGACAGAATAAATTTTATATGGCATCAATAAAGTCAAACATAAGCATCAATTAAAATCCATTAGATCTGCAATAGATAACTCTCTTCCAATTTGGTTTCAATCTACTCCAAAACGTCATCAAGATATTCCTTACATGAGAAAGTATCAAATCAAAGTTGATAATCAGTTAATGGTTAATAGAATTTTATCAATTGCCAAGAGTTCACATCCTCAAGTTGAAACATAGGGCTATAGTAAATATAATAAGCCAATTAAGTTATTTAGTGACAAAAGTTTAATCAAAAATAGGATTCTTTTAAGATAAAATATCAATTTTAAGGTAAGAATTAAATAAATAAAGCCAGCAATAGGACACATCAAATAATGGAACAGGAAATATTCTTAATCAATCAATTTTAAGAATAATAATAGATATGTGCATCACTCTCTATCCAAAAGTAAGATAGTAGTTTAAACATAATTAAATCGGTAGTTTTAATCCAAATAAACAAAGGAATAGAAGGCAAATTAATCAGCTTTATAATCTTTCGAGAGCAAAAGAATTTGTTTATAATTATCATAAATTTCCATCAAGAAAAAGATTGATTGAAATAATTAAAAGTTGCAAACGATGCGATAGGTCATGATTATTCAATTAAATCGAATTATATTGATTATGTCATATTATCAACCTTAATTTAAAATATTCTTTAAGGTTCCTTTCGATTAGTTAAATAATATAAAATAACTCTCGTAATAAAACAAAATGGCTGCCATTAATATTCCAATGAAATAGAACCTATATAGAGATTATCTTTAAATATAATCATCATATTAAGAAGATTATTCAAAAAAATATAAAATTTAAATAAGTTCTTATTGATCTTTTACTTATTTTATATTTATTATTTTTGCCAACAGCAATTTGAATGTATTTTATTGATTAAAATGAGGAAAACTCAAATTTTGATACCTTTAATTATTAACAGCTTAAAATATTAATTAATAATATTAATTTCTTTTTTATAATTTGATAAGTTTAATGGTTAAATTAAGCCTTAGTGGTGCTCAAGACCCTGCTGACTCTTCTCTTCAAATGAAGGTACATCCTTAAATTATTTTAGATTCGGCAATATCTTGTACTGGGTCGCAAACTACCCACTGAACAGTAGCCCAGTCCCAAAGTCTATGCCATTCGTCTATTCGCCAGAAACAAAGTGATTGCCAAATCAAAATTCTGGTACCACCTTAGACGTCAACTTAAGACTAAGAGTGCTCAAGGTCAAATTTTGTCCACAAATGAGATCTTTGAGAAAAGACCTAACTTTATCAAAACTTTCGGAATCGTCCTCAGATATGAATCCCGAACTGGAAACCATAATATGTACAAGGAGTACAGAGATGTTTCCCTCAATGGAGCAATCAGCCAGTTGCACTCTGAAATGGCAGGAAACCATCGTGCCTCCCCTGATACTATTTCCATCATCAGAACAGCAGTGCTCAACAAGAAGGAAGAGATCAGAAGACCAAGAAGCGTTCAATACAGGGACAATCAAGTTAAGTTCCCTATCCTCAGAACTGTTACCAGAGCTAGTCATAAAAGATACAGAACTATCTTCAAGGCTAACAGACCAAACACCTTCAGGCAATGATCCTCATATTTAAACTGAAAAGAATATCTACCTTGATCTTCTAATTAATTAAATAAAAGTGAGATCATCAGGATCTTTTTGTTATTATTGCTGCATCATGAACCTTTTGAGCGATTTGTTTACTTAATCATGTTAACTGTCTCAAGAGAATAATATCTTTTAAATAATCGCAACTTTAAATAATTTATATAATGATCTAAAAATTTTCGTTTAACTTTATCATTTGTTATTTCATTAATTAAACAAAATTAATAGTTTGATGATTTATTCATTTCGAAACGTTGTTGCTCATATTTATTTATTTCATAGTATTATGGGTAAAATCATAGAAAACTATTAGTTGAAGGAACAGTTAGGCGAAGGAGTCTACGCCAAAGTTTATAAAGCAGTGCATTTAATCACCAAATAAGAAGTAGCTATCAAAGTTGTTCATGCATAAAAATTCAGGTAGATCCCAAAGTTGGAAGAATGCACAGTTAACGAAATAAATATATTAACAAATATGCAAACTTGTCAATACATCGTCAAATACATCGATATGCTTAAGACTGCTAACAATTTCTACTTTGTCTATGAGTATTGTAATGGTGGTACACTGGATAAGCTTATGCAAAAAGAAGGACCTTTCCCAGAGAAACGGGCCTTAAGTTATTTCAGACAGATAATAGAGGCGTTTAAGGTTCTATCCAAGAGCAATATTATGCACAGAGACATCAAACCTGATAATATTCTACTCAACAATGGCAGCATAAAAATTGCCGACTTTGGATTCTGTAAACCTCTAGAAAATGCGAATGAATTAGCTCAAACAATGCTTGGATCACCCATATATATGGCACCCTAAGTTATAAAAGGAGAAATTTATACAATGAAAGCAGATATATGGTCGGTAGGTGTTGTCCTTTATCAAATGATTTTTGGGAAGTGTCCTTTTGAAAGTAAATCGATTGCTAAACTTATCAAAATGCTTGAAGAAGACGATGTACGTATTCCAGATACCCCGAAGATCTCACCAACTTTAGATAAGCTTCTAAGGCGTATCTTAGTTAAGGATTATAATAATCGTCTCGACTGGAAGGAATTGTTTGAATATACAGTAACTGAAACAGGAGAAATCTATCCTCCAGGAGTTACTCCAGGTTTGACTCCTCAATATGGATTGAGGAACTCTATCCGTAATTCTACTGGCTATGGAGTTGGTAACATAAACTTTAATAACAACAACAACACCAACAATAATAATAGTAGTAGTAGCTATGCAAGCAATCCAAATATTAACTCACCAATGATTTCTCCAAAGATGAGAAAAGATATTGGAAAATAGGAAGATGGCCGACAGTATTTAATGAAGAAAAAATATCCAACTTCACCTGCCAAAATTTTAGATTCAAAGAGTGATTTTAATGCAAATAGTCCAAGTATGAATAGTAGTCAAAATAATCTTCTAAAAAATGAGCAATACGCTAAAAATTAAAGAAGTAATCGTCTATAGCTTCTTCTCAAAAATCATGCTAAATGTTCAACTATAAATCAAATGATTATCAGTATGTTCAAATTTGAGCATCTTAGTAATGTCTACATTGCCTACTATATATTCAAAAACATTGAAAAAGAAATCACATCTTTGTTTGAAAGTTTAAAAAAAGAGCCTTCAGAGTCGAAAACGCAAGATTTCTTCCAAGAGTTCAAGGCATCAGTAGACAAATAGATGGATTTTGTTAAAAGCAATATTTCATTGATGCGAGAGTGTGTTGATGAAGATGGTTAGTATAAAATAAACGACCTCTAAGGCCGAAGATCTGAGATAATACGAAACTACTTATAAAATGTAAAGTTGGGAAATGAATAAGAATTCATATTAATTTTACAAATAATTGACTATTTGGAAGAATCAATCTTAATTAAAAGAGATGCTTACTAAAAATTATCGAAAGATTACCTCCAGAAGCAGTTAAAATATAAGTTTAGCAAATACAATATAAATAAGGACTTTAGCTGATATTATCATTTATTTTGTAGTTATTCTTTAATTAATTCAATATTTATATAAAAGAACAAATATAAAAATGTATCTCAAGTTGATCTTGATCTTATTTTGTATTTAATATCATGAATCAACCTTTTGCTGCAAAAACAATTACAAAATATTAGTATATATTAGTTATTTTAAATTTCAAAAAATATTTTAAAATCCAACTGAAAATGTCATAAAAATATAAGAAAAATAATGAAAATCTAATGCTCATCTTTATATATAGAATTTAAAGAGGAAATGGCATTGCTTATTAAATTATTAATTCAAAGGTCCAAAGTTATTAAATGCCAAAGAAGGGAATTTGTACATTTAATTTTGAAAAACCTATTTGTTATGTTATATAAAGAAAGGTTATTTATAAATTTCCCTATAATAAATTTAGTTTTGCTCTTTAAAATATGGAAATATCATAAACAGAGACATGTGATTATTTTAATTATGGATTTAGTAGGGAAACAATGTGTCTATATTCTAAAATCATCAAAATGTTTATAGAAAAAGAAAATACCAGAATAGAGCCTAAAAAATATGATCCTTCAATTTGGAATCTTTTGAGGTTAAATGATTAATTACCAATAGACCTCGGGGGATTTAGTCCATTTTTGAATAAAAATGATATAGATATTTCTTTTAGCTAAAATTTTGAGAAAGGAGATACTCTCTTGGAATATCTTGTTCAAATGTGTTTGATGATAAATTTTGAAAATTTTAAGTTGAGTTCAGTTGAGAAAAAATAAGGAATCACCGAATTTATACGCTCCATGTATAGAAAAAATACACTCTAAAAAAACTATTTTGCCGATGTAATTGATCAAATCGAAAAAAACATAGAGAAAAGATATAATTAAATAATCAAATAGCAAAAACTATCGAGTTCGCGCATTTAGTTAATAAATAACTAAGAAAAAGAAATACCTTCTCAAGAGGCAATTAACCGTGAATGCAATAAAAAAGTAGTTGTTTCAAAAGATCAAGCAATAAATGTTTCAAATGGATAAACTTTCTAATAAGATTATTGTTGTAAAAAACGTTTACATTATAAAGATAAATAAAAAGTAATAATTAAATCTAAAAAAGTCAGAAAAGATAAAAGCAAACAGAAAAAACACAAAGGAGGAATTAAGAAAATGAATAAGCGTCATAAGAATATTAAAAAGCAAAGCAAATCATGATTTAATTCAATAAAATATTACTTTTATCTATATTCGTAATTAAGTGAATCCGAGACTTAAATTGAAAAAAACAGATAAGTCTTTTTTGTGGTCACCATCCAAACTAGAAATATTATCTTATTTCATCAAAATATCAAGCAATATTTATATAAATCCTCATCGATTGTATAATCTGCTCAATTTAATTTAAAATTACAAAAATTCTATAGATGTCATAACATATCTACAAACCTAAAAACTGCTCTTATCATCATAAGTAGCAAATATTCAACTTCTGCAAAAATTCAGAATGTTTTCTCCCTCTTTGTCCAAGTTGCATCAAGATACATGCGGACGAGCATGCTGCTGACAAAACATATCCTCAGTTTGAGAAGTAAATAAATAATGATTTAGTATTTAAAAAATTGTAGCTGACCTCGATCGGTTCTTTGAAAAGATCATCGAATAAATGAAAAATCATGGTGAAACTATAAAAGATCAAAAATAGCAAAGAAACAAATAGGAGTTAGATTTAAGAAAGACGATTTTATAGGCTAAGGTGAAAATGATGACGCTTGTTTAAAGATTCTTCACTGATTTTTAAAAAGAAGTCAACAAATCAATTATCTGTTATAACGATTCTATGAAGTAAAACTATCAAAAAGTCTAAGACCAAATGGCAAAAACAAAACAATAGATAGAAGAAAAACAAGTGTGTCTTCGAAACGACAGTGTTTTAAAAATATTAGTGGGTTTTTATGTGAACGAATCTGAGAATAAATATAATTCACAGATGGAAAATATTAAAGAGAGAGTTGCTTATTTGGATTCTCAACGAGTGGAAGTTCTGTGTCAACCAGCTTCTTCTCAAAAGGTTATCGCTTAACTGGGAAACTATATTCATCTATCCTTCCAAAACTGGCAGAATGAGATAAAATATGTTTCTGAGTTCATAAAATAGGGAGTTATCTCTCCGAGTAATTCAACAGTCTATAAATCACAACATAAATGATCAGCATGTAAATTTTATTAAATTATTGTTTTTGAATATTTGAGTATTTGTAGAGGTTAATTGTACAAATTGAACTATTAATCAGCCAAATAATTGTCAATAGACCAAATTAATGCATTTTTAATATTAAGTTGAAATTAATCGCATTTAAAAATTTATTTTGTCCAAAATTGTATAAATCTTTCAAAATGTAAATTCGATGATTTGTCTCAAAGCTCATAATAATATAAACTAAAAATGCGATTTTGAAGTTACTGAAATGAATTAATATTTTTTTGAACAAATAAAATTCATTTAATTAATAAGGTTTAAGATAATATTTAATAATTAGCTAAATGGAAAATTAAAATTTTAAAAAGCTGATTCTCCTTCTTGAGTCAAAAGGAAACTTTGAATCTTTACTTAAAGACATAAATCAGTCATATCTTGTAAAAGTTTACAATATTTCTAACCTCAAATCTGAAACTGTAATTTCAATGTACTCTGCTCTGGAAAAGAAGTATTTTAATATCAATGTAGATTTTATAATGGCCGTATCTTCTCCAATGAGGAATTTTGGTCAGAAAATTAACTTAGAATTTTCATATGGCTTCTATTTGCTTATACCTATGTTTTTTAGAAAAATATTAGCTCTTTCGTAATATTCTATTTTAATTAGGCGGAGTAAGATTGGATTTATTTTTCATCAATTTTTAATGGGAAAAGGACTAAATATTTTGAGTTTCAAGCCAAATTATTAAGTAAATCAAGGGGAAAATCAACCCCCTGGTCAGAAGAAGAGATTATAATACTAACATCTATCATTAAGTTAATCTTTAAATATTTAGTGATAGTTAATATAAAAATAGATGGAATACTATCGCAAGATAATTCTTTTTTAAATCTAACAGACGCTACTTCCGCAGCCCCAAGCAGTGCCGTGAGCAATGGAGAAATCATATTGATCCTTCAAAAGTTCATTCAAAATGGACTCAACCTGAAGACCTTGCACTACTTAACTGTATAAAAAAGAATGGGAAAAAATGGTCTATAGCCGCTAATGAGTTAAATCAAACTCGAACGGAACACATGGTGAAAAATAGATACTATTCATTGCTAAAAAAATAAAATAAGAGGCATAAAGGAAACAAAACACCTGATTAACTCTAATGCTTCTTGATAAAAAAATTGACCAAATCAGTTATGAAAAGACAAAAATCTTTATTTCAATTAAAGTAAGAAGACGAGCATATAAATTATCTTTAAAAAGCTCCAAATTAATTTGAAGGCACAACTGAATATAAAGATGGCTTTGATCATTAGTTTTTTAAAGAAAATAAAGAAGCTAAAAAAGATTACTCTACGTTTGATATAAACTTGAACGAACAAATAAAATATCTAAGATCACCAAGTAATACTTTACTAATGCCATAAAAAGTGGAATAATTATACAATTAAAAATTCGATTTTATGGATGATGGAAAACATTTCCTGAGTTTAAATATGTGTTATCATGACGAGTCAAATTAATAAAGAAATATCCTCGAAATTTGATTTTTATTTATTTAAATATCAATCTACATTTACCACACTACAACTTCAAATTTAAACTCAAATTTAAGTCTCTTCCTTTGCCATCAATAAAATATTCTATTTCATTGTTTAAGATTTACTATACATTTTTCCTAAAAAGCAAAATTTATAGTCTTGATAAAGAATAGAATTCTTAAATTTGTATTAATTTAAATATCTGTCATCATCTCTCTTTCATTTGATCAAATATCCTCATAATTATAATAACAGGACTATTATCATCATCAGTTTTAAATTATAACTTTCTTAGCATCCTAGATATTCGCAATATCAATAGTTACTTGCTTTTTTGTTTATTTTAGCACTGAAGACTATTGATGATAACTTGATTTTTAAGCATTCCGAGATTTTGCTTCCATAATCTTTTTTAAAAATTTTTCAAATGACTCCTCAATATTTTTTGAATTATTTTTCTTAACTTTTTGATCGATTTTTTTTTATTAAATAAAATAGTCTTTTTCCCAAACACCTTCTAATTGTTCAGGAGGGTGATACTTCTCCCTTTTATCTTTATAAATATGTTATTTTTCAATTAAGACCCCTAAATTATGTTTTTTTCCATTCAAGAATTAACCTTAGTATATATAATTTTGACTTGAGTAGCATGCCTTGCCGAATCCCGTCGTATTATATAACCCATCCTTAAATCCACCCTTATAATAAGTCTTATTTTCTTTGAAAGATATTTCACAGACTCCATTCGCCTTATTTTCCACGAAAAACCCAGCAAAAATATAATTACTATTATTGATCTTTCCTTTTTATAATTGACCGTTTGTCCAATAGCCTTCAAAATGAGTTTTTTAAATTCTATCAATAAAAATACCTTTTCCATGAGCCTTTCCTTTTAAAAATTATCCTTTATACAAACCATATTCATTAATAAAGATTCCATTTCCCGATGGTAAAAATGTTCCTTCAACTTCAATTAAGTTTCCTTAAAAGAATTTATCAAAGGTTAAAATACTGGTCACGTCTTAAGCAATTTAGTTAATATAAAATCCTTTCGAATGCAATTTCCAAGGAGAAGAATCATTATTCGGTATATTTTTGTATTTTGAAATTATTTAATGTCCGAGAATTATCATTGATTCCTTTAACTATTAAGAACAAGCCAAGAAAATTACTGAGAAAGGTGCTTTTACTGATATTTTATTTGCTTATTTATTAATTTCAGTTAGAGAGTTAGTCATTATCATAGAAGAGCAAGTCAAAAAACATTATTTTATCGATGAGTTCATTTTTGCTTTCGTATTTGAATATAAAGACTGAATATTCTTCTTATCTTAAGTCAAAGAGATTTATGTAGTCTATCTTTTTTACAAATGAGTGGAAAGGTTACTTTTAATTTACTTATTCTCATGTATTGAAGGATTTGCTATTTATCGTTGAGCATTATTTATATTGGATGACTGATTTTATTATTATTCGATTATTTTTGGTTATTCTTTTCTTTAACAACTCTCATTATTTCCCATTTATTAAATTTATATAATAAATGGATAAATCTTTTTGATATTGAGAATGTTTTTGGTCAAATTTTCAATTTATTCATAAAGTATTTTTGCTAAATTTATTAAGTTTATAGAACAACAAGTCAAGAATAAAATTTAATGAGAATACATTAATATATCTTACATCACGTAAAAGCAAATCCTTTATTATTTTATGAACCTTACTGTCCAGAGACTGATTGCTAAACGAAAAGGTACGATGAAATATTACAACCACTATTTTGGACAATTGGAAAACTAATTATTCTTCTAATTTTTAAATAATTAAATTCCTTTTCATTTGTTATTGTAAAGACATGATAATCCTAAAATAATAAATATAATTACTTAATCAAGCATGTGAAATTTTATAAATTAAAGAAAATATTTATCCCAATACCTTAGTTCAATTTACTATTTAATTCAATATAACATTATGCTGGAAAAGCTTAAAAATTCTGCTAAAGTTAAAACTGCAGCCAAGATAAAAAAAAATATCTTACCCATAAATCGAATTTATAAAAAAACAACATTTTTGGATGCTCCGGCGTTGCTATCAAAGTCATCAGCTAAAACTCTTAGCCATCAGATCCATTCCCCTATCAGATAGGAAAAAAATAAGCTTTGCTCAACCACTCGATCAATGAATGCTATAAGCGAGTGTTTTGCACTGTAAAGTGAATAAGACGATTAAATATTATTTCCTAATTCCTACAATTATGAAGATATTTTTTCCCAAAGCTATCTTAAAATTGATAAAATTAAGCAAACGTTTCCTTGCTAAAATATAGAGTAATTTTGATTGTATGAAGTCATTAACTTAACTAAGTTATGAAAATGTTAAATGAATAAAAAATTAAAGTCGCGGAAAAATTAAAAGCACTGCAAAAAGATAATTAATTCTTTAAATAAATCTGTTCGGGTTTCAGTAAGACATGTAAAAATTAAAATGGGGTTAATACTGAGGAATTAACATAATAAAAGTAACGTATCTCTTGCAGGAATCAAGAAACTTCATGCGATTTATTAAAGGGTATTGGACTAATGGCAGATAAAAAATAGCAAACCATTGGTTTTGAATAATCTGAAGCTTATATAAAACTTGCAAATATGTTGAACGAAATGAATATTAATCCAAATGATATTCTTCCTCATAGTGAAAAATAGTTGGCTCCAATTTCAATTAATCAATATAAAGTCATCTCCGATCGTGAAATTATAAAAGTTCAAAAATTCTTTATAAAAAAACTGATAAGTAAAGTACCAAAGTGATTATTCTCAGATACTGTAATTATTTTGAATTATCAATTTTTGCAAAATATATTTAATATTTTTGAATTATTATGGAAATATATAAAACTAATACATTTTATGGTATTTTATGTGATGAGATTATTTTATGAAGAAAATCAAACCTATAATAATTTTTTGAAAAATTAAAAATAAATAATCATCGATTGAGTCATTCCTGCAAAGGAATTATCTAAACTTTGTCAATACTTTTCTTTGAAAATGATTCCAAGGATAATTGAATGTTGTTTCCTTCGCCATTCGCACAGTCTTCGCATTTACAGTCCAAACCACATGCAATTCCAGAGCTAAAACATTCACAGTATTTTTTTTGACACTGTGTTTTCTTACAGTTACACCCTTTTCCCTCGCTCTTCTTTTTAGCACTCATTGTTTTAGCTCTGATTGCCTATTGAGCTTGAGCAATTTCATTGGAATGATTATCATTATTAGAACAACCACAGCATGAACAATCATCAGTGCATAGTTTTCCAGATGAAAAGCATTCGCAATACATTTTTAGGCATTTTGTTTTTTTACAGATGCATCCATTTTTTCGTTTTTTGATGAGTGAAGCTGATGAAAGAAGGATTTCAGGATTTGCTTGCCGTAGATTTAAGTCAATAGAAATTTATGAATCAAAACCATCTTATTCCCTTTCTGGTATCTTTTTCCCTAAACTGATTGCTTCACTTGCAGGAATATATTTGTTAGTCTCGATGAAAAGGAGGGTAAAATTCAGATTAGGGCATTAGGTGTTCATCTGTGGTTCATTAAAAAAATTGGAGAAGCTCATATTCTTAACTTTTCCTAAAATTAATATAATAAATATAATAAACTTTACTAAAATAATTTTCATTTCAATTATTCCCACTTTACAAAAAGAATTGTTTTAACTAACAATATGAATTTTATATCGTAAAGTATATCAATCAAATAAACTTTAATGGAAATCTTTCTGAGTTATTTGATCTTTGATTTAAATTATTTTAAGAGAATTAAAAACAACAAAGCTATGAATATATCAAATTCGATCAGATAGGCTTAATTTATTTAGGATTTTCAGCTTAGGTCTGCAATTTTCCTTTATTTTATACATGAATTTGTATCCATTATTCTTATATTGGCGAAGTATGCATCGAATATTTTGCATCATGGCCAATAATCTCAAAAGATTAAACATGAAAATGCATTACATCCTTAAAACTACCCCTTTATCTTTCATGAAGAGTGCAATTAAACTTTATGAGATCACCATGCTGCACATTGTTTAATACTTATGAATTCGTATAAACCGAATCACTGTTCAAAGTCAGTAAGACGTCTGGTTTATTGTCCTGAGTCATGTCAGGATTCATTTTCATGAATAGACTCACTGCATGTAGATACCACTTGTGACTTGATTAACGATTATCAACCATTCGCATTACATGCCCTGACCAATCTTTAAATTCTTTTGCTCGATACTTATTCAAACAATTTGAAGGATTTCCCTATTTGCATTATTCTAAATATTCAGGCCATGTTGTCGCCACCCATTTTTATCTATTCATTGTGGCAACTCTAATAGATAAAACACCTAAGGTAAAAGCAATAAGTAAACACGTGATAAGCAGTTTTTTTGTAAAGATGAATCCTGCTGAGAAAATACTGAAACTAATAACTTCATCAGTAAAATATAGTAAAAAGATACCGTCGCTTCCGAGCTCTCTTTCGCAGAGAGGACATCTATGTTTTCGTGATGCTGTAAACTGAAGCAATGCGACTACAAGAAGGATCATAATAAAATTGGGGACGATTGCAAATATACTCATACCAAGAGCAATGGATATGAATTAAGGTTTCATGATTATTTAACTTCGAATATGTTGTAAACAGTATGGGCATTTCATTGAGATTGGTCTGAGTTGAAAAAGAATTACGATTAGCCATAGGTACAGGCAGAACTTTGGCTTTCCTTATCTTTATCTTTTTAATTTTGACTATCGGAGAGAATCTCTTAGGTTTATTAATCTTCTCGTTTGTTGTTTTGACTCATTTATATGGTCAGCTTAAATCACCTAAGTATTTATAATTAATTCAGCAACGTATAATTGAAATTCAGAGCATAATTTGAAGTATAATAAAATGTTAGCTAGTAACTGGGCAACTTTTTTATTATTGTTTGCATCATTCGATTATTAATCCCATTATTTATTTTATCAATATTAGCTGACTAAATATAATGATAGCAGCTTATCATCAACCATTCAGCAGGAGATCTTTAGCCTCGTTAATTTTTGTTGCTAAATAAGTAGATCCACCATTATCAGGATGATTGTTTAGCATGAGTGTTCGATGTTTTAATTTGATAGCTGCTAGATCATTACCCTCCATAACTCCAAGGATGAGTTGTGCCTCGCGGCGGGTCATTTGAAGGTAAAATCCTCCTGGATACATTCTTAGAGGATCGAGATACGCTCTCTTGCGAATATGACGATACATTTTGATGCTTGCCTTCAAAGCTAAATTTATGCACAATTACTTAAACCGAGTGTGATAAGTCCAACTCCTAAAGCGGTGCTCATAATTAATATTAATTATAATAAACTCAAAATAAGTTGTCCACTTAAATCGTTTAATTTATTTCATTAATATATTTGATGAAGTAATATTTAAATTGCTTCAATCCTATTTGCAAAAATGTTCATCCTTTTAAGATAAGGTAGAAAATGATCTACGCAGTTATGTAATCATAATAATATAAACATTCATTGCCTAAATCTGCTGATAACTATCTCTTGTCTCCGAATTTATTCTAATAATTTGGTTTCATAGGCCTAAGATCTTTCCATTGCCGATTCATACTCATTCAAAAAACTTTACATTTTTATTTTTAAATTTTCGATTTATTTAGATTGTTGATCAATTGTTTTGATCTTCTACTTGTAGTTTTTTTCACTTATCTCTAATTGCTTATACAGTTTCTATATTAGTTTTAAAGTATCCTTCAGGACATAATTTTCATTTACGTTTTAAGCATGCCTGTAGTTTTTTTTATCGTACTTCTCTTGCAAAATGGAAAGTTATTTGATAAATGTAAGCATTGTGAGATCACTATTTTTCGATTTTTCCCCATTATATTTAATATTCTGAGGACTTTCTTTGTAAAACTATTCCTTGTATCTTTTCTCCCACTTCTTAAGATCTCTCTCCAATTGTTAAATTCTTGATTATTGTTCCGCTATAATTTCTTTTAAATTGTAAATGAGTTCCGAACTTTATTTTTATTACTCTGAGTGTGATAGTTATTGTGCTTAATCCCGAATCATTTTTTATTTAAATAATACAATAGCAAATACATCTTAGTGTGATGCTGACAATAAAATCAAATTCAAAGATAATCAGTTTGACGATTAAATTAATAATTCTCGCAAACTAGCAATTCTTTTATTCATTAAATATTTTGAGGGATTTGACTATTTTTGTCAATAAATTACATCATAGTGAATCAATAGCCTTTTATATTTTGATAATATCTGCTGATCTTAGTTTGTTACGGTTCTTTTCAATATAAAACTATTTGACTGCCATAAATTTCACATATTGTTGCGAGCATTGTGTCATGCAAGGATCTTTATAAGACATTTCATAGCAAGGCAAGCAGTTGCTTATGGCACTCTATAGATATTTCTTTTATAAGCGCTACAACTATTTACTTAAAGGCTCAGACATATTATTCACGATTTAATAATAATTGAGCACTAAATAATCAAAAAGATTAAAAGAAAAGGAAGGAAAGGTCATATTTCAAAAATATTTTTATTCACTTCTTCTCCTTCAAGTTAATTTTATAAAAAGACAATCTTTATACAATAACTTCAGTAAATCAATTTATTACCAGTAAACTAATTAGTCAGAATAATAACTGATTGAAAATCTTGCTCTTTCAATTGCTTATAATTTTATTATGTAAATTTAGGGAGAACAGCTAGAGCTTAAATAGAATCCCTTTGAGATTATTTATAATGCACGGACAAGTCGACCTTCTCGGTCTCGCAAGTCTTCAGTCAGTATTGTGGATAAGGATAAACCAATACCTAAGATGAAAAAATTAAGAAAGATGACAATGAACCCGTAATCTATTCGATTTCAATAAATTAGGGAAATTGAAGAATTGAATAATGAACAAAAAGGGCCTTGCTCTTAGAGAGGAGATATAAAAGAAGAATCCATGAATATTGACGATTTCCTAGAGCTTGACATTCCACATAGATTACAAAGTTAAAAAGAGCAGTAACTATAAAAAGGAATTTTGCTTGGTATTTGCAACGAAAGAGAGTTAAATTCTGATTTTGATTTGAGTGGATCACATCAAAACTTTAGAATTAATGAATAGATCGAGGCTTAATGAACAATCCTTGTGATTCTTTATAAAACCTCCATCAGGACCATTGCGTGTTAAATCATTGAATTATTTACGAATTTTCATTTTATTATTATGGTTCAATTTTTTACGTTTCTGAAAATCATTGAAGAGCGGTTACAAACCCATTTAATTTTTTTAATATTTAATTTAGATTATTGATATTGTTTTATAATCTCCTTAAAATGAATGATGATCTAAAGAAAGGCTTTCCAAGTAAGAAAGGATCAGGCTTTGATAAGCTTTACGAAGATTGTGTTGCTCGCATTCAAAGAATAAAACAAAAGAATGATGTCATCCAAAAGCAAATTGGAACATAGATAGAAGAATCAATCCGAAACTAAGTTCATCTTCAAAGAAAATTTATTGAGGTAATCCAACTCCAAATTAGAAAGAAATCAACGACCTTAAAAATATGATGGTTTAAATGGAAGGAAAATTCCGAGATCTCTAATCAAAAAATAAACTGAGACAGTTAAAAACAGACGCTCAAAAACAAATCTAACGAAATAAAATAATTCTAAAAGATTTGATTAATAAGTATGTCGTATTAAATTCAGATCATTCACAATGAAATCATTTGAAAGACATCATGATGAAGATCACAACTAAAAATATATTTAAGGTGGTAAAGTGAATTATCAGCATCTCGAAAAGACTGATGAGAGGTAAGAATAAAATCTCAAAGAGTCCCTGCTTACAGATCAAGCAATGTAGATAGATTATGATCTGTAAAGAAAAATATTGATGGAAAAAAGTTAGCTGATAAATGAAGTGGAACAATCAACAGAAAGGATAAATGAGATTATGGGTGATATGATGTTGATGGTGGTTGACCAAGGTGAGCAGTTAGAAGTTATTTCTGATGAATTAATGAAAACTAATCAAAACATGATTAAGACTAACTAAAATCTGGATGAAGCGAACACCTTAGCTAAAAAATCTAAAAAAAAGTATATTTTTTTAGTAATTTTACTCATCTTAATCCTCGCCGTTGTTGCTGGTGTCATATTCTTTGTCGTTACCTGAAAATTTTCTCATTATTCTTTATCTCAGATAAATACTTAATTTTTCAAAAATATAATTGATAAAAAAGAGAATTAGATTAATGTGTATTCCTTTTTTCTTGCCTTTTAAATAGATCCATAAAATTGACTTATTTGAAGATATTTTTATATAATTTGTGAAATCTTTTATTTTGTTGTTTCATCTGGTTTCATATCAAAATTAAATAATATCTAATCTTTAATTATTTCAAGCAGCAAAGAACAATCGCAAATTTGTTAAATAGAATATCTTCTTAAGTAAATAGCCTTCTCATGACGACTTAGTCAATTTTTATAAGATAAGATATCATCTTTAAATATCCAAAAGCCATGCTATCTAATTTAGTCAAGCATTTAACAAATTAAATGATGATGTTAAAAAATCCTTATTAAATGAAATTAATCAATGATATATTTAATTGAATTTATTTGAGTATGAACTATGTAAGAATTGATTTGCTTGATAATTTAGTAGCATAGAAATCATTTATTTAATTTTTTTAGAACTGCCTTTGATAGTACGTTTTTTAATAATGCTCCTTGTTAAAACAATAAAAACACAATTCTTTTAACCCAATTTCTTTGAATATGCTAACTTTAAATAATTTTTAAAGTTTCATAGCTTTTTGTCTTTCGAGTTTATATAATTAGAATTAAAATAGCGTTACAGGTCAGTTAACTTTATCGATTGAATGAAACTAGTATTTTCGAATTTAATATTGATTAATATGCTCATTAGTATGAGAAATATAACTTTGCAGCAATTTTTTTTTAATCTATATATATGTTTTTGCAGTTATTATCTTTAATAAAGCCTATAATTTATAATATTAACTTTGTTAATTATCAACACATCTACTGAATGCCAATTTAAAATTCACTTTCAAGCTTTGCCTTTGAAGCACAAAATGAAACAAGTCATTTTAAAAATGTTTGGTTTGCCAACATCAAAAATAAGTCAATGAGTGTTTTCGACTCTTTTATCAAGAATACATATCAGATATTCACTCTAATGGTCTTGGCCTACTTTCTCTTTCTAATTTTCAACATTATTTCTTACAATTTTTAATTTCGAACTGTTAAATCATTTTCCACTCAATATTCAACAAATCCGCTTGAAATACTCGAAAGTAATTTAAACAAAAAGTAAGCTTCAATTGCAAAATCCTTAACAGAAAATTCATAATTGCAGAAATTAACAGAAACTGCAACGTTAAAAACAAATTTATTTAAATCAGAAGATAGTTATCACCCATCAGCTACTCCTTAGTTAAATCTTGGAATTGATTAACAAGAAGATTTACTTAGTGATTCGGGAATAATTCAGCAAAAAAATATTTAAGAAAATCAAGCACACATGTAAACAATCATCTTAAAATCTAATTTAAAGGTCCAATAACATCAATAAAATAATTAGGGGAAAAATTAAGTGATATAAACTTAGCTGAAATAACCATTACAACGATAAATTTCAACTGTTATAGCATAAAAATATGGGCACATTTTAGCTGAATTTAACGCCGACGAAAATTAAATTGAAAAAAATAATTTAAATTAATAAAATATGAAACTTAAAGCTGCCAATGGAAGGTCACTCCAATTTCTACCAGACACATAGAGATAAGCCTTAATTAAAAACAACCTTAAAAATTAAGTTGATCCTAAATCTTATTACCTTTAAATTTCAACCCAAAATGAAATACTAGCTGAGATGGAATCTGGCATGGATCGAAAGATTAAAACTCATCTTACTAAAAAATATCAGATGAAAAATTATTAGGAATTAAATTCTTTATGTGTTGTGGTCACAACATACAACAATGCTAATGAACACCAAATTCTTAGGACTCTTAATTCTATATTTAATCAATAATATTTAGATTATGAGGTCAAAATTGTAGATAGATTTTCGACTGATCATACAGAATCATTAATTAAAAATTATGTTAAAGATTTTCCTTCATTTGGTGAAAAAATTAAATTTATAAGAAATAAAAAGGCTTCAGAGGTTGAAGCAACATTTTAAGGACTTCAATACTGCCAAAAGAATACAATAGCCATTTTAATGAATGGAAATTCATAGCTGCTGAGTAGATAAGTCTTTAAACTCATTGACCATAAATATCAAACCGAAAGAATAAAAGTTTTATATTCTGATTCTTATGAGTTGGATTTGAGCAAAAAGATAATCACAAGATCTAAATGCAGTTCGTATGACGAATCATAAAAGTTTATGAATTTATACAGAGATATTTCCAGGAGATATGGATCATTTCTGACTTTTAATACCAAACTTTTAAAACATTTAAATGAAACTTCTTTAATTGATGTTTTTGGCTCATGGTTTAAATATTCATCAAACGAAGCATTAAAAATATCTCTTTTGGAACTTTCATGTAGTAAAAATATTCATCTTAAATAACCGTTCTTTCTCAACCAATATGAATCGAAATTGACTTAGTCTGAGAAAAAAGGACAAATTTTATAAATTCAAGCTATTTCCAGAAAAAGCAAAAACAACTTCTGCTGAGAAATGATTTATTATAAAATTCGCTATTCAATATACAAACATTTCAAGAGTATCACAATAATGAAAAATATTTATCAGCCTTATACAAACGCTTTTCTTTGTATTCTGAAAACACCATATCTCTTCGGGTGATTTATTGGTCGTGATGTCTTACTTCCAGTCGGGTAGTGATTATTTTATTTTTCATCAATCTATCTTTCTCTCTTTAACTTTTCAGCTTTTTATAATGGAAATAACGATCCTTTTTGTCCAAGAGTCAAATTAAAATTGGATACTAAAGGTATAGGTGAGATAAATGGCTTATCAAACAATTATTAATTTATTTGCACTAATGGTGATTTTATTGATTTTATTTGCATTAATGAATTCATCGAATATTTCTCTTTCATCTTTAATCTTTATAGTTTTTAGTGACTAAGATGATTATTTAATCTAGTTTTATTGGATTAACTATTTTCACATTTTTTTACAAATTTTGGAGTGTCAAATTATTTAAGATTTGCTTCTTCTTTCTTCGAGTTGGGCTAGTATATTGGCAAAAGCTTATGACCAAATGTATCAAAAAAATCTTGCTAATATTATTTATGATGTGATCGATTAGATTTGATCGGATGAAAACAGTTTTCATCTTTGAAAAAATCCTTCGGAAATCGCTTCGATGCTGCTGATGAAGATATTCTACGAGTACGAGCAGAATGACGTTGAGTATCTAGGTCAAGAGTATGATGCTTATACTCGGTCTCGTTGTGATACACCTTTTAAGCTGAGGGTATTCTAATTTTTTTGAAAGCTTGCAAAAGTAGAGGAGAAGCCAATTTAAAAACTAAATCTCCTCCCATTTATCCTTTTGTTGTAATAACGATGGGTATTTCTGATTTCATTAAAATTAGTATTAATTCTTATTATAACTAAACTTAAATGTTTACAATTCAGATCAATGCTTTACATATTTTATTTTTTCCTTGCGTTCTTTTTTATCCTTTTTCTTATTATCGCCATCTTCCTCATCTGTTTAAACATATTTGGGCGTTATATAGTCCCACAGCCACTTTGCTCCATGCCATAGAGCAAATATCAAAATTGCCCAATAGATATGCCTTTGTAAAACATTAATTACCAGATAAGGTGAGTAAAAGGATCCAAGAGCTGAACGATTGAATTCATTGCAAGAATATCGTAATAATAATCTGCAGCGCCAGAAGGAAGCTGTAATTCCCAGCATTTTATTACTTGTTTGTAGCAAAAATAATTGAGACCACTTATTAAAAGGCATAAGATCCAGTGAAAAATTGATATCTACTCTGACATCAAAGAAAAACTGTTGAAGATCATCACCCAGCCGATCAGCCCGTATACAGTCCACATTAAGACAATTGAGATTATCCGAATCTATTGTTCATTTTTTTTAGCCGAGTTGTTCGCCATCAAAACTTATTAATATTATCAATTGGTAATTGTGTGAACATTAATAATTGTTTAAATGAATTAATAATCAGAAAAATCATATTCTTAAGATTTTTTGAGTACAGGTTGTTTCTTTTCCAAAGAATATTATGCTCAAGGATGAATTAGGTGATGCTGATTGGAATATCTCAGTATCTATTTTCTTTGAATTTTTATATTTGACCCTTTTAAATGACAAATATTGCTATATACATGATTTTTTATAAATTGTTCATGATTATTCAATATTTTCATTGTTTCTTTATGCCTATCTTTAGAATATGATTGCAGTCGGATTTTTTTGCCCATAAAAAAGTTATTTATCTTGTGTTAACTTTTGAGGGAGAGTTGATAAATTGAATATCCTGTAATCTTCTAACTATTAATATTTTTGGCATTATCTGATTTTACATTTTGGTTTTTAGTTTTAAAATTGTTGCATGGAGCAGTCGACCTAAAAAGTTGTTCATGGGATGGGTATAATGGCTTAAATTGGTCCAGAGAATGATAGTTAGATTAACTTGAATGGATTCTTTACTTCTGATTGCATTTGAAATTATACACAAAAGTACTATATGATTTTTTGCTGTTTTATCTCTTGCGAAATGAAATTTGTTTACCATTTAATATTGCTTTACTAAAGAAATCAGCTTCCTAATTTATTATTGGACTTATTTTGGATGGGATTATTTGCTTACGAATGTAAGAATATTACTTTTAAGATCGAACATCGCTTGAAGCAGTTCTTATGCGACGCTTATCATGCTTTTTCTTTTTAGGTTGGGACCATTCCTCAAACTAATCATTTTGATCTGAGATAAAATTGGCAAGGCCTATTTGTCTTAACTTCTACTCTGCATCATAGCTAAACAAACTGATCTCTTTTTCGTTTAAATCAGTAGGACACTAAATATACTGCTATTTTTCTTTCATAAGGCACAATTTAAAGATAATAAGTAGATTCAATATATTTAATTTATTATTTCTATCTTCGTCAATCATTTAATAAGACATTCATTCATCATATGACTTGTTCTTATAATTTGATTATTTGAGAGTTGTAAATTTTAAGCTCAGTCTATTACTATCTTAAATAAAATATATTAAATACAGAAGGCTTAAGTAAAATTCAATGAACTTAATACAAATGATATAAATATAAAATTACTTGTAATTTTATCTCTTTATGATTATTGTTTTTGCAATCAAAAATAGATCTATTAAGGGTTTTTCATTTTTATCAATTTAATCATGTTTGTAAGAATAGTTTTAGCCATATAATTCTGTTAGATAGTCCAATTGGAAGGTTTTCATAGTACACATTTTATATAAATTATGAACAAAAATATTATTGGGACAGGATCAAATATAAGAAGATAAAATAAATAAGTCACTCGACTCGGAGGCAGTCTCATCATTAATAGTCCCATAGCTATGCACCAGCCGGATTTATCTCCAAAACCTGTGCAAAACTATAATAATGATGACCAATTCTGCAAACAGCCAGCATTAACCAAGTATTCCTCAGCAGAATAGGCTCCAAGGTTCAATCAATTTGGCAATAAAACTCCACCCAATTAAATGCGATTTCGACCCAAAATTATTCGTGATCCCAATCAAAGGCAAAATATGCAAATCGATAAAAATATCAACTGGGAGAGACTTGCAAATTGGCGAAAAGATAATTCGAAATAGCATGCAAAAGACTTGTAAAAATATTATCTTAGAAATTCAGGTGGTCGTGCTCTGAAAGAGACTTCATCAACAGCGAACACCGAACAGTTATCCTCCTACAAGTCCTAAAAAATGATCCCATCTTTCTTAAGAAATCAGATAAAGTCTCCTGATAGGATGAAGATTAACGCAAGGAAACCTCTCAGTATAGAAAATTTTAAGCTTATCAGACGATTAGGAGAGGGTAAGTTTGGAATGGTTAATCTTGCCAGGTAAATACATACAGGTATGATTGTGGCCCTTAAAATTTTAAACAAAAAGAAGATCATGAGTGATGGTTTGCTGACACAGTTCATTCGTGAACTCAAAATTCAAACATTTTTGGATCATCCAAATATCATCAAAACATTTGCCTTTTTCAGCGATTAAAAATATTTCTACACGGTACTTTAATTAGGATCTGATGGACAGCTTTATGATATCATTGCTACAGGGCAGACACTCTCTGAAGAAAGCACTTCTTTTATTATAGGAAATCTTTTGGATGCTGTCTGCCTCATGCATAAACATAAAATTTTACACCGAGACATCAAGCCTGAAAATATTGTGCTAACCCATGTAAGCAATTAATTAATTTAGGGTAATGTCAAACTCTGTGATTTTGGATGGGCCGTAAACAAAAAATAGGAACTCAGAGGCACATTTTGTGGTACTCCTCTTTATCTTTCTCCTGAACTCCTTCAGGGTGAGTTATATGATGAGAAAGTAGATCTTTGGGCTGTTGGTATCTTAGCTTATGAATTGCACATTGGTCATTCGCCTTTTTAAATTAATTAGCAAGAAGATTTAGTAAAAATTGTAATTAATAAATCTATATAGATCACTGAAGATATAGCTTTTCCTATCAATCGTAAAGTTTCGAAAGAATTTAAAAGTTTTATCAAAGCAATATTAAAGAAAAACCCAAAGGAGAGACTTTCATCGAAAGATCTATTAAACCTGGATTTCATTAGAAGATATCGAGAGTTGTAAACGTGTGAAGAGTTATGCCAATGATTATGTATAATATGGTATCTTTAAAATAATTGTTAAGTCAGTTGTGTTTATGATTTATAATTTTATTACTCAGTTAAATAGTTCCACTAATATTTAAAAATTGATTAATTAAATATGCCTTACAGCCAGGATATAGAGCACGCTCTTGTCTCCTTTGCATCCACATTTTAACCTTACAACAAGCAACCTCTGACAAAAATATCTCAGTTCTCTAATGGCATTGTTTTTGCTCACCTCTTAACTACAGTTTAAAATTTCGATTTAGAAATGAGTGAACTGGATGAGTAATCCTTGAAATGGATTGATAAACTAACCAATCTTAAAAAGATACTGCAGAAAATTGAAGCCTATATGGGAGATGGAGGTAAAGCAATAAAAACGAAGGATATTGATCTCATTTAAATTGCAAAGCATGACTCCTCAGATAATATTTTACGATTTTTTTAGTTGGTCATCGCTGTATTCATGCAGTCTCCATATAAAGAAGAGCATATCCAAACTATAATGCAATTGGACCAGCGAAGCCAGCAGGCTCTCGTTGTAATTGTGCAAAATGCAATTGATAAACGTGTCGACGAATAAAATGATAATAAATCAAGCGCTAAGATGATTTAACATATAGATGAGCTCTCCAATTAAAATTAGCTGCTGAGAGAAGAAATTTAATAATTAACAACTGTCAGCGACAAATATAAACAATAGGTTCTTGAACTAAGGGAAAGACTTGAAGAAATTTAATTTGCTGAAGAAAAAAACAAGCCTCAACCAGTAGATGCAGGGAATGAACAACTCAAAGCTTAAAATGACCAACTTAAATCCATGAACTAAAACTTGAAACGAAAACTTCTTATCTCAGTTAGGGAACATGAGGAGGATATTTCAAGACTGAGGGATTAAAATCTTTTTTTACAAAGCAAACAATTAAGATTCAAATAGTATGAAGAAGCCATAGAACAGCTGAAGGATCAACTCACTGAGGCACAGAACGAAAGGGATCGAGCTTTAGAGCAATAAAGAGAAAAAAGAAGACTGAGCCGACTATTGTAAGAAAAATAGACAATGATTACTAAGCTCAAATAAAAATTGGAGGAAGTGAGTGAGAAAAACTATACTATGCAAGAGCATGAACTTTATATGAAAATGTAACTATAAAAAAAATAAGTTAGATTCAAACAACTTTAAAAATAGGTAAAAAGTGGATTAAATGCCGAATTGATACAAAGCAGTTCAGCGGTGGTACATGCGCCTTCAGTTCACAGCACTATTAATGAAGAGGAAATGGATTATATGCAAGAAGAACTTGAGAAGCTCAGGGGCAATCATAGATAACTTGAACGTGATAATATGAAACTTAAAAAGAAGTTATAAAAGGTCCCAAGTTTGTAGGTATAAAAGAAGAAGCTATAAAAAATCATTTTGGATGTGAGTAAATCCAAAGATGCATAAATTGAAATGCTGGTAGCTTCATTGTACGACTTACGCACTGAAAATATTAAAATGCATCAACTATTAACCAAAGGAACTTGATTGTTGAAAGCATATATTAAAATGTAATTTTAATAGTGATATAATAAGTCATCACATGGTAAATCATATTTTATGATAGTAAGGATTCCTAACAGGACTATCTACAAAGTTTTCCGGTTTTTTAGGCCCAGTTCCTGGTCTTGCTCTTAAGTATTGTATTTTTTCATTTTTATCGATTTTCATTTCATTAAAGCGAGAGAATATTTTCGGATGCAGGCTCATATAATTTTGTTGTTGCTGCGGGTGATTTTGACCAACATCTTTTTCCATGAGCAGCTGATTTAATTTATTAATCTGTGCCTCATAATTTTTGATGATAGTCTTGTGTTCTTCATTTTATCTTTGAAGGCGATCTGATCGAATATTGGCGACTTAGATATCATTTGTTTGTTGTTTGATTCTATCATTTTGGAAGCCTGATTTTTTTGATTTCTACTCCAGAGATCGGCATTTAACCAGCAACGTATTGATTTCTTATAAAGATTAGGAGTAGCTATATTTCAATGAATAATTTTATTTCTCAATTTAGCGAATCTTATCTTTCATCTCCTGAAATGATTCGACATTCTTTGATCCATTCTTTTGTTTTAATTTTGGGAGATCTCTTTAATCAAGTTCTAACTTCAATTCTAATAGTTTTTTCAGCTCTGCTTTAAATTCCTCAATTGCTCTATCTTTGTCTTTTTTAATTTATTATATTTCCTTTTGGAGTTCACCTATTCTTTCCTATAAGAAGACTCCTTTCATTTTGGCTGCTTCTTTTTATGATTTTTATTGCTCAATCTTTTTTATGTGTTTCTTAATCTCATCTTCCTTAAATGATAGTTGACTATCTTTTTTTATTAGCTAATTTTACAAATTAGAAATCCTGGACAACAAATCGGAAGATTAATTTTTTAATTTAATATTTTCTTCGTCCATTCTTTTGATCTCCGTCGTGTATCTCTAATTTTTTGCGAAAATTTATTTTTGTCTCTGCTAGCTATTGGTTCTTTCTCGACGCAATTCATCATTTATTCTAACAATTTAATTTTATAACTCGCTAATAATTTTTATCTTCTCCCTAGCCTATTACTGATTCATTGTATTTTTAAACAGATAGTTTTTGGTCTGCTTTAATTCATTATCTAATCTCCTAATTATCTAACCTTGACCCAAATAATCTTACTATTTTTATCGCTATTTATTGCTCAATAATTTTATCATTTCGGCTTGCTATCTTTTCTCATTTTTTAGTAATTAAATCATTTCTTTTAAATGTTCATCTTCTTGACTTCTGCGAGGTGACAGAGGTGGCAATATTCTCTTTTCTGGAAGGCTATTTACTTTCTGAATTTCACTGATTTCTATTCTTAATTTTTAAATTTCATCTTACAAAGTTTCAACATCTTTTTGATGCTCTGCTCTCATCTATTTTTATAATGTACTATATTTTAAATTTGCCTTTTCGTGCTTATCTTGGAGAGCCTTTAAATTTTCCTTTAAAGTTTGGTTGTCCGATTTCATAGCTGCGATTTACTGTTCAGCTCTCTCTAATTAATTATCTTTATTTTAACGTCTGCTGGACAAGGATAATTCCTTTAACTTATAGATTTCCTTTGATTTTTCCTAAAGTTCCTCAATATTCTTGATTTTCTATTCTTAAAACTCCAATTTCAGATTGCTAAGCAATTTTCGATTTTATAGTTTATCGTTGAAAATCTGTGCTTTTAATTATGATATCTCTTTTTAACTTTTATACAACTGTTCTTGCAGACTTCTTCTCTTCTCTTAATTTTAGTTATTACTTGCTTCAAGGTATTTGTTGTATTGCTCTAGTCCATTCTTTTGGCATTTAAGTCGATTGATGTCTACTCCCAACTCATTTACTTTGGTTTCCAATTCAATTCTTTCGTTTTCAGTGATTATTAATTTTTCCTATTTTTCCTTAACGATTTATCTATATCGTTTGATTTAATCGCTACTACCGATATTGCTTTTTTTCTCCATTAACTATATTTCCTATTTTGAGTTTTATACTTGAATAATAAGCCTCTTTTTTTATTATTCTAACTATCTTATTACAGTTTATTTCCCTTTTAATTGCCTTAGCAACTATTCCTTCTCTTTTATTATGGTTTTAGAATCGTCCGTCTAATTTGCCATAGCTACTAACTTTAACTTAGAATTGGCTTATTATAAGAGTTGATTCAACTCATTCTTTTGCCTTTATAACTGGAAAATTGTCTGTTTAGAGTTTAAAGACATTTCCACCTTCAATTCAGATTATGCATGTTATGATTCATTTTTCCGTAACTGTTATTGTAATCTGCTGATTTATTAATTTTTGCTTTATACTTACTGTTTTTTCAGTGCAAGATCGTTAGTTAGTTGAAGGACGTCTGCATGGTCGCCTTCTTCTTAAACAAAACTCTAATTTTCCATCTGAAGCTGCTGCAAATTCTGCAGTTATTCTCTTAGCAAATTGATTTATTTGCTCAATTCATGATTTTGTTCTCTGACGTCTCCTAAAAGCTGTTTTAAGTTATCTCTTTCTTCAGTCAAGAGCTGATTCTGCTGTGATAGATTTCCAGCCAGTTGTTCTAAGTATATATTTTTATGCCTAAATTAACTAAGCATATTTTGATGATTCATGGTAATCTTTGCTTTCTCATACTCCAGATTATTGCATTTACTCTGTAGTTCAAAGAGATAGTTTTTGGTTTAAAAAGTAGGCTCAGCCTGACTATCTCCTTCTTCCATGAATGAATCTTCTTGAGAGGTAATGTGCGAATTTTAAATTGCGTATTTCTGATTTTCAGCTGAAGCATTATTCATTGTATTATGGCGTTTGGTGGAGTGAGTTAAACTGCGGTTTTATTGCATTTGGAACCAATGCAAAGTTCGAATAATTTAATTATGAGTTTAATAAAGAAATAAAATCATTAGAGGATTGATGACTGAAAAATTAAAGGTGGAGCTCATTAGATTGGTATTATATAAAAACATTATGTCTTGCTTTAATTTTGTTGAAAATATGAATATTCTCAGCAGCCTCTGAGATATACATTCCCCTATAAATTCACAACAGAAATAAAAACATGAATAATTGATATTTGAAGAGCAGAAGAGATAACAATCATATCATTTTTATGTTACAGCAAAGTAAATAGTTGTCATTTCAGATTCAGTAAAATTTATTCACTTTCTCTCCAAAAGAAGTTTTTAAACGTTATGGATTAGTGAAAAATAAGCATACTAATAGTCTTTTATTTTTGTAATATTCTCTACGGAAAGCAAATTAATTAAGAGGACGTATATTAATGCAATTATTTACTTATAATAAATTATTATTAATCATTAATACAATTATTTAATTGATAGAGAGATCATCAGTAACGCGGAACCCTAGGTCGATTTTGATTCCCTGGACGACGATTTCCCCGAGCCTTTGTATTAGTGACTACTTCATCCTCGTCCTTCTCAACCTCAATGGGTTTTAAAGGTGGCATTTATTTTTTTGATGACTGAGGGGGAGATTGAAAGCCATCTTTGGGTTGATTATAGTTTTATGGTAAGATTTTCTTTTTCATCTCCTCTTCTTTCTTATCTTCTTCTTTTAACCCTGTATGAAAATTGAGTTTCTCATACTCCCTCTTAAAATCAAAGGATTAGTCAAAAGCAGGCTTTTTCTGGCTGATGGGTTCCTCCTTTTCCTCCTTTTCCTCCTTTTCCTCCTTTTCCTCCTTTTCCTTCTCTTCCTCAATATGATAAGGGAATGTCATCTGAAGTATCTTTTTATTTGCATCTAACATTTCGCTAATTTCCTCTTCGTCCATTTACTTATCAAAGTCAAGCTTGCGATCTGATTTATTAGCATATAGTTTTCGGTTTATTTCCGATTTGATGTATCGATTTTTATTATAGTACTGGAGCTACTTGAAATTCATAAGGGTGAGACTGACCTTAGCCACTTTCCTAGCAGTTTGTTCTACTTCTTCTCTGCATTTCAGCAGATCATTTTATGTATTTTTACTATAGATCCGTTTAAGCGATTGCTAATGTATAATAATATTCTTTTCTAATTCTTCCAAATGATGAATTTCATATAGATTAATACTACTCATCTTCATGCGTAAAGAGCAGTAAGCTAAAATATCCATGATGATCGAAAAAATAATCTTTTAAGGAGCAACTAAGTGCATCTGTGCCATTAAATTTTATTGCTTGTGATAGTAGAGCAACAGATATTTTGGTTTCGGCACAATTGACACCAGCTTTTAGAAATGAATGTACTCACTATCCTGCTTGCTTTCGATATAGATGAACATTGCATTGATGGAGACACACATTTGATATTTTTGTAAACTTTCCACCTTGTAATTACTGGACATGAACTCAGGAAAACGACTGAATATCTTTAGTAAATTTAGTTTCATCTCATGAATCGTGTTGTGCTATTTTTTAAGCGCACGCTCACTTATCTTCCCCTTGAGTTATGAAACTAAGGCCTATTTTGATTTTAGCAAGCGTAAATAGATCTGACGTGGCAGGAAAGCTTGAAATGTTGATTATATCTGTAAGGCCTGGTCATAAATATACTCCTCTATAGTCTTTTCTTCTGTAATCTTTTGATTTGAACGTGGTGCGCTTATCACACTTGCTGCATCCATCATATACCTCTCGACGCATTGAATCATAAAAAGTAGAGCTGCGATATCCACGGCTGCCTTATCGTTAACAAAGAAATTTCTGGCAATATATTCGTACTTAATATCGTGGTATAGACTATCTATCATATTCTAGCTATATTTGATATAATTGTATCTGCATATTGGACAATTTACTTCAGCTAGCGACTATATATCCTACGTTTCAGCAGCAGTTTATTGCTCTATTTGTCTAAATCCACCATTATTTAGCCAATGTGCTCTCTGCTCTCGTAAGCAGTTATTTACTGTGTCTCCGTCTGTAATTTGTACAGCCAAAAATGCTGCTTATCTTATGATTTCATCTCCGTACAATCAATTACTAAGTCCATCAATTCTGCCACTGTCTTTGATTCGGAAACAGTTAGAACTATCCTTGTTTTTTCTAATAGCTAAAGTGTTATTGTAACTTTTCCCTTTTTTTCTAACAATTCACACAATAGAAAATCATTAGGATTCCAATCTCTTTCCACAAACTCATTCTCAATTAGGAGAGCATTGTCAGAGGTAGGTTCGTTTGGATTGGTGGCTAGGCACATGGGAATATCTGCCAAACTAACATTTTAATTCTGAAGTACGGCGGCAACCAAATATTTTTCTATCTGAAGAGGTGGTTTTAGATACATGGTGAAAGTTGTCAGCAAATGAATCATCTCAGTGTTGTTAGAATATCTACCCCTGCGCCATGTTATTAAGTGCAAATATAACTCTTATTTCAGTTATTATGGAACCAAGGAGTGTCTGATGATTTAAACAATAGCTTTGAAATCCTCAATAATTGTAAGCGCTATTTTGGCCATTGAGGCTTCGCGTATAGAGGCATCTTCTATTTTTTTGAGCATTTTTTATAAATTTTTAAATATTTTTACGACCTATGTCTTGAACATTTCACTTTAATATCGGCATATAATTCCCCCATAGTTGTAGATATTGGCCTTTCGTGCTTAAATTCTTATATTAGGGTAATTAACAATGTGATACTAGCGTTTAAAATACTCTACATTGCTGATGCTAATCGTTCTTTCTGGAGTTATCATGCGCTTCTTTACGTAAATAGGAATCTAAAGATAGATTAAGGTGTTTTAGATATTGTTATAGAGATAAATCAGACGGCAGGAATTTATTTTCAAGTCAGAATAAGATGCCTTGAACCTTTTGTACTCGAAAGAAGTAAACTAATTTTTAATAAATTCAATGCGTTCCTCAATGCGTTCAAAGTAGATTGTAAACTTCTATTTTTTCTCACTTTGTTAAAGGAAAGAGAGGCAATCATCGAAGGTGGCTGCTTTCATCTCGCTTAAAATTTGATAGTTGGCTTGCCATTGATGCAGATAAAAGTTTTAGTTAATCTTCTTCTCTAATCTGATTTCATATGGCACAACAAATTTGTCTTCTGAAACTCGTTTGTCATCGGAAATGTTCCTCTTTGCTTCTAGCTCAAACAAGTAATGCTCTGGATTTAATTTTTAATGCAAATATTTTTCTATATACTGGTCTCGTTTATATTTTAAGTAGTACAAAATTTAAATTCCATGACCTTATAAATAGAGGCGAAGTCCTTCTCTTATAAGTTCGTCAAGTTCATCATTAATCTTGACCTCGTCAATTTAAAAATTCAAAATGGCCTCCGCTCGCTTTCCATAGAGGGTATCTCGTAGGCCAAGCCTTTGCAATCTATCTGCATAGCCTTCCACCGAAACTCCCAATTCATTTAAGGCTTTGAGCAGATATTTAACTGAATAATGGTCCCGAATAAAAAGAGCCTCACTGAATTTTGAATCAAGAAATTTAATAAAATGAGTTCTGCTGATAGGAGGCACTTCAAAAGGAAAATTCTTTAATTCAAGTGCCATGTCGTATATCTTTTAGACTGATTGCGGGACCTTAATAAAATTTTAGATCTTATGTGAAATTTGCAAAGTACGGTTCAGTTATTGTTTGTTCATAGGTAATTTTACGTTGTTCGCCAATACTCGTTGAAAGCGTATTGTTACGATCTATTTAGCTGTAACTGGTTCTTATTCGAACGTATGCTTCAGCAAACTTTACTGTTCAAACTATTCGATGAGGGCAGAGTGCATATTTAAATTTATGGTAGTATTGTGCCTTGGGAAATCAACATTATTATTCTCACTGAATATTTAATTTTTTAATAGAATGGGAAACAGTATGAAACGCAGGTATGGATGAGTCTTAAAATTGCGGATGTTACCCACATATAATCTCCAAGCAATCTTTCTGGAAAATTTATTATGTGATAAGTTGAGCTATTCAAGTGGCGGATTGAACGCGAATATTACGTATTTTTAGAAAGCTTCCGTTGAAGAGTCATCAATATGGTTGTAAGACAAATCCAAGTTGAGGATGGTACTGACGATCTTTATCAATTCTACGAACAATTGAGAGCTAAATGCTAAAGTTTGTACTTGGCAAGTTTGATGTTATTTTTGCTAAGGTTGATGTAGGTTAGCCTTTTAGAGCCTGCCTTTATTAGTCGATTCAGCGTTTCTAGTACATCATCTTAAAGGTTATTTTACGATAAATCTAATTTAATGATGCTGCTCAAAGTTAATTTTAACAAAATTTGCTTTAAGTTAGCACTATTTATATGAGTTTGACTGAAGCTAAGCGAATGAATCTTGCTTTGAATTGAGGAAATAAATTCCACAGCGTAGGCAGCTGCTTCTGGAGTTGTAATGGAATACCGGTGATGGAAGCAATGAGCGAAAGGTATTACATTCATTAGACCAATGAAAGTTTGGATCTCTTCGGGCGAACCTGTTAGAAAAAGATCAGGATCAACCAAGACAACTGAGTCATCATTATAGATTATTTCAGTTAACACGCGTATCCAGAGGGTATTGATATCAGTCTTCATTTGCTTGCAAAGTTTGGAATACTAATGCCAACTCTGAGCACATATAATGGATTTAGCCAATTTAATCGCGTTGCTTATGCCACCCATGGATAGAATATAAAATCGCTAAATTACAGACTGTTTACCATTTTCTTGGGTATTTTCAGTAACACAGCTCCAATAAGAATGTCTTTCACTAAATTTTGGATACCCTGCTTCTGCAGGAACTTTAAAATAGTTGTGTCATTTTCAATTATTACCTTTGATTCGAGACCAATAATGTCAATCCATATTTCAGGATAACCATTTATGGTAATTCGAGGCTTTTATAGATTATTCGTAGGCGGCTTCATCGTTTTCTTTGCCACTGAGGTAATTAATTCATATTCTGTTTCTTGAAGTCGATTTTTGAGAGCCTAGAAAATTAGGAGGCGTTTGGTGGTAACCACTATCTTTTTGCAGGTAAATCCTGCATTTTTGACTGACTTATTGGCATCCTTCTTCGCTGTGTGAAGGCAGACTTACTGTAAGCAATCACTTCGGCTTCGGAGATATAGATGATGTATTCGTCGTCTTGGATCATAATTTGAATCAAATTATTATAATTTTAAACAAGATTATTTTTAATCAAATTAGGATGGAGATGTCCTTCGGTAATGCTTGAATATATAGTTGACTTTTTAACAATGCTGAGAGGTCTATGCTTTCAATAAATTTAATCAATACTTTGTAATATCTGTAAACTCATTTATAAATGGCAAGTAATCGCATTTTCTCAGGTAATGCTCGGTATTAGCCTCAACCTCAAGGTCGAAACGTTAATCTAGGGGGTTCTATGATCAAGCGAGCTCCCATATTTACTTGTTCGGCCGATAAACAATAGTCACCCTCTCCCTTTTTAAACTATAGTTGGCGATCGGGTGAGTCTTTCTTTGCATAGTCGTACTCCAACCCTTATTCAGTCAAGGCAGCACCTTAGAATAACGAATCAATCCTGACATTATAAAGCAGATGATTAAAGAAGAACTGTCTAAGCTACCATCAGCCGAGGATAGCTCCCGAAAACAGTTTCAAACCGTACAAGCTCAGTTTACAGATTTAAAAGATAGGATTGCAGAATATGAAAGTATTTGCAATCAAAAACTACAGGAGAATGTAGTAAAATTAAAGGAGGAGATGAAGATGGAGTTACGGGAACAGCTACAATTGGAGTTGAAGGAACAGTCCGAGAGGATGGAAAAAGAAGTATAAATTGAAATTTCTGCAAAGTTGAGGACATTCTTTCAGAAAACAAATATTGAAATGAAAAAGGATATACTTGGGACGGTCGGAGAACAATTTTTGTCATTCGATTATGGTGAGGATCTATAAAATAGACTTTCCCTCATGAACTAAAAACTGTAAACTATAGATCATCTTCTATAGAACAAAAACATTTGCTCACCTTAGGAGTTACAGAAAAAAGATCGATTTGAACTGACAGAAAATATTGAGTCAACATTGCTGAAACTAGAGAAATAGCAGGAAATTCACAAAAAACAGGCTCAAGACTTGAGCAGCAGAATCAGACAAGCATAAGAGCGAATTAACTAGGTGAATACAAGAAGAGACACACAATAAATATAGCAAAAGGTACAATTTGTGCATGAAAAGCTAAAACAAATTGATCAATAATGTATTGGTCTCCTCAAGAGAGTGAGTGGAGTATAGAGCAAGCAGGGTGGGATTGAGGGAGATCTCAAATTATTAAGAGCAAAAATTAATGATAATAGTAATAAAAATGACGAACTTAAATTATTAGTGGCTGATCTTACCAAAAGAGCATCATTAAATGAATCCTTTATAGACGAAATTAAAATGACACCAAAAATCACTGAAAGTCTTACTTATCCCATTAAAATTTAAAACAGAAATGGAATTATGTCTCCAAACAAAGTCTTGACACCCTCCAAGATTAGAATATATCAGGAATCGTCATAAAACAGAGAATCTCCGAATACTCACAAAGCAAGATATCAAGTGGACAAAGACGGTTATTTAATGGATGGTGAAGGCAAATACCTGCTGACAGAGAATAATCAAATGGTCTGGCTGAATGATTAGCAGATCAGCATCTTAATGAATTCACAGTAAGTCTAGATCATTGATTCTTGAAACATTCTGCACTTTTATATTTATAGTGAGGTTATATTTTCGAAGAGAACTAGTGCTTATAATTTCTATAATTTAAATTAATGCAAAAAAAAAAACATTTGCACCAGGAAAATCATCAAAATATAGTCGAAATTATCGATTAGTAGAATGAGCCATTCTTGAGGAGCCTGCAGAAAAGAGTGAGGAACATTAATAAGAAGCTAAATTAAATTTCTGAACTGGAGCAGAAATAAGAGCGTTCATTAAAGCCAGAGCAGCTTGAAAAAATTAATAGGAAATAAAATCTGCTTGAAGAAAAAGCCAGATTGGAAGAAACAGCAGCTCACTATAAGGAAGTGGTTGCAGAAAACGCTGAGTACTATCGAACCATTCAACTCAAGGAATTGGAATCCTTGGCCAAAGCAATTAATGTTTATCATTTGCGACCTGAATTTCCTTAATATTAAAGATTAAGTCAATTGTGGTCAGTCTTGACATAAAAAAGAAAAGGTGTTAGTCTTTTGTCTGCAATTACCGCTACCGTCAATAGTTTAAATGAATTTGCCAATGATCGTAAGCTACAAAAATCATTGAACACTTTTGTTGTAGAGAATCGAGATAAAGTGTAAATAGTTAATTGTGTTGATAAGGAGTAAAATGAATAAAAACCAGATACTTTTGAAGTGGTGGAAGAATAAACTGTTGCTGTTATCACTCAAGAATATAAGAATTAGAAAGGTGAAACAGAGATTATTGAAGTCATTGATCGCGTTGAGAATGGAATTTAAAATATTACAGTCAATATCACAACTCAAAATTCAAAAGAAATTATTCATTAAACCAAGGAAAATAACATTCAAATCACTTCAACTCCCATTCCATCGTTGAATGATCAAAATAACTCATAAATTTTGTATAAAGAGGCTTGCTAACATGACTCTTAGGGTATTCGGCAGGATAAGGTATAAAATCAGCATCCAACCGAGTATAACGAAGACAAAAATAAATAAAGCAAAGGAAAAGGACATAAGATTCACAACAATTACGAAGAAAAGCGAGAAATCTACAAACCCAAATATCAGCCAAGACAGCAAAAATAAGATACCAATGAAAATTAAAAAAGTCAATCTTCCTCTTCTTCTGAAAAAAGAAAATTTAAGTAAGAATAGCTTCGTAAGTTGTAAGAAGAAGGCTTTATTGTCGTTGGTGGAAAGCCAAAGCATCAGCAAACCAATCAAGGCAAACGATACACCCAACCTAGAAAAGACAGAAGAACTTGATTATGATTATTTCCCCTAAATCCAACCAAATTAACAAGAAGGCAATTAATCATTTGACTTCAGTTAAGTTTTCCTTTGTTATATAAATTAATTAAATGCTCTATTGATTGAAAATAAAGTATTTTTATTAAAATTAAATAGAGATAGGTAAAGTATAATATATAAATTTCTGATTCTTCACTCAAAATAATATACATCAGCTTAATTAGTTAGGCTCTTGGAGAAATTTGGGCACAAGTAGACCTTCAGATACTTGGCTATCTGATATAATAAAACTATATGTCTAGAATCTTTAATATTGGGACTGCGCATATTTTTTTATTTAAACATATTAGTCTTCCTTAACTCACAAAGGCTGGGTCATGCATTTCTTAAATTAGTGTCTAATTCATTGGTTGCGCGCGTCTTGACCAACCTTTCCTATGTGGTATTTCTTCTTTACATTTGCAGATTTCCTTCTAACTTCATCGAAAATGAAAGGGTACTGATGTTTGGGTATTTAATGCTTCATGTATAAGATTTATGATAAAATATACATTATATTTTATATATTTTTATATTAGGACAATATTTTTGTTAATTAGTACTCCACTAAAGAGAGTCGATAAATGTTTCATTATTTGAAAACAATTAAAATTGTTAAAATTAAATATGAACTTATGTATTTTCTTCCCTCTCAAATCTATGCAAATTGAT